>Ga0334893_1000846_pt1 | contig 34836 bp, 32 predicted proteins | sample GraSluR3_MG_5_FD_207218 | JGI IMG/M metagenome (GOLD analysis project Ga0334893, IMG submission 207218) | Sludge microbial communities from methane-producing bioreactor in Wageningen University, Netherlands - Granular Sludge_09_05-R3 | ecosystem: Engineered > Bioreactor > Anaerobic >...
GTTCCATAGGATTCTACTCTAATTGAATTTTTCTTTACTCTAGTTCCATCATATAGAGAAGTTTCACCCTTATCTCCAGTTTTAGTATAAATTTTCATTTTCCATCCTCCTAAGCTCTATTATTTTTGCAAATATGAAGTATAATAAGATTTATATTATATATATCCAAAATTTTCACTTTAAAAATAAATTATCTGGAGGTTACTTCATGTCAAAAGTTGAGCATGGTGCTAATCTATTTGAGCTTGCATCAAATTATGGTTTTGATATAAAAGAAATTATGGACTTTAGTTCAAATATCAATCCATTCGGAGCTAGTCCTAGAGCACTTAATGAAATTTCTAAAAACCCAAATATAGTATCTATTTATCCTGATCCTTCATACATAGAGTTAAAAAATGCTATAAGTAGCTATACTCGCACTTCCCAAAATAACATTTTGCTTGGTAGCGGAGCTACAGGTCTTATTTCAGGTTTCATAAAATATGTAAATCCTAAAAATTCTATGATTTTATCACCTGCCTACTCGGAATACAAAAGAGAGCTTAACAAGCTAAACTCTAATATATTTGAGTTTTTCTTAACAGAAGACCATGAATTTAAAGTAGATACCCAAGCTATAATTAATTTTGCAAATTCAAATAAATGCGAACTAATAGTTATATGCAATCCAAACAACCCCACAGGTAGCATTTTAAGCTCAGCAGAAATTAAAAAAATACTTGAAAATACAGATGCCTATATTTTAGTTGACGAAACCTATATTGAATTTACAGACCAAGAATTTTATTCTAGCGGAGCATTAGTTGATGACTTTTCAAAAATCTTTGTAATAAGAGGTACAAGTAAATTCTTTTCTACTCCAGGCATTAGACTAGGTTATGCTTTATCAAGTGATTTAAATATAAAAACTAACCTTCAAAACGATATGAATTTATGGAGCATAAATATATTTGCTGATAAGATGGGACAAATCATGTTCTTAGATAAAAACTATCAAGCTAATACATTTAAGCTTATAGAAGCTGAAAGAAACTTTATTTTTGATGAACTCTCAAAAATAAAGCATCTTCATGTTTACCCTTCCAAAGGAAATTTTATATTATCAAAAATAAAAACTCCAAATATAAGTGCCTTTGATTTATATGAAGCTTTACTTCCTCATAAAATCATAATAAGAAATTGTTCTAATTTCCCTGGACTAGATAGTAGCTATTTTAGGGTTTGTGTACTTAAAGCAGAAGAAAATAAACTTCTTATCAAAAATTTAAATGAGATATTTTCTAAGTATGATTAAGGAGATTTAAAAATGCATAACTATTTCAATCAATTAAGACAAAATTTCAAGAACTTTGAAACAAATATTATAGATCATGACAGTTCACTTGAGTCGGCTGTCTTAATTCCTCTTCTTAATATTAACAATACCATTTATGTACTTTTTCAAGTAAGGTCAAAAAATATATCAACTCAGCCTGGAGAAATCTCCTTTCCTGGTGGAAAAAAAGAGCCGTCTGACCATGATTTTAAGCAGACTGCCATACGAGAAGCATGCGAGGAATTAGGAATAGATGCTGATAATATAGAAGTTATAAGAAAAATGAATATTTTTGTCGCTCCTTTTAACATCATAATTCATCCATATCTTGGCATAATAAAGGACTTTTCAAAAATTGATATAAACGAAGATGAAGTTGACCATATTTTTTTAGTCCCTTTATCTTATTTCTTCGAAACAAGTCCAGATATATATAGCTCAAATGTTTCGATTCTTCCAGATAAAAACTTTCCTTTTGAGCTTATAAACAAAGGTGAAAATTATGATTTTAAAACCGGAATTTATAATATATTTTTTTATAAATATAATGGATATGTAATTTGGGGAATAACAGCAAAAATTATGAATGATTTTATAAATCAGTGCAATAAATTAGATTGCAAATTAGATAAATAAACTCAAGGAGGAACTATATATTGGAAAAGCGCGCTTATCTTCCAGAACTTGCAGCAACATTAATGGCTACCATATTTGGTATGAGCTTTATGTTTTCAAAATTAGCCCTTGCAAACCATACTCCTATAGAACTTATAGCTCATAGATTCCTACTCGCTTTTATTGTTATGAGCATATTAATAAGCTTTAAAATTATAAAAATTAATTTAAAAGGTAAGAATATGAAAAATCTATTTTTTCTGAGCTTTGCCCAACCTATTTTGTACTTTATCTTCGAAAGTTATGGTATAAAATATTCTGCATCTTCTCAAGCGGGTATTATGATTGCTCTAATTCCTGTATGCGTGGCTATATTGGGTACTTTTTTTCTTGGAGAAAAAAATACAAAACGAGAAATATTCTTTATTTTACTATCAGTAGCAGGTGTTGCTTATATTGCTTATGGAAAACAAGTAGATGAAAATTCTAGTGCAATAGGTATAATCTTTCTCTTAGGTGCCGTAATTTCATCTTCAGTTTACAACATTATTTCTCGAAAAATTTCTACAGAATTTACATCTTCAGAAAGAACATATTCTATGATGTTATATGGAGCCTTAGTATTCAATAGCATTAACCTAATTTCACATATAAAAAATGGTAATCTAACACAATACTTCACTCCATGGTCAGATCCATCATTTTTAACCGCTCTTATATATTTGAGTATAATATCATCTATAATTGCCTTTTTTTTATCAAATTACAGCCTTACATATCTCGAGGCTTCAAAAGCTTCCGTCTTTGCAAATTTAGCAACTGTGGTATCAATAATAATGGGAACCGTTTTTTTAAAAGAAAGCTTCTCATTCAATCAAGTTATAGGCTCACTTATGATATTAGTAGGAGTATTTGGAACCCAATACACAAATATAATGCAAAGAAGAAACAGGACTATATAGTCCTGTTTCGCTTTTACTATTCAATTTCAGATAGTGGCTTTTCCTCTATTAGCTTTGCTTTTACTATTAGCCTTTGTTTATTTGAGTAAAGAGGATGACATGTTATAAGTGTGATTGTAGGTTCATCTCTATCTGGCTCAAGTACGTGAATATCTTTAGGTTTCACTATCAAAACATCATATACTTCATATTTCTGCTGAGTTGTTTTTGTTTTAATATAAATTTCATCCAAAATCCCAACCTCTCCCAATCTATTAAAAAACCTAGAAAGAGTATGGCTTCTATGGCCTGCAAAAGCAGCATTTCCAGTTTGTCCTGGCATAGGGGTTTCTTTCATATGGCCAATCGCCTGTAGTAAAACTTTTTCTGTAGTACCTTCCATTATAGGAAGAGTAAGTTCTATCTCTGGAATATGAATTATACCTATAACAGAACCTATATCGATTTTGCTATTGTCATTTGAGTTTATATCTACAATTACAAACTCGCCTTCTTTTAGAGGCTCTCCCTCATCCGTCGAGGAAACAGTCTGAAAGGTCTCTTCAAAATCCCTTATCATCTCATCTTGTTTATTTTTATTGTAGATATTTCCTCCAATAGGAATCAAAATCAAAATCAGGCCTAATATTATCAGTATCAAGGATATCTTCTTTTTCATAGTAAACGCTCCTCGTATAGTAAATACTACAGAAATCATCTGCTAAGCAATCGCTTTTTATTTATTAAATTATACCATAGCTTAGTCAATTATTTTAAATATTCCTGCTCATATCCATACATAAAAGCTTTTTTATTTAGCTCGACAAATTTAGCCGGTAGATATTGTTCAAATGTTTTAAACCAAGTTTCAACAGAAATATCCATATACCTAGCAGCAATCCCTAAAAGCAATATATTTGCTATTGCTGGATTTCCCATCTTTGCTCCTGTTGCCGTAGCATCAAGAGATATCACCTCAGAGTTTTGCTTCATATTTTCTAGCACATCATCAGGATAGTCTTTATCTCCTTGCTGAACTAAAGTAGGTGCTATTTCATACTCATTTATAATTGCTATGGAATCATTTTGCTTTAGCATATGCTTCCATCTTTTAGCTTCTAGTTTTTCAAAAGCAATGAGTATATCTGCATCTCCTGGAGCGATATTTGGAGAGTGGATTTTATCGCCCATCTTAACGCTTCCCCATATAGTACCACCTCTTTGAGATAAGCCAATTACGTCATTTGTTTTGACATCAAGTCCTGATAAAAAAGCAGCTTGTGATATTATTTGAGTAGTTAGAACAAGCCCTTGTCCACCTACTCCAGCTAAGATTAAGTTTTTATTTTTCATGGCTACCTCCTTGCTCTACTTCGCTTCTTTTTATTGCATTTACTGGACATACTTGAGCACAAATAGAACATCCTACGCATTGGTTTTTATCTATAGATGATTTGAGTTTTTCAATTCCCTCATATTTTTTCATTCTAAGTGGAGGGCAGTTAGTTTTTATACAAGTTTTACATCCTATACAAATATTAGGGTCCACATAAAAATGAGGCTCTTTGATTTTAAATTTAAGTGCGCAAGGTCTAGATGTAATAACTATTGAAATTCCAGGTCTTTTTATAGCTGCATTAATAACTTCCTTGGCCTTAGGATAATCAAACTGATCTATTCTTTGAATATCTTCATAACCCATGGTTTTCAACAAATCATCTATGCTTATATCTTGACCAACATTATCTCTATGCTTTGAACTTGCTGTAGGCTGTCCACCAGTCATAGCAGTTGTTCCGTTATCAAGCACTAGCATAGTTATATTTTCATCGCCTTTAAGCTGGTATCTAAGATTTGCAAATCCTGTAAGCCCACTGTGAAAGAAAGTTCCATCTCCTATAACTCCAACTACAGGTCTTTCATCTCCTATTTTGTCCATGGCAAGCCTCATGCCTTTAATCATTCCAAGAGAAGCTCCCATGCTTATGTTGGTTTTTAAAACTTCAAAAGGATATAAAATACCCATGGAATAACATCCAATATCCCCTACTACTAAAGCCTTAGCTTTTTTAAGTATGTCAAATACTGGTCTGTGTGGACATCCAGAGCAGAAAAGTGGACCTCTAGAAATTGTTTCTTCCACCTTAGCTACCTCATATTTCGTTTCATTAATAAGCCCAGCATCTTTAAGTCCTTTTTCAATTACATCTATATTCAATTCACCTGTAAACGAGAACCATTTTTTACCTTCACAAGATATGCCTTCAATTTTCAATTCATTCTCTATAAAAGGCATCATTTCTTCAATAATTACTATACGAGCATATTTTTTTGAAAGCTCTTTTATTTTATCCATAGGTAAAGGATAAACCATACCAAGCTTAAGCACGCTAAGCTTATCTGTTACTTCCATCAGGTTTTCATAAGCCAATCCTGATGTAATAATAAGTACATCATCACTTACATGATTTAATTTGTTAACGTTTGCCTCATCTGCCCATTTTGATAACTTTTCTATTCTTTCTTGCATATTAAATTGAGCTTTAAAGGTATACGGAGGAAGCATACAGTATTTTGCAGGATCTTCTTCAAATTTGTTGCTTGGAACTTCTTTTCTATCCTCTAGCTCAACTATGCTTCTGCTGTGACAGAGTCTACTAGTAATTCTAAGCATCATAGGCAAATTATATTCTTCACTTAACTCAAAAGCTAGCTTTGTAAAATCTTTCGCTTCCTGAGAATTACTAGGATCCAAAATAGCCATATTCGCAAATTTGCCAAGTATACGATTATCTTGTTCATTTTGAGAACTAGCCATTCCTGGGTCATCCCCAGTAACTAATAAAAATCCTCCATTCAAATGAGTTTGAGTAAAAGTCATAAGTGGATCCATTGCGATATTTACACCTACGTGCTTCATGGACACCATACTTCTCACTCCACCCATAGAGCTTCCTATAGCTACTTCTAGAGCCACCTTCTCATTAGTAGAAAACTCCGCATAGATTTCAGGAAATTCTCTAACATGCTCTAATATTTCCACAGTGGGAGACCCTGGATAACTTGCAGCAAGCTTTCCACCTGCTTCATAAAAGCCCCTTGCTATCGCAGCATTTCCAGATATAACCTTTTTTTGATTTGGCATTTATATCACTCCTTTTTCAAACTACAGCTTCTAATTCCTAATAATGAAATTACCCAAATAGAAATAATATTAACCATATTAATTTAATATAGTCATAAAATAAATTTTTCTTCAATGTTTCCAATCTCATATTAGGGGTAAATAAGATGAAGTAAGAATATTTTATAAAATACTATATATACGAATGGAGGCTAAAATCATGAAAAATGCAACTGAAATTCTAAAATATGCTATGAACATGGAACAAAAAGCGCAGGAATTTTATAATTTTTACAAAGACAAGGTTTCTAGCAAAAAAATCAAAGAGCTATTCGAAGGACTTTCATCTATGGAAGAAGAACATTATAACATATTAGAAGAGCAACTAAAATCATTGGAAAAAAATAATACATTTACAGAAATCAACCTAAAGGAAGTTGATGGGAAAAATATAATTCAAAACAAATCAAAAGATTTAGAACATGTTGATTTTGAATATGATTTATCTGATTTGCCAATACTTAGAATGGCTTATGCTATGGAAAATGACTTTGCTATTTTCTACGAAAAAGCATTGGAGCAAACTGAAGATGAACAGGCAAAATATTTACTCAGTACTCTTGCCAAATGGGAAAGAGAGCACAGAGATTCTTTCGAAGAGGAAGTTAAAAATGCTATGCAATCTACTTGGTTTTCACAAAGCTTCTATCCATTTTAAAGAAAAACTCCTAGTCATTCGACTAGGAGTTTGTTAGTTTTTGTTTTATTGCAAAAATAGCAGCTTGTGTTCTATCTTGAAGTTCTAACTTTCTAAGAATACTCGATACATGATTCTTGACCGTCTTCTCACTTATTACCAAATGTTCAGAAATATCTTTGTTACTCATACCTTCCGCTATTAGAAGAAGCACTTCATATTCTCTTCTAGTAAGAGAATCTACGCCTGATTTTATATTTCTACTCACCCTTTGTCTGTTTATTTCCTTAAATAACTCGCCTGCAAGATTTGGATGAATATAACTACCACCATTATAAACAGCTTCAATGGCTTTTACTAAAGAATCTGTTTCAGCATCTTTTAGCATATATCCATTTGCTCCCAAGTTTAATGTTTCTATTAGGTATTCTCTAGTGTCATACACTGTAAGCATTATTATTTTAGTTTCAAAATCCATTTGTTTCATCTTTTTAAGAGTTTCTATACCATTCATATTTGGCATATTAATATCTAGCAAAACAATATCTACTGTATTTTGTTCTAGATAATCAATAGCTTCAAAACCATCTGCCGCTTTATAAACAACTTCAAAATTATCTTCCATCTCTAAAATTTTAGTCAAACCTTCTCTCATTAGGGCATGATCATCAACTATCATAATTTTTATTTTATTCATCTTGTTCCTCCTCATTAGGTATACTAAACATAATTTTAGTACCTTTTCCTACTACAGATTTTATAGTTATTAAGCCACGAGCAATCTCTGCTCTTTCTTTCATTGATGAAAGTCCAAAAGACTTATTTTTTCCTTCCATTAAACTATCAACATCAAAACCTTTTCCATCATCAGAAATACTACCGTCGATAGAATCTTTTCTTATGTCTATACGTATAGTTACATTTTTAGCGTCTGAATGTTTTACTATATTATTTAATGATTCTTGAACGATTCTATATACAATTAATTTGTTGAGTGAGTTGGATATAGGATAGTCTGAAATTTTTTTGGTTTCAATGGCAATATTTTTTTCATAACTAATATCAGCTGCCATCCTCTCGATAGTTGGGATTAAACCAACTTCATCTAATGACACGGGCCTCAAATCATACATTATACCTCTAATTTCTTTTAAAACTGACCTAAGATGGGCTTTTATATCTTTAAGTTCCTCTTCTATATGTACATTTCCTCTTTTAAGAAGTTTTTCAATTATTTCTGTCTTTATAACTAAAGACGCAATATTTTGAGCTGGTCCATCGTGAATATCTCTAGCAATTCTCCTACGCTCTTCTTCCTGAGCTTTTATGATTTTCATTCCAATTTGAGTTTTATCCTCTAAGTTGCTAATAGTTTTTCCAAGGTCAACTAAATCTGATATCAAAAAATCCATTACAGACTTCATCTTAGACATAAGGCTTTCAGCTTGTTCAACAATTTCATAATTCTTCTTCAATCTAATTTCAAGCTGGTTTCTTTCTCTAATTAAATTTTGTTCCTCTTCTCTTTTTAGAAGAAGCTGAACTTGTTTGTCCTTTGCTTCATTATAGGCTTTTCTAATATCACTTTCAGAATACTCTCCTAAATTTTTGCTTACTAAAAAAAGTCTATGTCTACAATTTTTTTCTTCTTTAGTAAGCTCTTCCGCTTCTTTAATGACAAGAAGAACTTTTGCTTTAAACTTTTCAATCTCTTGCAGAATCTGTTCACATTCCTTTAAGACATTTTCAGAAATATTAAATATCTCTTCTTGACCACTTTGAATAGATAAAATCACATCATCTATTACTTTGTCTAAACTCTTAGGAGAAATCCCTGATGCATTCATACCTTTATAGCTCCTTAATTGTTATAAATATAATATACATTTTTTTCTACAAATTGCCATATATAAATTTACATAATTGCAAAAAAAGAGCATATAGCCCTTTATTTTTACATTTCTAATAGTTCTTTTTTCTCAGTATCATTCAATACTTTTAATAAATCTAAAATTATAACCATCCTATCATCTAATTTGCCTATACCTTCTATATACATTTTATCATCACCAGATATTAAAGAAGGAGTTTCTTGAATTTGGCTGTCATCCATAGTTATAACCTGTGAAGCATCATCTACCATAAAACCAACTAATTTATCTTCTAGATTAAGTACCAAAACCCTATGAGCAATATTTTCTGTATCATCAGATTTAGAAAATCTCTTTTTAAGGTTAATTATAGGAGTAATCTCTCCTCTAAGATTAATTATACCTTCCACAAAATGAGGAGTATTTGGAACCTTCGTTACTTCTATAAATTCAGTAACTTCTTTAACTCTCATTATATCTATGCCGTATTCTTCTTCGTCCAATTTGAAAACCACATATTTTTTTTCAGACATCCTAAAACCTCCTAATTTTTTTGAATTTTTATGCTGTCTAATTGCTGTCTTAAGTTATTTTTAAATCTGTTAACATACTCTTGCCTTAAATTCTTCTGTTCTTGCTTTTCTATTTCATTTAATCCTTCTTGTTTAGATTTTTTAGAAAGAAAATTTATTCTTTTTACTAATTCTTCTTCAGACATTTTTCACCTCTAATTTATAAATTCGGAATCTTATACTTCATTTTATTCTTTTCATCACCTAAGAAATCTATTATACCATTTTTTAGTATACATAAATTATTTTCTATATCATTTTCTTGCATATGGGCAATACTTATTCTAAATTCATTTTCAGCTTTTATATTATAATAAAACAGAGGTCCTTCCAATATTTTTACCCCTCTTACTTCTAAAAATTTTTTTAGATCAATTGAACTAAAGTCTTTTGGCAGAGCAAAAAAGAAGTTCACGCCACCTGATGCTTTTCTAAAAGTTACTATATCTAAAAAATTTTCATCAATATACTTCTTTGCAATTTGAAATCTGCTTTCATATATTTCTTTTATTATATCCAGATGATTCTCCCACCCAAAATAAGTCATATAATAATATAAAGATAGCTGGGTAAAACTAGAGGTAGATATATCCATAGAATACTTTACTCTACTTATTACATTTCTTATATAAACTGGCATTTCCATAAAGGCAATCCTAAGTCCAGGCATTAGAATTTTTGAAAAACTTTTAATATATATTACCCTATTTTCAGTATCATAAGCTCTTAGTGGTTTAATTTTAGTATTATTAAAATTAAAATCACTCATATAGTCATCCTCGATTACCATAAAATCATATTTTTTAGCTAAAGCAAGTATATCTCTTTTCTTTTTTTCGCTATAGCACACACCTGTAGGATTTTGATAATTGGGCATAGTATATAATATAGACGGTTTAATTTTTTCCAATTTCATTTTTAGAATTCCTATATCAATCCCATCATCTAATACAGAAATCCCGACCACTTTTACTCCATGTTCTTTAAATACATCAATAGCTCCAGGATAACTAGGTTCCTCTATAAACACAACATCCCCGTAATTGAGAATTGAATTTACAATTATATTTATTCCTTGCTGAGCCCCAGATATTATTTGAATTCTATCTGGCTCACTTTCTATATATAAACTATTCATATAATCGCATAAGGCAAGCCTAAGGGGCATATAGCCTAAACCTTCTTGATAATCAAATAAAGTTTCACCTTCTTTTTGAATCGCTATAGCTACAGCTTCTTTAAATTTATCGACAGGAAACATGACAGCTTGAGGATTTGCAAGATCAAATCTAATAGATTTAATTTCATCTTTAAAATCCGAAGCTTGAGGATATATATAAGAACCGCTTCCTTCCTTTTTATATATATATTTTTCTTTTTCGAGTAAATCATAAGCCTTTACAGAAGTTGATATATTAATATTGAGAAAATTACTCATTTCTCTAAGAGGAGGCAATTTTTCTGAAGCTTCTAGAGCTTTATCTTCTATCAAACTTTTTATATGTTTATATAATTGAACATACTTAGGTCCCTTATCTTTTCTAAAATCTACTTTAAATTTTTCCATAGCTACCTCATGGTATAGTAATATTATTTTAATTAATATAACTTACATTATATGATAAATGAAAAAAATAATCAAAATTTGCAATTTATTTTATAAATTAAAAAACCTGCCATCAATTTCGATGACAGGTTTAAATTATATGCATTAACCTTCTTGAATGTATTCTCTTTCAAACATATCGCATTTATTAGTAGTGCATCTTTCATTTATGCAATGAATGCAAGTAATAAATCCGCACTTTCTTTGTGAAGCAAATCCCTTAATCTCTTTTTTATCAATCGTTTTACCAACTTCATTTTTCATTGTCATACGACACACCTCCATAATAAAATAATCAATATGCAATTTCATAATATAATATTATCATTTAATGTTTTGTGTGTCAATGCATAATTAAAACTTTAATATGTCATTTATTATGTTTTTTAAAATATTTAGCTCCATATATTTTTACACTTATAATCTCTATTTTTCAACATTCATAGTATTTTATGCATGTTTTTTTGCATTTTTCATAAAGTGTGTTATGAAAATTTCAATTTCAAAATTGCATTTTTTAGGGTTTTTTATATAAAAAAACACTCCTAAACTCAATTCAATTTCAAATTAAGTATGGAGTAAATCTAATTTTTTATAATAAAAATGAAAATAAAACCCGAAATGCCGTCATTGCCCAAATTCAATACCCGAGATTAACCCAGGTGGGTACTTTGTTGATAACTTCCGAATTCCTTCTTCAGGCATTTCTTCTACTATCAAACTATCAAGTTCCCGTATAAAATATGTCGGTTGAATTTAAAGCTGATAAACGAACACTCCAGGTTCTATATATACTATTATACTACAAATTTAATCTATTTTAAATATAAATATTCATCAAGAGCTTTGCCTTTCAACTAATGTATGAGGAAGTATAATGTATTTTTCTTCAACTTCGTGATTGTCAATTAGCTTTACAATTATTCTTGTAGCTACTGCTCCCATATCATAAATAGGTTGCTTTATTACCGTCAAAGAAGGTCTAATCATAGATGCTATCCTAGTATCATCATATCCAGCTATGGATACATTTTTAGGAACACTTATCCTATTGTCTAGTAAAGCATTAAGCGCTCCAACTGCAAGTTCATCACTTGATGCAAATATAGCCTCTGGAATATTTCCTTTTTCTATTAAGGCTTCGACTATTCTATATCCTGATTCGTTAGTAGAATCTCCTTGAAGTACCAAACTCCTATCCAAAGTAATTCCAGCTTCTTCCAAAGCTCTTTTATAACCCTTGTATCTTTCTGAATCCTCAATATTATCTTCAATTGACGCTCTTAGAAATGCAATTTTTTTCTTTCCTTTGTTTATAAAATAATTAGTCATATCATATGAAGCTTTGTAGTGATCTATCCCTATTGAGTATACATCAAAATCTTTTGCATTCTTGCTAATATAAACTGATGGAATTTGACTTTGTTCGATTAAATCAATTTGTGGTTTTTCTAGTTTTTCACTTACAAATATTATACCTGCAACTGCTTTAGATTTTAAAAGGTTAATATATTTTAACTCACGCTCAGATTCTCCATAAGTATTGCAAAGGAATATATCATATTCATACATTCTTCCTATTTCTTCGATTCCACTAAGTAAATCTCCTACAAACAAACTCGATATATCAGGAACTATTACACCTATAATATTACTCTTCTTAGTGACTAGGCTTCTAGCTACTGGATTAGGAACATATCCTGTCTCCTTTATCACTTTAAGCACCTGATCTCTAATATCACTACTTACAGGCTTTGAATTATTGATTACTCTAGAGACTGTAGATATTGAAACTCCAGCCATTTTCGCTACATCCTTTATTGTTACAGCCATTTTTCCCTCCCCCAATCTACTTAATGATTAATTCACACCATATAATTACCCAAAAGCTTAGCTTCTAGACGATATATTGGTAATTTTTGAGCCATAAATCGTTTTTCATATTCTGTTAATACCAATCTTTCGTCATCATCCTGATATTCTTTAGAATGCAAGTCCAAATCTATTGATATCAAACTATCTTTTCTTGCACTTAATTCTAATAAAGTAAATTCAAAAAGATTCCTATTATCCGTTTTAAATATCAAACTTTTATCTTTATCTAAAATTTCTGTATATTTGTTCAAAAAACATCTACTGGTCAATCTTCTCCTATAATGTCTGGCCTTTGGCCATGGGTCAGAAAAATTCAGATACACTCTACATACATGGCCTTTTTTAAAATAAGCTTCTATATTATTTGCATCAAAACTTACAAATTTTATATTATGCAAATCTTCTTCACGTGCTTTTGTAACAGCTTCAAGTAAAAGCGCTTCATTTTTTTCAACACCTAAATAATTTATTTGAGGATTTCTTCTTGCCAACTCCAATAAAAATCCTCCTTTACCACAGCCTATTTCAAGCATCAGAGGCTGCCTATTAATATATACATCATTAAAATCAATATCTTCCTTTAAGCTTAAATCTATATATGTAACTCCATCAAACATCAATAGTTTTTCCTTGTAATTTTTTGTTTTTCTATACCTCAAATTTTACCTCCTTCATAATATGACAATTTTTTTATTGCAAATTTCATCATTCTATAATAAACTATCTTCGAAGAACTCATAGTGTTGATTTAGGAGGATAGAATTTATGATTTATGAAACTATAAGAACCATAATTGCCGAGCATCTTGGTATAAATGAAAGCAAAATATCCCTTGATACATCTATTAACGAAGACCTAGAAATAGATTCTTTAGATGCTGTCGAAATCATTATGGCTGTTGAAGATGCATTCTCTATAGAAGTCGATGAAGAAGCTATAGAGCAGTTTACCACAGTAAGAGAAATAGTGGAATATGTAGAAGCTCACCAGTAAAAAACCTATAACTTTTCAATCAGCTCTCTCATATCATGAGGGAGCTCTGATTTTATATGAATAATTTCCGGTTTTCTTGGTGAGTAAAAACCCAATTCAAAACAATGAAGTGCTTGACGGTCAAACAGCTTCATATCTCCACCATAAAGCTCATCTCCAAGAAGAGGATGTCCTATATGAGAAAAATGAACTCTGATTTGATGAGTCCTTCCTGTTTCTAAAGATACTTCAACTAGAGTTGCATTTTCTAATTTTTTTATAACTTTATAATTAGTTACGGCTCTTTGTCCTTTTTCTGAAACTATTCTTTTTATTCCATCTTCACTCTTATCAATAGGAAGATTAATCGAAGCACTTTCTTGGCTCAAATGCCCTCCTACAATAGCATAATATTTTTTTTGCATCTCATGCATAGCATCATTTTTTGTAAGCATACTATGACAATAGCTGTTTTTTGCTACTATAAGAATTCCAGAAGTATCTCTATCTAATCTATTTACAAATCTTATCTTAGATTTTATATCCTTGTCTTTAAATAGTTTAATTAATCCGTTTGCAAGAGTATGATTCAAATGACTCTTAGTTGGATGAACGACAATAAAAGGTTCCTTTTGTACAACCATTAAATCTTCATCTTCATATAACACTTTAATATCCATACTCTCAGCTTCATAATCATTAGCTTCACTTGGAAGATTAATCTCTATTGTATCTCCTATATTTACTAATTCATGCATCTTATAAAAATTATTATTAACAAATATCTGCTTATATTTCTTTAAAGAATATAAAAGCCTAATAGATATATTCATGTCATTTAAAAGAATTTCTTTTAAAGTATCCTTTCTTAATTCATTTTTCCATATCAATTTGTTATATTTCTGACCACTAGCCCACATGTCTAAACTCCTTTTGTATTTCTAATTGGCTTTGCATCCAAAGTCAATTTATAATATGATGTATATGTAATTACAATTATATATTAACTATACATTTACTTAAACCTAATTTTCTACAGTAATATATAAATTTAAGACAGGAGCGATAGAATTGAAACGAAAAATAATTATCACCTATAACTCATATGATCGTTCTATCAGAACAGCCAAAATACTTCGGACTAAATTAATTTCTGCTGGTTTTGAAGTCTTAGAAAAACCCGACCCAGAAGCTGAATTATTTATAGCTATAGGCGGAGATGGCTCATTTTTAAAAACTCTACACGACTATGACTTTCCAGAAGTTCCTATTATTGGTATAAATACTGGCCACTTAGGATTTTTTCAAGAGATTATGCCTCCCCAAATAGATAATTTTATAGATGCCTATATAAACAAAAGGTATACAATCCAAGAAATACATCCTATAGAAGCACTAATATGCACTAGAACAAGTTGTGTTGAGCTTCAAGCGATAAATGAATTCGTTGTAAAAGGTGATAAAAGCAGAACTATCCATCTTAACTTAAGCGTAAATACTAACTTTATAGAATGTTTTAGCGGAGATGGAGTTATTCTATCTACTCCTACAGGCTCTACAGCTTATAATTACTCGTCAGGGGGAAGCATAGTTGACCCTAGCTTAAAACTCATACAAGTAACACCTCTTTCCCCTATAAATACAAATGCATATAGGTCATTTACATCTAGTATAATACTACCTTCAGATGCCATAGTAAAAATTAGTCCCGAGTATAGATTTGAAGATTCTTTAGTATTTGTTACGGATGGCATCGAGCATAGGTATGATCAAATAGTTGACTTAACTTTTCAAACTTCAACTATAAATATTAAGCTACTAAGACTTGGTGGATATGAATTTTGGAGCAAGGTAACAGAAAAGTTCCTCTAGGATATTTGAAAGGATGATTTTTTTGAAAATAGGAGTAATAAGCGATACCCACGGAAGCTTTCATTTTTTTGAAATGGCAATGAAGTATCTAAAAGATTGTGACAAGATTATTCACGCTGGAGATATATTATATCATGGACCTAGAAATGATATTCCTGGAGGCTATAATCCAAAAGAACTCGCTGAAAAAATTAACAAGCTTGATAATATAATATTTGCAAAAGGGAATTGTGATAGCGATGTCGACCAAATGGTTATAAACCACCCTATCCAAAGTCCTTACACTCTACTAGAAGCTAATAATTTAAGTATCTTAATTACACATGGCTACACTAAATCAAAAGAAGATATGATTGAAGAAGCTAAAAAATTTAAGGCTAATATATTAATCTATGGTCATACCCATAAAAAGGAACTAGAAAAATACGATTCATTAATAGTACTAAACCCTGGAAGCACTTCCATACCAAAAGATGGCTCTAGGTCAGTAGCAATTATTCAAGAGGACGAAATATTTTTACTAGATATAGAAAACAATGGACATATTCTTAGTCAACTATCTATTAGATAACTTTTTCATTAAAAAACCCACTACTTTATTTAATTAAAAATCATTTTTAAACAAAAAAAGGATTGCTGAAAAATCAATTTATCAGCAATCCTCGTAATTAAGAGCAGTATTTTCATTCATAATAGCTTCATCTTCTGAGTCTATAACATTCATTTTCAATTCAAATCCTGTTTCTTCTTGAAATGCACTTCTTATAGATTCAAACTTATCTCTTGCTAATTTCTTAGTAATAAAAGATGATAAAATAACAAATTCTGCACTAGATACCCTAAAAGCCAAGTCATGTTTATGGTCCATGGTTTTTCTTATAAGCATTGATAATTTTTTAAGCAAATCATCAGCCTTGTCATAACCTATATCTGAATTGATTTTTTTAAAATTTTCAATATGAAAATTAATAAGAGAAAATTTATAACCATAATTTTTAGATTTATTAAGTGCTTCATTATATCTATCAATAAGATAACGTCTTGTATAAAGTTTAGTCAAGCTGTCTACCGTCGATATATTTTTATAGACTTCTTTTTGGGCCCTTATAAACTTATCTCTTGAATTAATTTCCGATTCTAAATTCTTAATCTTATATTTTAAATAAGATACCTCTTCAAATTTATTCATTACATTAGCTGAATATGGATAAATATTGACTACTAAATATTTTGAATTCATCTCAGATAAAACTATTAACTTTCCATCTATCTCAAGAGTAGCATCTTCAAACACTCTTAGATAATTTATTCTATTTTTTATTTCTATAGCTATATCTTGTCCAAAAACCTCTGTCAAACTCTTATCTAGATATACGTTTGAACCTAAAATTTCATATATATTATCCGTTATATACTTAATCTTATCGTCCTTACCTATTAACATAGTAGCATAGGCATTCATTTTAGTTTTTGCCACAGAAATCTTAGCCTTATACTTACTTTTATCTTTTTTCACAGGTATTCCAGTGTAGTGTCCTAACTCTATTATTTCATCATAGTTGATTTTTGTTCCTACATATGAACTTACTCCCTTTGAAAAATTAACCTCAAATTTTATAATCCCATCCATATCCGGAGACTCAACTATAATTCTTTTCCTATTTCTCCCAAAAACTTCTTGTTCATAAGTTACATCCATAAAATCATCTTTTGACTTAACTTCAGGAAAATACATGTTAAACTTATTATTCTTGTAAATAATATTTCCAGTCTCATCAAATGAAGCGATCATATAAAAGCTATCTTTAAGAGCAGCATCTAAGTCAAAAGTCATATCCACACCCTCAATCTTATAATTATAAAGTTACTAAAAGTATATACCCTTAAAATTATATAAATAATCATATTGTTATTTATTACCTGCTAACACTTTAAAAAGGTACAGTTCGAAAGAAAAATCTTTCAAATTGTACCTTTTTTAATTATATCAAAGCTTTTTATACTAATAAATATCTATAGTTCTATACTCTGGATTCCACTGAACATCAAATCCTAAATCTATTAAATCAGTAGTCCTAATATAATCATCTTTAGTATCGAGTAAAGTAGAAAGCAAGCTAGATAACTGATTTACATTAAAATAAGTTTCCCCATCTATATTTTTCATGTCGATTTTGCCTTCCTCATAATCGTTTTTCTTTAAATTAACATACGAACCATCAAGGCTTATTGACAATGGCATAGGTGGTAGCTCTGGCATCATCATTTCATTTAATTCAGCTTCAGTAACTACTTTAACAGAAGTTGGTAACGAAACATCTATATCACTTACTTTATTTGATACACTATTCATAGAAAGTTTTCCATTTATCATTTGACTTTTTATTTCTAATACAGCTTCTTGAGTATATTTTGACTCTTCAAACTCATCTACTTGATAGTATGAACTTCCCTTAATCGCTGCTTTTGCTGTATCTTTATAAGGAGTAACAAAAGCATCATACATAGCTAGAGCTTCTTGCTTTTCTTCTTCTGTCATCTTAAAATCTGCAGGCATTAAGCTAGATGGCAACTTATCCATATTGTTAAAAATATATCTCATATAAGCATCTAATAAATCAATCATCTTATCAGAATCTATATTAAGAGTGTATTTATTTCCATCTTTAACCATACCCATATCAATTCCAAGGTCTATTTCCTCAACAAAAGTCATGATTTCTTCCATTAAAGAAGCATTTATTTCAACATTTTTCTGACTTGCAATCATTACATAATCTTCGCTGATTTCTATATCTTTATGACTTATAGCTTTTACAAAAGCAAGAAAAGCTTCTTTATTAATATATAAATCTGCTCCGTTTGTGTAAAGCTTTATCTCAGGAATAGCAGGTGAATTTTCTAAAGCCTCCGTATTAATCTCTATGTATGTCACCATATCCTTAATTTTGCCTTTTGATTTTATATCCATCTTGTAATTAATTCCAAACCCATCTGCAGATTTAAAATCAAGACTAATATCTTGGTCAGACTCTACGCCTTCCCACTGCATTATTTTTTTGTTTTCTTCCCAATATGCTTTTTCTACACTAGTAAAACCCATAGTTGAAAGCATAATCATTAAAACTGCCATTACTAACGATAATTTCTTCATTTTTTACACCTCTTTGATTTGTTTTTTTGTCACACTATTTTAATTTTCACATAAACATCCAATCCTGTCTATAGTAAGATGTCCCTATACACTTTGCCATCATTCATATTAAGTAAAAATTCTTATCTTTTTTATTCTATTTTTATCCACATTTTCTATTATAAATTTTATGTTTTTATATTGTATTACTTCGCCTGTCTTAGGAAGCCTTCCTATTTCTCCAATTATAAATCCTCCAACAGATTCAAAATCCTCTGATTCTAAACTTATGCCAAGCATATCATTTAAATCAGCGAGTCTGGCCGCACCATTAACTACATACTCATCTTCTTTAATTACTTCTATATCCTCTTCTGTGTCATCATATTCATCGTCTATCTCTCCAAATATACTCTCTACTATATCTTCCATAGTTATAATCCCTGCCACGCCTCCATACTCATCAAGCACAGTAGCCATATGAATTTTATTTCCTTGCATCTGCTTAAAAAAATCAGATATCATTATAAATTCAAAAGTATTAAAAGGCTGTCTCATATAATCTCTTACATTAAAATTAAGCCTATCTGCTTCTATATCTAAAAAAAATAAATCTTTAGCATATAGTACACCAATAATGTTATCAATAGTGTCCTCATATACTGGTAATCTAGAAAACTTTTCCGTTTTGAACATATCAATTATCTCATGATAAGTATCCTCGACTGATATAGCTTTAATATCCATCCTTTGTATCATAACATCAGCAACTCTTAAGTCTCCAAACTCGAATATATTGTAAATCATTTCTTTTTCTTCGTGCTCTAGTACCCCTTCCTTGCTAGATACATCAACTAAAGTTTTCAATTCTTCCTCTGTGATAAATGGTTTTTTATCGTCTGGTTTTCCACCCAAAATTTTTATTATTAAATTTGTTATTTTAGTAAGTATAAACACTAAGGGGGAAAGCAATTTAACTAAAAAATCCATAATAGGCGTGATGCTAAGAGAAAACTTTTCAGAATGCTGAAGAGCTAAATTTTTAGGAGTAACCTCCCCAAAAATAAGTACCAAAACAGTCATAATAGCAGTTGCAATCCCTACTCCTCCATTTGGATAAAGCTTTATAGCTAGAGCTGTAGCTATAGATGATGCTCCAATATTTACAACATTGTTTCCAATAAGTATAGTCCCAATCAAGCTATTCGGCTCATCTAGAAGCCTTTCAATCCTTTTAGCATTTTTAACATTTTCTTTCACCATATGTTTTAATCTAATCTTACTAAGTGATAAAATAGCCGTTTCTGATGCAGAAAAAAAAGCAGAACCAAAAATCAAAACAACTAAAACTAAGCCTTGCCAATAATCAATAATATCCAAATACTTTCACTCTCCTTAAATAATTACTTGTCAAAACATATGTATTTTTCCACAAAACCTTCTAGACCACGCTCTCTTATATATTCCCACTTGAACATGAAATAATCTTCTAGAAGATAAAACAATGTCAAAATAAGATTAACACTATTTTTATCATACTCACTTGACACTTTTATATTATTAAAATCCTCAAATAAAATTTTTATCTCAAGAGTAAAATCATCTTTATAGGCTTCATCCAAATCTTCAAGCACTCTTATGATACCACAGTGAACTTTATTAATATCTTTTAACTTTTTCATTCCTTTTTGAACATCAAACAAAGTCGCTATTTCTTCAATATCCTTATCCTTTAAAAAATAATTCAGAGGAATATTTCCAAATTTCTTTTCAACCGCTAAACAGAAATAATCAAATATTTTATGCTTTCTATCCATATTTAAAGCCGCTACCAGATTAAACATATCGTCTTTTTTTATTTTTTCTGGATAAAGTTCTAAGTCTGAGATAGCCCTAGCACAAATCACATATTTAATTGAATCATTTCTAAAATATCTAATCCAATCAAAAAATTCTGTAGAAGCCTCTAAAGTCATCATTTTTTTATTTTCAAGAACTAGATTTGCAAGTTTCTTCCCCTTATCACTCGCTTGTTCATATAAATCGGATACTTCTTTATCATTTGTAAGCAGGCGATTTATAAGGAAGGTAATTTCACATACTTCTTCCTCTACTTGAGCCTTCCCCAAAAGATATAAGGTATAAATTTCTTCTAATGATATATCTGAATAAGCTCTTTTCAAAACATTTTTAAACATATTTTCCCCCTAAAATACTTAGTTTTGATATAATCAAAGTACAACAATATATTTTTCTATATATTCCTATTATAAAGGAGGTATCATACTATGAAAAGCCTGCTAAATAAAATAAAGGGATTGATATATTCACAAGACGTAATTATACTACTCGATTCTCATCACGAAACCCTAAAAACTATTGTCCAATCCGAAGAATACAAAAACGCTTTATTAGATATGGAAAAAAATCTTGATTTTTCATATATTAAGCTAAAAAAACTATTTATTCCTTTATTAAATTCGTACAATTATCCTGATTTATCAAATTTTGAAAAAGATTTGTATGAATATGTACTTTCTCTATCATTTCCCGACAAATTTTCCTATGATAGCAAGTATCTTAATCTTTATAAATTTTTTATGTTAATGCTTAGAGAATTCTATACTCAAGAAAAAGATTTAGATACAGCTTCTAACCTTTCAAAATACAAGGTCAAACTCTTAGCTCAAGATGAGTTCGCCCATTATGAATCTGCTCAAGAATACTCGATTTTTATCCAATCCTACTACAATTTATATATTTATGAAGCAATGCGATTAGGGCTTGAATTCAAAAGTTTTAATACAATTGACCATGTAATTATGATTCATCATTTAGCAACTTATATAGGAAAGCAGATGACTTCAAAACATGTGGAAATTGATTTAGGCAAGGTTTCAGCTGCCTCTTTGGGACATGATATTGGAAAATTTGGTTGCATAGGAGATGAAGTCTCTAGAGTTCCTTATCTTCATTATTACTACACAGATAAATGGTTTAAGGATAACTTTATGCCTATGACAGGGCATATAGCTACCAACCATTCCGTTTGGGATATTGAACTTGAAAACCTCCCTATAGAGTCCCTTGTTCTAATCTATTCAGATTTTAGAGTAAAAAACAACTCAAAAGGCGAAATGAATATTTTTTCTTTAGATGATTCCTTTAATGTCATCTTGGAAAAACTCGATAATGTCGACGAACAAAAAACTATTCGCTACAAAAAAGCATATGGAAAACTAAAGGACTTTGAAAATTATCTTCTATCTATGAATATCGATGTATTAGATGATAGTAAAGTAAAAAATAATTTTAAACCAAAACCCTACGCCTTACTATTCAATCAAGAAATAACGGATAATCTTAAATTTTATTCTATATCTAAAAATATAACAATTATGCATCTACTCAGAAGTGAAGCTTCTTTAACTCATTTACTTGAATATGCTAGAACCGAAAGAAACCCTCTTAGACTCAGAGAATATATTGATGTATTTAAAGAATACTCTACTCACCTTTCACAAAAACAAAAACTGCTAATGATGAAATTTCTTTTTGATATGACTGTTCATCATGAAGAAGACATAAGAATAGAATCATCTACTTTTTTGGGAAAATTAATATCTAGTTTTGATGAAGAATATAGAAAAGAACTTCCTAAAAACGCCGTCATTGAGAATCCAGAAACACATACACTAGAACTATTTTTAAATTATGCAAAAAAAATGATTGAACCAAATATAAAAACTATTCCTATTCACAGAAAATGGCTAGGGCTTTCATTTGCTTATTTTATAAAGACAGTATCGATATACATTCCAGAACCCCTAAGAACAGACTTTGAAAATATATGCGCAGACATAATAGCAAACTACTCAAATGAAAAAAATCAAAAAAAATATTTATTACTAGCCCTTATAAGTATAGAACTTAGAAATGAAAAAACACTAAACGATGCTTTATTTTTAGCCTTGCACTCTATTAAAAGCGATGACGAAGATATAAAAGCTCTAGCCTTATTATTACTGATTGGATATCGTCACAAAATAACAACAGGAAGTGTATTATACTCTACTATAGAAGATAGCCTAAAGTTTAATGCTGATAGCCTAAATAGTATTTCATTTAATTACCTTTCTTTAGAGCTTTCAAAAGTTCTAGAAATAAAAAAATTGCAAGACAACTACGAACAAGCTATGCAAAAAACCAAAAGCAGACTTTCCGAAATATTTTTAAGTAATTTAAAGAGTGCTACTTCATTTATACAAAAAATAGTCCACATTGATATTCTAAGAAAAAATGCCCTAGAAAACATCGATTATATGGGTGCGTATACAGCTATGCACTTTTGCAATATTCTAAAAGTCAGTGAAATAGAAATAGTAAGAACAAAAGCTGGACATTCACTTATTGAGATTTTCCCTCACTTAAATATAGAGCAAAGAAACGATATAGCTATAGAGCTAATACGTTCACTTGAAATGCAAGATTATAAGTTTGCAAAGTTTATTCCTCATTATTTAGGAGAAATACTACTTTATATATCTCCTAAAGAATTTGACGAAATTTTAGATGATTTTGAAATGAAAATTAAAACTTCAGAATCAAACATTGTATTTTTAATCTTAAAAACTCTAGGAAGATATATTTCATTATATAGCAGATATTATGAAAACTATCCTCAAGAAAGTAAAAATTACAAAAGTCTATTCCGAATAGTCGGAATCCTTATGTGTGCCTTAGTCCACTATGAAAAGAAAGTAAGAAGAGCCGCTCTAGAAGTAATTTCAAAAGATATATTTGATTGCTTGACTATAGACGAAAGCCTAAAAGCGTCCATATTCAAAAAAATGGCTAAAAAAATGCTGACCCTTCTTCCACCAAAAACTGACGATATAGGCCAGCTAAGCATCGGCTCCAGTATGAATAGAATATATAGATATATCTGCGAATACGAGCTTGAAAATGGAGCTGTAGAGTATGAAAACAAAAAAAATATAGCATTTTTTCCTGGAACGTTTGATCCGTTTACGCTAGGTCATAAAAGCATAGCAAAAACTATTAGAGATATGGGACTCGAAGTCTACCTTTCTGTAGATGAATTTTCATGGTCAAAAAGAACTCAGCCTCACATGATAAGAAGAGAGATAGCTAGAATGGCTGTGGCAGATGAATTTGATATCTATCTTTATCCTAGCAGTATGCCTGTAAATATAGCAAATGATAATGATATAGATTATCTGATAAATAATTTCCCTAACAAAACAGTCCATATGGTAACTGGAAAAGATGTAATCTACAATGCTTCAGCTTATAAAAGTGATTATAAAATTAGAAATATTCCTCATATAGTTTTTGAAAGAGAGGACATGCAGCTACCTCAAACAAGAAATGAAGAAAACGATTTTAAAGACTATCTTAACAAAACATATACCTATGTTCAGCTAGATGATGCGTTTACTCATATTAGTTCTACATTGATAAGAAGCTGCATCGACCAAGACAAGGATATTTCAAACATGGTAGATCCTCTTTGCGAAAAGTATATCTACGACAAGGGCCTATACAAAAAAGAGCCTCTATTTAAATCTGATGCTAAAGAAATAAATAGAAGAGTTGAAATCTACAAGCATCCGCCTAAAACTATAATAGCCAAGCTAGCTCAGAGCTTTGCAGATATAGATTTGGATAAACTTTTTGCTTTCATAGACGATGAGAATACAAGATGTATAGCGCTTTTAAATGATCAGTCTAGCGAAGTACTAGGGTTTTCAGTTTTTAAATGGCTTCCATCTACTAGCTTATACTCTAGATTCGAGGACAAACATGTATGTGACTTTATCAGAAATATCTATGTAGGAAGAATAGTTCATCTAGGTGGAATCTTTGGAAACAAAGAAACTATGACCATACTTTTCACTGAAACATTGACCTATTCACTAGCTAAAGACTATACCTTCATGATTTACTCAAACGAAAGCAAGTCCAGTGAAAATAAAATTTTAGAAGAAATCATCACTCTTAGTGGGTTTAATTATCTCCAAAGCCATAAATCTATATACTATGTCAACATGAGTAACCCATGTACTTTGAATTTGGACCTTGAAAACTTTATAAAAGAACCTTTTTTGAATAACTTTAAAATACAGTCTACTATAGAAACTACAAGACGAAATCTACAAACTGCTATCACAAAGCTTTATCCCGCAAATCTAATTATTCCTTTTGACAATAAAATGTTCAAGGAAAAATTAATTGCCAAGATTTGTGAGGAAAATCAAGTACCTCACACTCCAACAGTGCCAAGAAAGCTCGGCGAAAAAATCTGTGTACCTTTTGGACACATACTTTCAAAGCTAATCATCCCTAATACCGTATCAAAATCGCTTCACACAGAAAAAATATTCAACAAAGATTTGAGTGGCTTTACTATTAGAGCCTATCCATTTTATCTATCTCTAGATAAACAGGTAAAAACCATCAAATCTTTTTCTAAGGAAGTAATCCTTGTGGATGATATTTTGAACAAAGGATATAGAATCAACGCTCTAGATCCAATACTAAAAAGACAGAATGTCAAAGTATCAAAAGTAATTGTAGGCATATTAACAGGCAAAGGCAAAGAGCTTATGGAAATCCAAGGCAGAGACTTGGACAGTGCTTATTTTATTCCAAAATTAAACGTATGGTTCAACGAGGGAATCCTCTATCCATTTATTAGCGGAGATGGAATTGAGGACGCTAACTTAATAGGTTCAATGATTCCATCAATTAACCTCATACTTCCATACACCTCTCCACATTATATTAAAGATACAAATGCTCATGATTTATATAACTTCTCTATGACTTGCCTAGAAAATGCTTATGCCATATTAAAGAGCTTAGAAGAAGTCTATGAAGAGCTGTTTGAGAGAAGGCTCACAGTTTCTGCATTAAATGAGGTTTTGGTCTACCCTAGAGTAGTCGACTATGGCAATAACTTGGAGTATTCAAAAAATCAAACTCCATCATCATATGTACTCGATGATATAGAAAGGCTTAAGCGACTTAAAAAAATGATACTAAAGTAGGTGACCCATGAAATATTTTAAAACTAATAACAAAGTGTTATGCATTCAAAATGAAGATATAGAAAAAGAGGTTCAAGGTTTATTGTCAGATTCTAAGTTAATTGAATTTCAGGATATCGAGGAGTCTGATAGCATCTATTATTTTACTATTCAGCCTAAAGGTGATTTTAGACGTTCATTCCTATTAGATAGCATAAGCTTAATAAATGCTGATAAAGAAGATATTTCTCTTCTTTATCAGCAAGAAGCTGGTGATATTCAAAATAATATAAATCCGGATTTTCTGAGCTTAATAAAAGCTCAAAGAGTGATGAACATTAATTTATCTCATCCAAATTGGAAAGATTGCTTAGGTAATAATCCTCTTCCTGCCTCTAAACCTATACACCTTAACATAGTAGGTCTAGGAGATGTAGGCGGAACGCTTCTTACAGGGCTAAAGCTAACAGGAGGTAACCATATCTCAACTATAGGCATCTACGATAAGGATGAAAACAAAATGCTTCGCTATGAGCAAGAGATGGAGCAAATCCACTTTGATGGACTAAGTTTGCCAAAGGTTATTCGCCTAGATGAAAATGACATCTTTGATTGTGATGTGCTGGCGTTTACAGTAGCTACTTTTATTCCTCCAGTTGGTAGTGAAATAAAGGATGTGAGAATGGCTCAGCTAGAACAAAACTCTAAAATACTAAAAATATATGCAAAAAAAGCTAGAGAAGCTAAGTTCAAAGGTCTTTTTGCTATTCTTTCTGATCCAGTAGACCAGCTATGCAGGGTTGCCTATGAACAAAGCAACACTGATGATTCTGGAACCAAAGATTACCTAGGTCTAGCAAGTGACCAAATTAAAGGGTATGGGCTTGGAGTAATGCATGCAAGAGCAGTATATCACGCTAAAAGAAATCCTGCTTTAGCTTCATATTTAGAAGAAGGAAGAGCCTATGGGCCTCACGGAAAAGGTCTAATCATAGCAAATAGTATAGATAATTACGATGAAGACTTAAGTGAGCAGCTTACTCAGCTTGCTCTGCACTCAAATTTAGATGTAAGAGCCACAGGCTTCAAGCCTTATATTGCACCTGCTCTGTCTTCAGGCTGTCTTAGTCTTCTAGCCACAATAAGAGGCGACTGGCATTATAGCTCAGTCTTTATAGATGGAAAATTCTTAGGCTGTAAAAATAGGCTTACTAAGAGCGGTGTCCAAATAGAAACTTTAGCTTTGCCTGAAAAGCTAATAAACAAACTAGCTGTTACTTTTTCTGATTTATAATATAGACAACTGGTTAACCTAGGGGGAATAGAACAATGCTATATATATTTTCATCGGATTCACCTTCAATCCAGCTCTCAGAAATGATTAATGCTTTTTGTCATTCTTATTCTGACTTTAAATTTGTAACTTTAGATAATCTTCCTTCCCTGAAGCCACATGACAAAGTCCTATTTGCTTGGGAAGCTGATATCTGTGGTGTTGATACCAGTATTTTAAAGCTCATTCACAAAGCATATCTAAGCTCACCTAAATTTTTTAGTGGCTGCAAAGGCTCTATCCTATGCTTTAGCAAGACAATTTTTTACACAAAATATTTTTCAAGCCATATAGCATTTCTAACAAACAATATGGGTCTAGAATTCATAGGAAAACCAATGGTAGAAGCTGTAGAAAGCTACAATAATTTCAAAAACAAACAAAGGCTGAACAATATATCTCTAAAACAGCTGTGTCTTGAAGAATGCATGAATCTAGGCAAAAGGCTAAAAAATGACAAGCATGAATTACATCAAAATCCTAAAATAACTGCAGTTCATGCTAGTCACATAGACAGGTCAAACACCTATGCTCTTATGAAGCTGATACTAGATAACCTATCTATTGAAAAAAGCATATTTTCATTAGCTGAGGAAAGAATAATGGATTGCCGAGGCTGTGACTTTGAACAGTGTATGAATTTTTCTAATCACGGTGTATGCTATTATGAAGGTGACAAGCTAAAGGATATATTCAAATCTCTTGATTCATCACAGGCTCTGCTTGTTGCCTGTCCAAACTATAACGACTCTATGCCAGCAAACTATTTCGCCATGATTAACAGGATGACCTATATTTATAGACAAAAGGATTTTTCTGATAAATACCTCTACGCTATTATCGTATCTGCAAACTCAGGTTTCGATATGGTTGCAGGGCAAATAATATCAGCCTTTTGCTTTAATAAAGGTTTTAGGCTAGCTCCGAACTTTGCTCTTATGGAGCAAGCAAATGAACCTCTTTCAATATTAAATCTTCCTCATATAAACCAAAGTATGAGTAAGTATGCTAAGGATTTAGAACAAAAACTAAAAGAAAATTAATAACCTTTTGCATTAACTCTAATCAAGTTTTTCAGTAGTCCTGTTATTTTTAAGATAAAAATAAGCCTAGATTATCATCATATACAAATCTTAATATGATATATCTAGGCTTTTAATTGTAATAAATATTTTGTAATCAACAAGATTTCTAGAACTCATTTGCAAGCTTTGATTATAGTATTGTGTAGAATTATTACTTATTTTTTTATTTATTTTTCTTACTTATCAGAAATAGTCCTACTACTATAAGAAGCGCACTAAATACCAATTTATCATCGATATTTATAAAGCCAAGAAGCTTCTTGGCAAGATAGCCTCCTCCGATTATTATCAGTCCTATGCCTATAACCTTTGCGCTTTTATCGCTTCTATCATTATTATAGTCTGGAGTTTTGGTATAGTTAGGCTCTGCTTTACTTGAGGCTGTGTATTCATCGCTTTGATTATAATCTACTTCTTCAGCTGGTATTTCTTCACCTTCGCTTTGAGGCTCTTTAGGATAACTCGGCGCATGATATGTTTGATTATGATAGGTTTCCACACCATATGGTCTTTGCGGAATAACAATCCATGCTATAACATAGGCTAAAAAACCAAATCCTGAAAAAAATGAAACTGCCCAAATAATTCTTATGATAGTCGGGTCTATGTCTAGATACTCAGCCAGTCCAGCACATACTCCTCCTAATATTTTGTCTGAATTTGAACGATAAATCCTATTACCCATATAACTCATCTCCCGTTTTATATACGATTTAGTTTTATATATATTATAACAAAATATAAGTTTATGATTAACAATATTATTACACAAAAAAACAAGTGTAAACAAAGGGCCAAAGTAAGGCATCCTTCATCTACACTTTTTTACTATCTTTTACTTTAAAGACTGGTATCTCTCTTCGATTATGCTCCAGTTTACAACATTCCACCAAGCATCAATATAATCTGGTCTTTTGTTCATATATTTAAGATAATATGCATGTTCCCAAACATCCAATCCAAAAATAACTTTCTTGCCTTCTGATATAGGATTATCTTGATTAGGAGTAGATACTATATCTATGCTGTTATCAGAATTTAGAACTAGCCAGCCCCAGCCACTACCAAATCTGCCTACTGAAGCATCTTTAAACTTTGCTTTAAAACTTTCAAAATCTCCAAATTTTTCATCTATCTTCTTAGCAAGCTCTCCTACAGGCTTTCTCTCTCCATCTGGCGACATAATCTTCCAAAATAAGTCATGATTATAATGACCTCCACCATTATTTCTAACAGCTGCTTTTATATCCTCTGGAAGCTTATCTAAAGATTTTAATATCTCTTCTATCTCCATATTTTGAAATTCTGGATACTTTTCCAAAGCTTGATTTAGTTTATCTACATAAGCTTGATGATGTTTAGTATGGTGAGTTTCCATAGTTTGTTTATCGATATGTGGCTCAAGTGCATCATAAGAATAGTTTAGTTCCGGTAATTTAAAAATCATAATTCATCTCTCCTTAAAAATATCTAATATTTTATATATAAAGTTTTTTTGTTATCTATTAATATAGATATCCATTTAGAGAAATGATAATCATTTTCTTTTGATATTTTTTATCTTTTATTTAAATATTTTTTGGCATATCTCTAGTTGCAACTATATCTATCCCTGTCCCAGCTACATCCCTAACTATAACATCGCCTAAAAACACTGGAGCTTCTACTACTACTGAATTGATTTGAGTCATAACATCAAATATTAAGTTTTTAGGAATTGGCTCTGCGGTCTTTACAGGAACTAAAGCCAAAAATCCGTTTTCTACTCTTACAGTAGATGTAACCATTCTTCTTGGATCCTCTAATTCTTGAAGTGCATATTTTTTGCCTTTTGGGCAAGTATGTCCTTCTATGATATAACCATTTTCTGTTTCCTCTATCTGAAGCCTGCACCCCATAGGACAGGCTATACAAGTCAATTCACTATGCATGTTTTTCGCCCTCCACTTCCACAGTTATTTCTCCAGACAAATCTTTTATAAGCTCATTTTTAAGTACTATATTAATCATTTCCGAAGGTATCATATGCCTCATTTTCTTAGAAAGTATCTCTTTATTATCACATTTTACTATAACTTTTGAATCTTTATATATTCCATCTACACGCATATAAAGATTTACATCCTCTTCGCCGTTTAATAGTATTTTGTGAGGCATAATATATCTTATCCCTTTATCGCTTTTCGTAGATACATAGCTGTCCTTATTTAGGCTCTGTCTTACATAATAGGCTGCGTTTTTACCAGCTATTCTACTTTCCTTTGTTACAAAATCTACTATATCGTGCACATGAAGAACATTCCCACAAGCAAAAATTCCATCCACTTGAGTGTGCATTTTACTATCAACTATTGGACCATTAGTAATTTTATCAATTGCTATCCCTGCTTTTTGAGATAGCTCATTTTCTGGTATTAAGCCAACAGAGAGCAGTAAGGTGTCACATGAAATAAATTCCTCAGTCCCTTTTATAGGTCTTCTATTTTCATCAACCTTTGAAATTGTAACTCCATTTATTCTGTCTTTTCCATGAATCTCGTGGATATTGTGAGATAGCATCAAAGGGATACCATAATCCTCAAGACACTGTGCTATGTTTCTATAAAGTCCACTAGAATATGGCATAATCTCAACAACAGCCTTTACCTTAGCTCCTTCGAGAGTCATTCTTCTCGCCATAATTAAACCTATATCTCCAGAGCCATATATAACTACTTCCTTGCCCACCATATAGCCTTCCATGTTTATAATTCTCTGAGCCATTCCTGCTGTATATACTCCAGCTGGTCTGTAGCCATTTATTGCAATAGCTCCAGCAGTTCTTTCTCTGCATCCCATAGCAAGCACAACAGCGCCTGCCTGTATTTCCAAAATTCCTTGCTCTCCAAGTGCTATTATATTTTTCTCATCATCTATATTCAAAACCATTGTGTTTAGCATTATTTCTATATCTGATTTGTTAGCTTGCTCTATAAATCTCTGTGCATATTCTGGCCCTGTTAATTCTTCTTTGAACTCATGAAGCCCAAACCCATTATGGATGCATTGATTCAAGATGCCACCAAGCTCTCTGTCTCTTTCTATTATAAGGACTGAGTTTGCACCGCTTTTTTTTGCTTCCACAGCCGCTCCTAGTCCAGCTGGTCCTCCTCCTATTACGACTACTTCATACTTCATTACTTGTCACCGCCTTTAATCTTTGAGTCTACAAGGGCTGAACCGTGATTTTCTTTAACTAGCTCTTCTATAGGTATGTTTAGCTCCCTAGATAGAATCTCCATAACCCTAGGTGCACAAAATCCTCCCTGGCATCTTCCAGAGCCGGGTCTTACTCTTCGTTTTACTCCATCAAGTGTTCTAGCTCCTGCTGGTCTTTTTATAGCCTCTATTATCTCTCCTTCTGTTATACTCTCGCATCTACAGATTATCTTGGAGTATTTAGGATTTTGCTTTAGGATTTCCTTCTTTTCTTCAAGACTCATATGCTCAAATCCTAAGATAGCCTTTCTCCTAGGATTAAATGATGGATTCTCTTCTAAATCAAGTCCCTGCTCATTAAGAAGCTTCGCTACATACTTGGCAATAGCAGGTGAAGATGCTAAACCTGGAGAGTCTATTCCTCCAACATTTATAAATCCTTTGGCTTTTTTTGAAGGATAAATTACAAAATCTTTTTTATCACTAGATGCTCTCACTCCTGCGAAAACTCTTATGCTCTGATTCAGAGGAAGATTCGGTATTGATTTTCTTGATAGCTCATCAACTTTCTCAATTCCTGAACTTGAAGTCCTCGTATCTTCAACACTATCAACATTATCTGCTGTCGGCCCTACTATTATATTCCCATGTACAGTAGGTGCAACTAATATCCCTTTACCTACCTTAGTGGGCGCCTGAAATATAACCTTTGTAACACTATCTCCTGCATTTCTATCTAAAATTCTATATTCTCCTTTTCTAGGAAGAATTTCGAATTCATTGTCTCCTATAAGATTAGCAATTTTATCTGAATATAGACCTGCGGCATTTACTATGTATTTTGTTTTATATTCTGATTTTGATGTTGTTATTTTAAATCCTTCATCTAGTTTCTCTATAGACTCAACCATCTCACTTGTTTTTAGCTCTACATTATTGTCTATAGCGTTTTCAATCAAAGCAAATGTCATATTAAAAGGACATACTATCCCAGCACTGCTGCAATAAAGTGCTCCTATAACTTCTTTTGATAAATTCGCTTCGAGCTCTCTCGCTCTATGTCCATCTACTAGCTCCAAGCCTTCTACTTGGTTGTTTAGACCTCTTTTGTATAAAACCTCAAGTTCCTTCATTTCATCTTCATTAAATGCAACAACTAGCGAGCCTATTCTATCAAAAGAAACCTCTAGTTCTTCTGTAAGCTGAGAATAAAGCTTGTTTCCCCATACATTTAGCTTAGCCTTTAAGCTTCCCTCATATGCATCATAGCCTCCGTGAACTATTGCACTATTTGCCTTGGTAGTCCCCTGACAAACCTCTATGTTTTTTTCTAAAACTAGAGTCTTAAGCTTGTATCTAGATAGCTCTCTAGCAATGCTAGCTCCTACTACTCCTGCTCCTATTATTGTAACATCATACATCGTTACGCCTCCTAAACTATGTCCAAAATTCAAAAAATGGAGAAAAAGCCTAAGCTTTTCTCCATTTTCTAATAAGCTTTTGTTAATATATTTTATTCTTCAGTTTCCCAGTCCATAGCTCTCTTAACAGCTTTTTTCCAGCCATTGTACTTTTTATTTCTTAAATCTTCTTCCATAGTAATTTCAAATTCTCTATCCACAGCCCATTTATCTTTAATCTCATCTTGATCTTTCCAGAGTCCTACTGCAAGACCAGCAAGATATGCAGCTCCAAGAGCAGTAGTTTCAAGAACTTGAGGTCTTCTAACTGGCACGTTTAAGATATCAGATTGGAAGCTCATAAGGAAATTATTAGCAGCAGCGCCACCATCTACCTTCAATGCTTTAAGAGTTATTCCCGAATCCTCTTGCATTGCTTCTAAAACATCTTTTGTTTGATAAGCAATAGACTCTAGAGTTGCTCTTACAATATGCTCTCTCTTTGAACCTCTTGTAAGTCCGAGTATTGCTCCTCTTGCATACATATCCCAGTACGGTGCTCCGAGTCCTGTAAATGCAGGAACTACATAAACTCCATTTGTATCTTCAACTAAATTTGCATAATACTCTGATTGAGCTGAATCATATACTAGCTTTAGTTCATCTCTAAGCCACTGAATTGATGCTCCTGCGATAAATATACTTCCTTCAAGAGCGTACTCAACTTTATCTCCTATTCCCCAAGCTATAGTTGTAAGCAAGCCATTCTTAGATTCAATTGGCTTTTCACCTGTATTCATAAGCATAAAGCATCCTGTTCCATATGTGTTCTTTGCCATTCCTGGTTCAAAACACGCCTGTCCAAATAATGCCGCTTGCTGGTCTCCCGCATCTCCTGCTATAGGAATTTCTGCTCCACCAAAAGTTTGTGGGTCAGTATGTCCATATACACAGCTAGAAGGTTTTACTTCAGGAAGCATTGATTTAGGAATCCCTAATTCACTTAAAATTTCATCATCCCACTTTAATTCTTTAATATTGTATAACAATGTTCTAGAAGCATTGGAATAATCAGTTACGTGAACCTTTCCTCTTGTAAGATTCCATATAAGCCAAGTGTCTATATTTCCAAATAGAAGTTCTCCATTTTCAGCTTTTTCTCTGGCTCCTTCTACATTGTCAAGTATCCACTTAACCTTTGTTCCTGAGAAGTATGCATCCACAACAAGACCCGTCTTTTCTTTAATTGAAGCTTCTAAGCCTTTTGCTTTTAGTTCATCACATATAGCAGCAGTTCTTCTACATTGCCATACGATAGCGTTATATATAGGCTTTCCTGTATTCTTATCCCAAACTACTGTAGTCTCTCTTTGGTTTGTTATTCCTATAGCTGCTACCTCTTCTGGTCTAACTCCTGTTTTTTCAAGAACCTCTCTAGCTACACCACTTTGTGTTCCCCAAATCTCCATGGCATCGTGCTCTACCCATCCAGCCTTTGGATATATCTGAGTAAACTCCTTTTGAGATGTTCCGACTATCATACCATCTTTATCAAACACTATTGCTCTAGAGCTAGTTGTACCTTGGTCAAACGCTAGTATGTAATTTTTCATAAATATCCTCCTAATTATTCTCTTATTTTGATATATATTCAAAAATCATAAACCTAATCGCATTTATTAAAATATCATAGCAAAAGTCAAAGCTCCTAGTACTCCACCAATTATCGGTCCTACAACTGGCACCCAAGCATATCCCCAGTCACTATCACCTTTTCCAGCTATTGGAAGTATCGCATGTGCTATTCTTGGTCCCAAATCTCTTGCTGGATTAATAGCATAACCTGTTGGTCCTCCAAATGAAAGCCCCAGTCCCAATATCAAAAGTCCAATTATAAAAGGATTCATACCATCAGCTATATTGTTTGTTCCAATAAACAGTATTGCAAAAACTAATATAAAAGTTCCTATTGCTTCTGTCAAAAGGTTTGCAGGAAGATTTCTAATAGCTGGTCCTGTTGAAAACACTGCTAGCTTTGCTCCCTTATCTTCTGTTTTCTCCCAGTGAGGATAATAAGCTGCCCATACTATAGTCGATCCTAAAAATGCTCCTATAAACTGTGCCAAAATATAAGATGGAACGCTCGCCCAAGGGAACTCTCCTATAGTAGCC
>Ga0334893_1000851_pt1 | contig 34679 bp, 33 predicted proteins | sample GraSluR3_MG_5_FD_207218 | JGI IMG/M metagenome (GOLD analysis project Ga0334893, IMG submission 207218) | Sludge microbial communities from methane-producing bioreactor in Wageningen University, Netherlands - Granular Sludge_09_05-R3 | ecosystem: Engineered > Bioreactor > Anaerobic >...
TGCTTCGTTGGCAGCGCCGGAGCTGGTGACGAAATTTTCCCTAACGCAGGCCCTGCCTGCTTTGGCTACAGATCTTCCGTCCAACCAGCAGCGCCGGTGTTGTCAACAGGGGGGCAGTGCCGCCGGCGCACCGCCACCGTCGGCAAGAGCGATCCTCGCAGACGCGCTCCCTGTTCAATGCGCTAAAGGTCCGAAATCACACCTTTTCCACGCGAATGCCATAGGGCGCCAGCCGGTCTTACGCCCTTTCTTTGGTTACTTTCTTTGGGCGAGCAAAGAAAGTCACCCGGCTGCCGGCCGGGACCGGCGAACTTGGTTTTCCCTATTCTCTCTTCCGTCTCTCTCACATTAACTCGGGCGGAATAGAGGGGACGCCCTTTATCTTTTCACATTTGCCCAACCGCGTGGACTTCGCGGGGACGGGCAAGGGACTTGCGACAGTCCGCCAAGTGGTGCCATTGACAGACCTATAAACAGGTGCTATTAGTGGACTACATGGAGGTGTGAATATGAGCGTTAAATTTTCCGAAGATATTGTCCCCCTGTCCGAAATGAAGATAAATCCGGGGAAAATTGTTAAACGCACCAATGAGTCCCATCGTCCGGTCTTGTTGACCAGTCGCGGTCGTGGTGTTGCGGTCATGCAATCTCTCGACGATTTTGAGAGTGCTGAAGAGGAAAAAGCATTCATGCGTGGAGTGGTTGAAGGGTTTAATGATTTGGACAATAAGCGTGAGATCAGCCTTGAAGCTGCAAAAGCACGTTTGGGCCTAAAGTAGACATGCCCGATAAAATTATCATCACAATCACTGAGTCCGCAGTCCGTGACCTGGAGGCTATTCGAGAATATTATCAGGAACAGGAGGTCCCGGAGGTTGGCGAGCGATTTATTAAAGAGATCATCTCTTCGGTTGAAAAACTGGTTATTCATCCTGATCGTGGACGAGTTGTTCCCGAGTTTGACAATCCTCACGTGAGAGAATTGATCCATTCTCCATTCCGAATTGTTTACCGTCGATACAAGGAAAAGATAAGTGTTGTTCGAGTGTGGCGGAGTGAACGGTTAATGCGGTTGCCATGAATAGTAAGTGCTTTTTTGGGACGAGCAAAGAAAGTAGGCCAGCTGCCGGCCGGGACCGGCGAACTTGGTTTCTGGTTTTGGATTTTATAGTTACCAAGGTCAAAGACAAGACCGCGGGTCGCGTCCCGCTGACGCCTTACTTTTTATCCAAACGGCCATAAAAAGTAAGCAAAAAGGGCCTTTCTCCTGCGGAGGGCATGGCATTCGCGGGAGGCGGCGGCTTTTTTCGCCAGGACTACAGCTTACATGGCAGCGTCTTCGATCCACCGAGGGGCAAGGGCCCCAGCTGAACAAGTTCAGATGGGCAGGATTGTTCCGGCGGTGCTTCGTCGGAAACGCTGGCGGTGAAAACGAAATTTTCCCTACCACAGGCCCTGGCCTGCTTGTGATTTTGTCTTCCATCCACCCAGCAGCGCCGGTGTTGGCAACAGGGGGGCAGGAAGGATGGCGCACCGCCGCCGTCGGCAAGAGCGATCCTCGCAGACGCGCCACCCGTTCAATACTCTAAAGGTCTGAAATCACACCGTTTCCACGCGAATGCCATAGGGCGTTAGCCGGTCTTACGTCGTTTCTTTGCCTACTTTCTATTGGACGAGCAAAGAAAGTAGGCCGGCTGCCGGCCGGGACCGGCGAACCTGGTTCTGGGTTAGAATTTGATAGTATCCAAGGTCAAAGACAAGATATGCGGCCATAATTTGCGCATGCAAAGCGTATAGGAGGAATCGTGGGCAATACAGCGCGCAAACAACCGGCCAATTTAAGTATTCGAAGTGATCTTTTGCGGCAGGCTAAAGAACGGAAAATTAATGATGGCCCAAATTGATATTTACCGAAGAGCGGATGAGGGGATTGCTTTCCTGCTGGATCTTCAGGATGACATGCTGGAAGTGCTGTCTACCCGGGTTGTGGCGCCCATGGTCCCTGAGGGGGCCGTAGGACCTGCCATGAGGGACCTTAATCCTATCCTGACACAGGGGGGGCTTCCAACCAAGGACCGCCGGCCCGAAGCCGGCGGTCCCAGCCTCCTCATGCCTTCACCAATTTCACATCCACCGGCACCGGCTTGGCAATGCTGTTGAAAACCGGCGAATATTTCTGCGCCATCCGCACCAGTTCCTCCTTCTGCTCATCCGACAGATCCGCATCGATTTTGAAGAACACCCGGATGTTCTTGTAGCCCACCGGAACCTGTTCCGACAGGCCCAAAAAGCCCTGCAGGTCCAGATCCCCCTCGTACCTGGATTCGACCTTCCTGATGGCTATCCCCCGTGCCGCCGCATGGGCCACCAGGCTGGTGGTCAGGCACCCGGAGAGAGCCACCAGCAGGTACTCCACCGGGTTGGGACCCAGGTTCCGGCCGCATAGGACCGGCGGTTCGTCGATCTCAAATTCGATGGCCGGCCGCGAATCGTCCTCTTGCAGAGCGCCGAAGAAATCCTTCACCCTGGCCCGGTTGTGAGTGCCGTCGACCCAGGTGTTGCGGGCCCGGAATTGAAACTCGGCGATTTTTGGATTTTCCTTGATCAGTTCGATGGTTTTTACGAGTTGATCGACATTGATACCGTTGACCATCTTGTCCGGTGCCATGGCGTAGCTCCTTTCCATCTGGTTTGGAGACCGGTTCAAGCCGAACCGGCCCAACGCTCAGGGATGACCGGTCGTTGCGGTGGATCTGATCGCAAGGCCCTGTCTGCCAAGTATAGCATCCGGGCGGCAGGGCGCCCCTTTAATATCTCACCACCACCCGGCACGGGGCTCCGCTGGTGCCCGTCAGGCGCAGGGGCAGAACGAAAATTTCCCCGCCCGGTTCCACCTCCCGGGCCGGCTTGGGGTCCAAATCCTCAACCAGATATTTCCCCGCCCGCGCCAACATGCGATGGAATTCCATGGGTTCCGACTCAAAAACCTCGATTTCCCCGGCCAGCACCCAGACGGTCGGGGGCAGGGCGATGAGTCGCTCCAGGGCTGGTCCGGTCAGGACCGCCGGGCCGTTTTGGGGGGTCCGGAGAAAAAGTATCGTTTGGTCCCGGTAGACCCTGAGCGGGCGCTCCAAATCCCCTGGTGATGCCTTGGCGGGCAGGTCGAGAAGCATATAGCGACCCATCATCCGATCCACCGGCAACGCCTCCAGGGTGGCGCCTCCATCCAGAAAATGGGCCGGAGCGTCAATGTGGGTACCGGTCTGGGTGCCGAGAGTCAGGCGCGCAACCCGAAAGCCCTGTTGGGTAATACCCGCCCAGTCGTGACATTCAAAGGGCGGATCGACGTAATCCGCCGAGGTATATATGTCCAGGTTGTTGTCCAAAGGTTTGGTGAGATCAAGATGACGGCGGTATTGAGGCATTGAAACTCCCTGGGCGGTCAGTTGGGGCATGAATGAGGACCTGGTAAGAAAATCGATGCGCAGCGACAAGAAAAGCCGCCAACCATCGCCGAAGCTTTCCCATTGCCCGCAACCCGTCAAATCTGCTAAATTCTATCATGTTCCCACTGCACCAGGCATGGCCCGCAGGCGATTCTCCGGGATAACTCGTGGTTGGTTCCGGTTGAATTCGACGCCGGGCGCTTTTCGAGCGACACGACCGCCCTGCATAATCGGGCAGAACTTTATCGACAGGAGGCAAGGATAATGCTTTTTCGCAACAAATGTGCGGCCTGTGACTACTGGACCATCTTTGAGCTCAAAATCGATGGCGAACGCGCCGACCAGACCTGCACCCACTGCCAGGCAACCGCTAAAATCGAGTGGAACAGCGAAGCCGAAATCCTGATTCGGGATGGCGAACGCGACATCCAGGCCCTGGAACGGCATTTCCCCGTTTTGGGACAACTCAAAGAGCGCGGCGACCATATCCGTTTCTAGAACGCCAACCCTGGAGAAATCTTTCATGACCAGAATCATCAAGGAAATCGAACCGTTTTTGCATCGCCAGAAATGTCCCGGGTGCGGATACTACACCGTTTACGAAGTTTTTCCCCAAGGCGACAAGGCCATCGATACCTGCACTCACTGCGGACATCAGATGCAGATTCTCTGGCATCACGAAATCAAGGCCGTGTTCCGCAATTCAGAGAAATTCTTCCGCAACATGGAAGAAATCTATCCGGAACTGGCACAGTTGAAAAACCGCGGCGACCATATCAAGTTGGATGATTAATGCAAGTCGATGCAGGAGAGGAAACGATGAAAGTCATTTTGCGAATTGCCGATGCGGCCGTGGCCGAAAAATTCGGCCTGGAGTCGGTTGTTGAAATTAACTGCACCGAGGAGTATTGCGCGTCCTCTTTCGGCTACCCGGTCTTCCTGATCGGCGAGGAAAATATATTCACCGGCGAACTTTTTCGCCAACTTCGCGACACCGGTGGCGCGACCCTGGAAACCGATAATCCGACCAAGGTCTGCCTGGGGTTGGGTTTGGCCCGTAACGAACCCGGCTTGGTGGTTGTTGAAGCGTAACGGCGTCCTACGGAGGAGTTTGGAGATTGCAGCGATCGGTGTATAATTAAAGACGACGGCCTCCCGCCCACTGTGCCGGGAGGGTCGCCGTCTGTCTGCCGCAAACACGTATCCGCCATTTGTTGCGGTTCGCCGCAGCAGGCAGAAAGGGGAACGGGCCATGATGATTGCAGTACGCTATCGGGATGGCAGTTACGATCGGGTCAAGGCGAGCAGTCTCGATCACCTCCTTGCAACCAATCAGGTTGAGCTGTTCTGGCGCTCCTCCGGGCCTGTACTGGTCGGTCGTGACCCGATCCGCAAACAGAGAGTCGTTGAGCCCTACTGGGGCAAAGACCGACGTGCAGCGGAGAGGTTGGCCGTATAAATGAAAGCCCCGTTTTGCGGGGCTTTTTTTATGTGCCTGGTATGGCTGAAAACCAAGAAGCCCGCGGCAACGGCCAACGGGCTCCTTAAGCTAAATCCAAAAGGGCTATCAATAATTTTCATATGACAAAGTATTGAACTATAAAAAAATTTTTTATATTTATATTCCTAAGTGTGGTTGTTCAAAAATCCCTATTTCACGAGAACAGGCACTTTTGCCATGAGACCAAAATTGCTGCCCCCGGAGATACCTCTAGGCTCAACTTTTTTACATGATGGTAAAGCATATATTGATTTCTGATAATAATGCTCTGATGCTGATTCGTGCACCTTGGATGTTTGATTTAAAACCTCAAGATCAAAAAAATCAACAAAAGCATCCCATCTTGCTTTTCCAGTTAGATCTGGTCTGTTAAAATTTCCAATTGATGATGACATTCTAGGCGGTACATCATCATATTTTTTATTTTCAGAAGAGGGGAAGGTGTCGGTGACATGAACAATTTCCATACTTACTGCTCCGAGAACATCGAGGCATCCGCTGGGATTATTGCTTCCTTTACAATCAACAACAAGCACAGTGATAACCCATGAACTATCCCTTTGTGGATTGTTTTTTTTGGGTACGAATCCAGTACATTCAGCCATATCACTAAATCCGACATCAGATTGTCCACCACCGGTGCTAACACCTTGCCCCAAAACAATTGGATTAGGGTTTTTAACATGACAATCAGGAGCTTGCATTGAGTTCAAAAGATATTGCAACCCACCTTGTTGGTTTCCGGTGTTAAAATTTATGCTGCATCCAGATGAATAGTTAGTCCATGCTCCCGTATTAAAATTTGATTGGCCACTTGACTGACCGCTGTGAATAAGGCGACCAAGTCCGCAGTTTAAAGTTTCAGAATCCCATTTGATTGACTCAGCACAAATAGCAAGTGGAAAATCAACATCAAAAACATCGAGAGTCCCCGAGTAACCAAGGTAAGAAACGGCACTGGAGGTGACCTGGATACTGTTTTTTCCCCATATTTTCGAAAAGAATGATGGTGACTGACCTACTGCCGTCATTCTCACAGAATTTATATGTTCTTCCATTTCATCCAGTTGGGTTTCCGTGAAGTTCGCAATTTCTATCGGGTCCGGAGGGTCAGAACCGGTGTAAGGATAAAAATCACGTTGCAGACTTCCCATTCCAAAGGACCAGTGCCCAATATCCGTCTCATAAGTTGCATCGCTTACGTTCTTTCTAGCGATGTTGAGAGCGTTATCTTTAGCAATACTAGGCGCAATAGATGCACCTTCGTTTTGATATAACACCCGAGCTCCGGCTAGAGCTCCTGCATCGACCGCTTTTTGTAGTCTTGTTCGATAAACATATGCAAAACCGAGATCTACAGCAAGTGCTGCAAATCCTAAAAAAACAACTATCAAAAAAGCAACAAGAACAATGGTAATCCCTTTTTGATTTTTTATAAAACTTTTAAAACAAAAACCATTTTTTCCAACTATTGTGGTTTTCATAATTCGCCTTTCTTAAAAAATTTCATAAAATTTCGTGTAACATTATGTTTAGTTCACAACAGCTATTGATTCACATTTCATTTTTGATTGAGAGGATAGATTGATATTACCAAAAGGAAGAACGAAGAATGAATGAGTGTATTGAATGGTTACGGTAACCTCATCAGTGGTAGACTCACCTTTACAAGGCTCACTTGATATAACTATTGGGCCTGGCGTGCCGAAGGTGATGATATGGTTACCCAAGTAATCACCTGCAATTTCTTCAATTTTTTCTTTTGTCAATCGATAAGACTTACCATCTAACTCCGGTCCCCAAACAACACCAGCGCGGGCACCTTCTCGAGCTGAATTGGTAATGATTGCTTTGTTATAGAAAATGAGGGAAAACTCTATGATTCCAAAAACAATTAAAATCAATAATGGCAATATAACAGCAAATTCGACTATTGTTGCACCATCTTTATTTTTTCTTAAATAAATCATAAAATTTTTAGTATTCATTTGAAAATACCTTTTATAGAAATTGCATTGTTGCTTTGCCATTTAGGTTAAAAAATCTATTTGATTTGTTGATACCTAAAAAATCAAAAAGTCCCGGTATGAAAAAACCATAATTGTAACTTGCCGTAACAGTCAAGTCGGAACCGGTGGCGCCGCCATATCCAACAATCGATACATTGATTGCATTATCATTCTGAAATCCAATCAGCTTATTTCCGCAATAATCTTTAACAATGTTTGCAATTTCCTCTTCAGTTTCATTCCGTACAGGAATAACGGCTACCCTTGCTCCTTCTCGAGCTCCATTGGTAAGAACTTGCATATTGTATAGCATTAGGCTAAATTCAATTATGCCAGCCAATAAAATCAGCAAAAATGGTAAAATCACTGCCAACTCAACGGCCGCAACACCTTTTTGGTTTTTATTTGACATTGGTCATTTCCTCTTCTTAAAAAATTCTCTTTTGATACTATCCTAAAATTGTTTTTTGTCAAGGATGGTTTTTTTCCATAAACACAACCTTTTGGTGCACCTGGATTGGCTTGAATTCTGATAAGGCATTTAGAAGACGATCTTCTGTGTTTGGTAGAAGGACCTTTCATCGTAGGAGTTACAGGGGTGGGGTGAATATGGGTGTGTTCTCACGCGAATTTTTTTAAAGTTGGTGAGGTTTCTTGTCTGGTTGCTAGTCTTATCAGTTCATAGTCGGCGCTTATATTTTGCGTGGAATAAAAAATGAAAAACTTAATATTCTATCCGGTTGTAAAAAATTGAATGTAAGATAGTATGGAAGCACTAATTTTTATAAAAACTAGCTTAAAACTAAAAACATTTTGAAAAATTTTAGAACCAAATTTTTTTCATCCAAGATCACTAGTGTCCGGAATAATCAGCCATGATGGCTCGTAACCTGTCGTAAAAAAACGAGAATCCTGAAAAAATGAACGGCATCGACTTGAAATTGATTTGGCGAAGCAGCCATTCTCTCCATGGAGTTATCCCGTGGAGGTGTGTCTATGCATTCGGGGCCGCTGGTCTTCTCACAAGTCATGAGTTTTTTGCCGCCCAAGGTTTTTCAGCGCTGCGTCGATCGCTATCGCGGCGACTTCAGCGTCAAGCGGTTTTCCTGCCTCGACCAGTTTCGGACCATGGCCTTTGCCCAACTGACGTACCGCGAGAGCCTGCGCGATATCGAAGCCTGCCTGCGGGCCCAGAGCAGCAAACTTTATCACATGGGCATCCGTGGCAAGGTCAGTCGCAGCACTCTGGCCGATGCCAACGAGACTCGGGATTGGCGTATCTATGCGGACCTGGCTCACAGTCTTATTCCGCAGGCACGCAAACTCTACCTGGGGGAAGACTTCGGTGTCGAACTCGACCAGACCGTCTACGCTCTGGATGCCACGACTATCGATCTGTGCTTGTCCCTGTTCCCTTGGGCCGAATTCCGGAAAACCAAGAGTGCCATCAAGCTGCACACCCTCCTGGACCTTCGCGGCAACATCCCGACTTTTATTCATATTTCCGAAGGCAAGGTTCACGAGGTCAACATTCTCGACGAAATCCCGCCGGAAGCCGGCGCCATCTATGTGATGGACCGAGGTTATCTCGACTTCTTCCGGCTTCAACGTCTGACTCAGGCGCTGGCTTTTTTCGTTATCCGTGCCAAGAGCAATCTGGCCTGTCGTCGGCTCTATTCAGCCCCCGTGGACCGCGACAGTGGCCTGCTCTGCGACCAGACCATTATCCTCACCGGACCGAATTCGAAACTCTACTACCCGGGAAAGCTTCGCCGGATCAAGGTTCGCGATCTTGCAACCGGCAAGACCATCGTTTTGCTCAGCAACAACTTCAATCTGCCGTCAGAGACGATCGCCCAGCTTTACCGCTGCCGTTGGCAAATCGAACTGTTCTTCAAATGGATCAAACAAAATCTAAGGATCAAAGCGTTTTACGGGACCAGCGAGAATGCAGTGAAGACCCAGATCTGGACCGCAGTCACCGTCTACCTGCTGGTTGCCATCATGAAGAAGCGACTCCAGATCGAGGCCAGTCTCTACACAATTCTACAGGTTCTCAGTGTTGCCTCGTTCGAAAGGATCCCGCTAAATCAGCTACTTACAAAGACCGGTTACGAAAGCGAACTGCATCAAGATGCTAACCAATTGAATTTATTTGGAAATCATTCCGGACACTAGTGATCCAAGATGAGTATTGACTTTTGCCTTGGGAGTTCTCATGACCAATTTCGAGATGGAAATGTCTGTTGTGGTTCCCGCCTATAACGAGGAAAAACGCATTTCATTGAGTTTGCCTTTGATTTATAGTTCGTTGACTCGCAGATTTTCTCGTTTTGAAATTATTGTTGTGGATGACGGCAGTTCGGATCGTACCGCAGAAAAAGTCTTGGAGTTTTCGCAACACGGGCACCCAGAGGTCCGAGTTATTCGCTACGTAACCAATCGCGGCAAGGGTTATGCGGTCCGTACCGGTATGTTGGCTGCCCAAGGCGATATCATTCTTTTCAGCGATGCTGACCTTTCCACGCCTATGGAGGCGTTGGATAAAGTCAAGAGGGTTCTGGATCAGGGGTATGACCTGGCTATCGGTTCCCGGGCTCTGAAGGATTCCAAAATCGAACTTCGCCAGCCTTTTTATCGGGTGCTGATGGGGAAGACTTTTAACAAGATTGTTCAGGTGATGGCTTTGCCGGGGGTTTGGGACAGCCAATGTGGGTTCAAGATGTTCAAAAGATCTGCTGCAAAGGAACTATTTGGTTCAAGCCGGATTGACGGATTCAGTTTTGATGTAGAGGTTCTATTTCTGGCGAGAAAACGAGGAATAGTTTTTTGCGAGGTTCCAGTAAGTTTTATAAATTCCCACGGACGCATGATAAATCCGATCTTGCATCTCTTTCAGATGGTCAAGGACATATTCTTGATAAGGCTCAATTTTTTTCTTGAAAAATATTAACATAAAAAATTATCTAAAGTGCAAATCGAATCATCGTTTTCCAAGTCCAAATCGGTTTTGCCCGGTTAAGTATAAAAATAATTATATTTTTTTTGAAAAGCGGCCAGAATTTGACGAGACGATTTTTTAAATGTCCTTATGATGCTGAGGCCAGGCCCCCTTCACCGACCGAACTATACGGTATTCTTTAAGAAGACAAAAGCCTGTTTTCATCATTCCGATGGATACCGGCTTTCTACTGCTTGGGTAGGGCCTGAAATCTGGGGATGTTTTGGATCAGTGTGAATTGGTATCGCTGTGACGAATTTTATTTCCTGGCTGGGTTTTGTCCCCATCAAGTATTACGACTTTCAGAACCGTTACGGCAAGGCCAATGAACATAACAGTATGATTTCCCGCGACTTCTGGCGCGAAGACTGGGAGAAGAAGGCCATTATCGATTTTTAGCTAGAGCACATGCTAGGCTACCGGCGCTTGCCCTTCATGATGCTGGACGGTGATGTAACCCCAGCAGCGTTTATCGTGTCCTTAGTACGTGCGATTTGCTGAGGCGTTGGAACGGTAAAACCTCCAAAAAGGGACGGGCTTTGTGCAGCCCCTGAAGCCTCATGAGCATTGGCATATTGACGCCGCTTATGTCAACCTTTGCGGCACCTTCTACTACCTGTGCAGCATCCTTGATGGATGCTGCCGCTACTGTCAACGGCAATCTGGAGCGTTATCACAAAAGCATCAAGAACGAGTGCATTCGTCCCAAGGTGCCCCTATCACTCTCGGAAGTCAGGGTCTAGATTGCCGACTATGTCCGCTACTAAAGCGAAGAACGGTTGCACAGCGCCCTCGGATATGTCGCGCCAAAGGACAAGCTGGAAGGCCGGGACAAGCAGATTTTCAAAGAGGGCGACAAAAAACTGGAAGCGGCTAGAGAGGCCAGACGGAAAAAACGGCTAAAGGAGAAGGAGCGCCCCGTCCTCCGTTGTTAAAAACCTAGAACTATAACTCTTTAACTTGAAAGTTGTTGAATAGGAGGCTTATTTGGTGATTCACTTGTTCTGCCTGTGGTTTCGGTTAAAATGAATATTTTAAAAAAAATAAAAATATTGTAATAAATATATATTTTATCATTTTATTATCTATTTTTTGAAGGAGAATTATCTTTATGAACATTGTAAATGTAATTTTAGGAATAGTAGTGCCTTGTTACAATGAAGAAAATGTATTGCCTTCTACTACTGAATCTCTAATAAAAATCCTAATAGAGTTGATTGAAAATGGAGATATTTCAAAAGATAGTTTTATTCTATTTGTGGATGATGGTAGCACAGATGAAACATGGCGAATTATAGAAAAATATCATAAGATTGATATCCATATGAAAGGAATTAAACTGGCGGCTAATGTCGGTCATCAGAAAGCATTGTTAGCCGGATTGATGGAGGCAAAAAATAAAACTGATTGTATAATATCAATCGATGCTGATTTGCAAGACGATACGTCAATTATAGTTGATATGGTCAATCAATATAAGATGGGAAATGAAATTGTATATGGTGTAAGGCATTCAAGGCGATACGATGGGTTTTTAAAAAAAAGTACAGCCTTGTTGTTTTATAAACTTTTAATTTTTATGGGTGTAAAAATTGTATATAACCATGCAGATTACCGTTTGGTTGGAAGGCGTGCTCTTGATGAATTATCAAATTATAGAGAGAGAAATCTTTTTTTAAGGGGGATTTTTCCGTCAATGGGATATCAAACTTCCCATGTTTTGTACAACCGTTTGCCAAGACTAGCAGGGGAAACAAAGTATTCATTTAAAAAAATGTTATCTCTTGCCTGGGATGGTATAACTTCGTTCAGTACTGTTCCTCTGAAAATTATTTCAGTGATGGGATTGATTTTATTTTTATTTTGTACATTAATGGCAATTTTAATATTTGGAGCAAAAATATTTGGACATACTGTTCCAGGGTGGGCTTCTACTACTTTGCCTTTGTATTTTTTGGGAGGCATTCAACTCCTAGCAATTGGAATAGTTGGTGAGTACTTAGGGAAAATTTATATTGAGGTTAAATCTCGTCCAAATTACATCATAGATAAGGTTCTTGAATGATGAAAAACCATAGTGAGTTCGATAATTTTGTGTCGCAATATAACAAAATTTTGGCAAATCAAGTAAAATTCTTTGACAACAATAGTAATTATTTTGCTGAATATAAAATTCTGGAAGTAGCTAGAAATTTACAAATAAAGCCTAAAACAATTCTTGATTTTGGTTGCGGAATTGGACGCAGTTTTGAATTTTTAAAAATAATTTATCCAGAATCACAATTGTATGGACTAGACAGTTCTGAAGAAAGTTTAAAGTATGCAAAATCAAAATATCCATTCGTACAGATATTAAAATCAGAAATAGTCCATAATTATAATCATTCATTTGATTTTGTTTTTGTGTCCAATGTTTTTCATCACATTAATCCAAGTGAGTATAATAACCAATTAGCCTTAATACACAGGCTTCTAAAAACTAATGGTGATTTAATTGTGTTTGAACATAACGAATACAACCCAGTAACAAATTATCTGGTTAGAAGCTGTCCATTTGATAAGAGTGCCAACTTGATAAAAAAAAATAAAATGGTAAAAATCATCAAAGAAGCTGGATTTTGTGTAAAAAAGGCATCTTATTCCCTGTTTTTTCCGGGCAAGCTAAAAATTTTGCGACCAATAGAAAAATATTTAGGTAAAATTCCGCTTGGCGGACAATATTATGTTTATGCAAAAAAGGTTTAAAAATTTAGGTATTCGATCGAAAATTTATTATTTTGTAAATTTTAGAAAAAAATATGGACAATAAATCACTAGTGTCCCAACGTTTAATTGAATAAATTCAACTGATTATCTGACTCGACTATTTCGCTTTTGTAGTTCAAAGCGGGAAGTAGTTGATTAATCGATGTTCTTTCAAAAACCGACACGCTCAGCACCTGTAGAATTGTGTAGAGACTGGCCGTCAACCCCAGGCGCTTCTTGAGAATGTCAACCAGCAGGTACACGGTTACCGCAATCCAGATTTGGGTCTTCACGGCGTTCTCGCTGGTGCCATAGAATGCCTTGATCCGCAGGTTCTGCTTGATCCACTTGAAGAACAGCTCCACCTTCCACCGGCTGCGGTAGAGTTGGGTGATAGTCAGGGCCGGCAGGGTAAAGTTGTTGCTGAGAAATACCAGAGTTTTGTCCGTCTCGGCATCGTGATATTTGATACGCCGCAGCTTCTCTGGATAAAATTTTGCCGACACGGGGCTGGTCAGAACGATCGTCTGGTCGCAGTGCAGGCCAGTGCTCCGGTCCACCGGCCCGGAATAGAGCCGGCGGAAGGACAAATTCTTTTTGGCCCGGATGACAAAGAAGGTTAGGGCTTTTGTCAGCTCGTAGAGCCGAAAGAAGTCGAGATAACCACGGTCCATGACGTAGAACGCGCCGACTTCCAGAACCAAGTCGTCCAGAACGTTGACGTCGTGCAGCTTGCCGTCGGAAATGTAGATGAAGGTCGGGATGCTGCCGCGAAGATCGAGCAGGGTATGCAGCTTGATCGCCCCCTTGGTCTGTCGGAACTGTGCCCAGGGAAAGACGGACAGGCACAGGTCGATGGTGGTGGCGTCCAGAGCATAGACCGTCTGGTCGAGTTCCACCCCGAAGTCTTCGTCCAGATAGAGTTTGCGGGCAACAGGTATCAGTGCATGGGCCAAGTCGGCGTAGATGCGCCAGTCGCGAACTTTGTTGGCGTTGGCCAGAGTGTTCCTCGACACCTGAGAGCGGATACCCATGTGGAAGAGCTTGTTGCTTTGAGCCCGCAGACAGGCTTCGATGTCGCGTAGACTTTCCCGAAAGGTCAACTGGGCAAAAGCCATGCAGAGAAACTGGTCGTGACAGGAGAAGTCCTTGACCTTGTAATTCCCCCGGTAGCGCTGGACGCATCGGCGGAAAGTGTGCAGGGGCAGATGTTCGAGGATCTGAGAAAAGACCAGCTTGCCAGCATACATAGAGCCTCTCCTGCGAGGGGATTATGGGACCCCAGACAGGATGAGCGAAGGTTCGAACAATTTTCAAGTAGGTGACAGGCATTTTGGTCATATTTTATAAGCAAAACAGCTAGTTGGGATATTTTTTGACTTCAACGTTGGGACACCAGTGACAATAAATTAAAGATTCCACTCGGTTCTTAAAAGTTGTAGTCTTTGAAATATTTCTTTTGGCTGTATCGAGGAGGTTGATCCTCTTTTTAAAACTAACCATGGTTCCTGCCAAAATATAACTCCGAAACTCTTAGTTTTTAAAATTGACTCCACCTCCTCGATATAATCTAATGGATTCATTTGTAAGTGGTGATAAAGAGAGCCAATAATTTTGGTTTCGGTAGAACGATTGTTTATTGATGGGTTTCTAAGATGTAGGACAATATATTTATTGTTTTCTGTAACTGATGGAAAAGTGTTTATACTTTTCCTTTGAGTAAAAAAGCTTCCAATGTTTGATTGAACTGAAATTGATTCATTTTTCACTATGTTTTTTACATCTAATAGAGTTGCGTCCTTGCTTGCAAAATAACTATTTAAGCCCCATATATTAAGGGAATAGGGGAAATGATATGGTGAAAAAACATATCCAAAAATAAGATGCACTAGAAGTAAAGAAACTATTACTTTATTTTTTTTGAAGCTTTTAAAAATTGAAGAATTTTTTGACATTGCGACAATTGTGGCTATTAAAAGGACAGTGCTAATTGTGGCATTGTGATATGCAAAAATGGCTCTTGGCATTGGGTTGGCGGAAAGTGCGTTTGCTGATATATCACCTATTGCAGGTAAGATCATAACCGGAGAAAACAGGGGGAGCATTAAGAATGGGAAAAATAGGCTTAATAGATAGGATATTGGTTTTAGTCGAAAAAACAAAAACTTTAAAGAAGTAAGGAAACCATCAATGCTTGGTTTTTCAATTTGATTTACGAGCCATGAATACCTGCTTAATTGTCCCATGTTTTCCATGAGCATTATATGTTTATCAAAGTTAGATAAAGCTGGCATAATTTTAAAAATTACTAAATATATATGCAAGAGGCCGTACATGCACACAAGAGATCCTTTTATGTATTCATTACTTCGTTTTATATACAAAACTCCAAATCCAAGAATTGCCAACCCAAAATGTTCTTTACAAAGAGATAAAGACAAAAGAGAAATAGTTAATATGGTGTAATTTTGGGTCTCGATAGCAATGAAAGTTAGTACAATTAAAGGTACTGCAATACTTATTTCATGAAAATCCCATTGAGCTGTATTGTTTATTCTAAAATCCAATAAATAAATTATCCCGAACAGTATCGATATATTTTTAGTGAATTTAAGAACTGATGCTAACTTAAAAATTAGAAAAGAACTGGTAGAAAGGGCAAGTGATTGAAAAAAAAGGAACCAAACTGGAGTTGGATATATTTTATATAACGGGGTAAAAATTGATATGATTGGAAAAAAATGTAATCCTAAGACGTTAATGTTGTTTTTAAACAAAAATGTATTCAAAAATGGGCTACCATTATTAATTCCCCAAATAGCCTGATCAAAAAGGCCAAGGTCATTAATGCTTGTTAGGTATGAAAAATGCCTAGAGACTGAAAAATTAAAATTAAAAACAAAATGGAAAAAAACCAAAAAAAAGTAGTAGTTTATTGAATTTGAGTTTAAGTGGTTCTTTGTTTTCGAAGCGATCGAGTTTATTTTATATTTCATTTTTTTCATTCAAAGTCTTTCTAATTAGTACTGTTGCTATATTATCTTGGTATGAAATTTCCCAACGATTTGTAAGAATTAAATAACGAATTAAGATTGAGTCAGTGTGATAAAAAATTAAATTAATGTTATATTTTTCTAGCAAAAATTCAGTAGATTTGTCTAGGTTTTTAATTCTTTTATAATCCTTAAAGATTTCCTGGCCATACATGTCTGCACGACCATCTATGAAAACAGGTTGGTGCGGGTGAAGTGCATAAATTGAAAAACCACCCCAAGAATAATCATTGAACATATTACCATTTGTTCGGTTTTTCGATAAAAAACTTATAGCTTTTACTGGGAATCTATCCTTTGGAAGAGGGATTAAATGTTCAAAAGCAATTTTGGTCTTAGGAAATGATTGCGAAGACATGCAAAGAAAAAAGATGCCTAAAATAAGTAAATAAAAAGGCCCAGTCCATTTTGAAAGAATGAGTTGATTTTGGCCTTTTTGCCTTTTGACAATTATCCTAGATAATATTGGGGCACTCCAGCTTTGAGTAGCTTTAGCCGAGAAGGGTGCTAGATAAAAGGCAGCAATGCTGATGTGGCGCTGATGAACCAATGCTGCGTTTATGAAAAAAATTAAAAATATGCGATCCCGCCAAGTAGTTGCCACGCAACGCTGGGAAAGTAGGAAGATTATAAAAAGCAAAAAATAGCGAAACAGCCATTGCTTTTGAAAATTTGGGGAAAGCCACTCATTGATGCCCTGTGCAAAAACCTTACTAGATACATGAAAAGGGAATAGATACAGGGAAAAGCCAAATGGATTGATCCCGGCGGTAGTGATTGACAAAAAAAAGACGAGGAGCAGTAGTTTATTTTTCTGTAGCCACACTTTTGATGCGGTTAAATTAGATGGGGAACAGGACTCCAAATAACTGCCGGCGAGGAACATTCCTTGGAGGACAATCCCTAAAATGAACCCGCCATGTAAGTTGGCCCACAAGGCAGAAATTAATGGTAGTAAAAATATTTTTTTATCGTTTTTTCTTAGAATAAAAAAAGATATTCCGCCAAGGATCCATGTGAAGATATGCGGCCGCGCTAGCAAGTGATTTAAAGAAAGAACGAATGCAAGACTAACAAAAATAACTGCAAGCCATTCGTTGGAATCTTCTTTAACCATTATGTATAAAAGCCAGAAACTCAATGACGTAACTAGGAAGAAAAATATGCAAACCCCAGGGAATCCGGCAAAATTATGCACGACTGCCATGACAATTTCGGACAGCCACTCGTGGGCAGTCCATGGTTTTCCTGCGGCTGTATGGGAAAATACGTCCGAAGTGAGAATGGTCCTCTCTGACAACATGCGCTGTCCAGCTGCAATATGCCAGTAGGTATCCCCGTCATTAAGAGCACGACCCCCACTGAACAGGACCAATACAATGAATGTGACAACGGCAAAAAGCCCGCCAATATCTGGCAGTAAACTAGCAGGGTGCCATTTGCGCATCATATCGGTGATTATTATTCAGGGGCCTGAAACGATTGGGTGCGCAATTGCTTGAGGCGATCCAGGTTCTGTTGGGCGCGCAGGTAAAAAGTGGGGCTGGTTTGCAATGCTTTGCGGAAGGATTGTTCCGCTTTGTCCCAAATTCCCTGGGTCATGTAAAGGTAGCCGATATTGTTGTAGGCTGCGGCCTTGCCGATGGAATTTTCGAATAGCTGCAAAGCCTCGGATTCCTGGTTGTTCAAAAGCAATGCCGTAGCCAGGTTGTTTTTGATACGCGCATTGTCACGTTCCATGGACAAAGCCCGGCTGAGATAAGAAATGGCTTCGGGATAACGTCCCTGCAAGGCCAGGTTGAATCCCAAATTGTTTTGGATGTTGGGATCGTCGGGCTGCAAGGAGAGTGCCTCGCGATACAGGGGCTCCGCCAATGCCAGATTGCCTTGGCCAAGCAGATCGTGAGCCATGGCCAATTCCGTCAAGGCCTCAGCGCTCTCCGGCTGTATATCCTTGGCCTGATATAGGAATTCCATGGCCTTTTCATATTCGCCGCGATCACGAGCTATGCGGCCCAGGCCAAGCAGGGCTCTGAAATTATCCGGATCTTCGTTTAAAACTCTTGTGAAGAGGTCCCGGGAACCGGCCATGTCTCCCTGACGGTACAGAACATCACCCAATCCCGCCATGGCCGGCCGGTAGTTGGGATCCTTTTGTAAGGCCGTCGCGAAGTGCAGACGTGCCAACTGAAGATTCCCCTGCCTGAAATAAGTACTGCCTTTCATGGTCAATTCATCAGAGGGCAGGGTGGCGAGTTGACTTTTCGACACATCGGTCTGAAGGCGGTCAGGGGTCGCCATTCTTGTAACTTGCTGCTGGAAAGGATCCTTTTTGGCACCGCAACCGGCGGTGGCAAAGGCGATTAAGACCAGAGGCAGAACGCAAACCTTCCCCAAATTCAATGCGCGCTGTGCATTCAAGGGTTTTCTCCTTTTTGGCATCCAGAGGCCATATCATGAATAAATGAAATTGTGCGCTCTTACTGTCCGGACATGGCCGGAAACAGGACCTGAATAATTCGTATCACACCAGGCCCAACCAAGACAACGAAGATGCCAGGAAAAATGAAAAAGACCAAGGGGAAAATAAGTTTGACTGTTGATTGCGCTGCTTTTTCCTCGGCTATTTGGCGACGTTTGATGCGCATGGCGTCGGAGTGCACCCGCAGTGCTTTGGCCAGGCTGGTCCCGAAACGGCTGGTCTGGATTAGAATGGTCATCAGGTTGTTGATTTCCGCAACGCCGGTGCGGGTGGCCATGTTCTTGAAACATTCCGGCCTGGCCTTGCCGGCGCGAATTTCGAGGTTGGTCAGGTTGAATTCATCACTTAAGTCTTTGCACAGGGGCTGCATTTCCTCTCCGACCCGGCGGAAAGTGAGATCCAGCCCCAGGCCGGCCTCGACGCATACCACCATCAAATCAAGGGCGTCGGGCAGGGCACGGGTAATTCGCGCCTGTCTTGCTCGAAGGAAAAAGCCCAAGATGATGTCAGGCAATCCGAACCCGATTACAAACATCAGCAAAAGAATGAGGAGGTTGTTAAGCGTGAAGGTGAAAAATAGCCTCGAAATTAAATAAACTAAAGGAACCAGGATTCCAAGTATGAATTTAGCTGCCAGAAAGTTATAAAATGCGGCATTTGACCGAAATCCTGCTTGTATCAGTCTTAAACGGTTGGGATTTTCAAGAGCATTGGGATTGGTGGATACGATAGGGTTGAGCGGCTGCAGAAAACGCGTTACGAAACTGGATGGTTCACTTTCCAAAAGTTTCGGCCTTGCCGCAAGCGCGGTGGGCTTGCTGGGTAACAGCTTTTCAAGGCGTTTTTCAGTTGCCCGCTCACGGAAAAAGGCATAGTAGATTCCAAAAATAATCAGGAAGGCCGCAAGGAAGGTCAATGCCAATGCGGCATAATAACTGATGTTTTCAACGGCCAGATAAAAGAAGTTTTTTATGGTAAGCATGGGCCGCCTCCTTAGAGCTCCACATCAACAATCCGGCGAATGACAAAAGCACCGATGATCTGCAAGACAACAGCACCCAGCAGCATATACTGGCCAATTTGCTCCTGCCAGAGAAGTGCAATGTAGTCGTGGTTGACAAAGTAGATGTAAATGAAAAGGACGATAGGCAGGCCGACCAAGACCATGGCGGACAAGCGTCCCTCGGCGGTCAATGCTTTGACCTGCCTCCGGAACTGAATGCGTTCCCTTATTAAACGGCTGATGTTGTCGAGGATTTCCGCAACGTTCCCGCCCGTTTCTCGCTGAATAAGAAGGGAGATGGCGAAAAATCGCAGGTCGGTACTCGGCACCCGTTCACACAGGTTCTCAAAGGCATCCTGAAAGGTGAGGCCAAGATTGATTTCGTCGACCGTAGCACCAAATTCGGACTTGATAGGATCCAGCATTTCGGTCCCGACCATGTCAAGTCCGGATGTCAAGGCATGCCCGGAACGTAAGGCTCTTGCCAACAAATCCAGGGCTTCGGGCAACTGCTCCTGGAACTTGGTGTAATAGCTGTTCTCGGCTATTTTCAGATAGCCGAAGGGCAGAGAGGCAAGAACAAGGCCGGCAAGGATCGCCATCAGAAAATGGGGTAGCAGTTTTAGGCCGAGAAAAAGGCCGATGAGGCCCAAAGCCGCCGTCAACACTAAAAAGGTTGTGGTGTTGAGGGGCAGGGTGGTCTTTAGCAACATCCGGTCCAGTTTGCTGATGCGTGGCATTTTCAGGGCGAGTTGATCGAAGCCGCCAACATCACGCAAAACCTTGTCCCGATAATTCTTGATTTTTTCCTGCCCGTGTTTGCCACCCGCGGAAATGTATAACAGGCGCTTTTTGATGGCTTGTTTTTCGGCCAGCTTACTTTCCGTCCAGCCTAGATAAAAAACGAAGACTAGGCAGAAAACGAACAGGAAAACCGAAGCCATTAAAAAGATGTCAAGTAGATTCATGGGGCCTCCCTGTCACATGGCTATAATAAATTTCCAATGCAACTCATTCAATTCGGTTGGTTGCTATTCGTATATTTTATGAGCAAAAAACAGATCTTCGGCAAGATCAATGCCGGCAACTTCGAGTTTTTCCGCAAACTTGGGCCTGATGCCCGTGGCGCGGAAATGACCGAGAACCCGGCCCTGCGGATCGATGCCTTTTTTCTCGAAAACGAAGATGTCCTGCAGGGTAATGATGTCGCCTTCCATACCGACGACTTCACTGATGGAGGTGATTTTGCGGGTACCGTCCGTCAGGCGGGATACCTGGACAATCATGTCCAGGGCGGATGATATCATGAAGCGCATGGCCTGTTCAGGCAAGTTGACACCCGTCATGAGAATCATGGATTCCAGACGGGTGAGGGAGTCCCGAGGCGAGTTGGCATGAATGGTGGTCAGAGACCCTTCATGACCGGTGTTCATGGCCTGCAGCATGTCGAAGGCCTCGGAGCCGCGCACCTCGCCGATGATGATGCGGTCGGGCCGCATGCGCAGGCTGTTTTTGACCAGATCCCGCTGTGTCACCAGGCCCGTGCCCTCGATACTGGCCGGGCGGGTTTCGAGGCGAACGACATGCTCCTGTTGCAGTTGAAGTTCTGCAGAGTCTTCGATGGTGACGATGCGCTCGTTGCCAGGGATAAATCCGGAAAGAATATTGAGCAGGGTTGTTTTACCCGAACCGGTACCGCCGGAAATCATGACATTGAGTTTGGCCTTGACCGATCCGGCCAGCAGGGTGGCAATATCCGGGGTCAGGGACTTGTAATTGACCAAGTCGTCCATCATCAGCGGATTGACGGAGAACCGCCGGATGGAAAGAACCGGCCCATCCAGGGCCAATGGTGGAATGATGGCATTGACACGGGAACCATCCGCCAGGCGAGCATCCACCATGGGGGAGGATTCATCGATTCGCCGACCGACACGGGAAATGATGCGGTCGATGATGTTCATCAAATGGGCATTGTCGATGAAGCGGGCATTGGTTTTTTCGAGCATCCCGCGACGTTCCACATAGATGTTGCGGTACGTGTTGCAGAGAATATCGGAAATGGAGGGATCCTTGAAAAACGGCTCGATGGGACCGAGACCGGTCAATTCATCCAGTATTTCAATGATCAGAGAAGTTTTTTCTTCCTCGTTGAGCAACACGCGTTCTTCGCTGAGAAAGTAATCGACAATCTTGCCGATTTCCCGCTTCACTTCATCGGCGCCCATGCCGTCCAGGGCCGAAAGGTTGGCTTCTTCGACAAATCGGCTGTGAATCTTGTGCTTGATTTCATAGAAAAACCCGTCCTTGCCGTTCTGACCGGGTTGGTACTGCGGTGTCGTATCTATCTTATTGTTATTGAACAAATCCTTAATCGCCATGGTCGCCTCCTAAATCGCTTTGCCGAACACACCGCGGATGCCCCGGTAGGATTCGGCTGCTGCGGGATCTTTGATTTTGTCAACGAAGTCAATGATATTTTTGGAAAAGGGCGAACCAGGGGCAAATTGCAATAAAGGGGTGCCCTTGTTGATGGAAGTCATGACCCCTTTGAAATCATTGGGAAACATCCAGAACACAGTCTTGCCAAGGTTTTTTTCGATATCGGAAATGGACAAGGTGCCCTGCTTCATATATCGATTCACGCAGATTTCCACATTCGCATCGGGAATTCCGGATTTTTTCATGCTTTGACACAGGCGCGAGGTGTTGCGAATCGATGGGACGGACATGTCGGTAATGACGAAAATTTTCTCCGAGGCCTTGAATGCCTGCAGGGTGCAGTCATTCAGAGACATGGAAGGGATATCAATAATGACGTGATCATAAATTTTACGTGCCAGGCTGAGGACGCCCGCAACATGCTCGCCGTTTATCTTTTTACTGTCATCGGGGTTGGCGGGAGCCGAAAGAAACTCCAGGTGGCTGCTGTGACGCGCCATGGCCGCCGATAGAAAGGAAGCATCGAGGCGATGAAAGTTGGCCACGATGTCGCTGATGGTTGTTTGCGGAACAAGATCCAGCAGGACCGCCGCATCTCCGGACTGAAAACTCATGTCGAGCAGAGCGGTGCGGGTACCTTTGCGTAGAGCCAATGCACAGGCGGCATTCACGGCAACCACGGAGGCTCCGAGCCCGCCTTTGCTGCTGATGAAACTGAATATGGAACCGCGGGCGATTTTGCCGGCATTGGCCAGACCGGCTCGAACTTCCTCGACGGCGTTAGCCAGAACCTGATCGTTGATGGGTGTGACCAAGTACTCGCTGACGCCGGCCTTCATGACCTGAACAATATGCTGAGGAAACTGATTGGCGGATACGACAAAAAAGGCCGCATTGGGGAAGTGGCCTCTCAGTGTATTCAAGCGACGGAATACGAGATCGCCCTCAGATGTATCGTCAATGATCAGAATGTCGGGTTGTTCCTTAACGGCAACAGGACCCTTCTCCGCAACGTTGTTGAACCATTGATAGGTTTCGACATTGGGAATGCCCTTCAACTTTTCCTGAAGGCTACTCGCCAAGCGATTATCCATAATCTCGAATGCTACTTTAAGCTTGCTCGGCATTGAAATTCTCCAAAAACAGGTGCTGGATAATCAATCAGACATTTAAGCATTAATGCGTCTCAAACCGTTGCCAGGCTCTTTGCAGCCTGGCAACAGTGCAATAAATTTCAATCTTCAATGCCAAATTCTATGATGTTGGTTTTGGTAGGTTTTTCTGCAAAGGTTTGGTTATATGTCTTCATGATTTCCTCAGCCGTAATTCCATCGATGCCTTCCGTATCCCGATCCGCATAACGGTAATCAGGGTAGGCGACCATCATGTCCCAACTGGCCTGGCTGAGCTGACCGAATTCCTCGTCGATATAGTAGGCTTCCTGCATGGTTGCACAACCCGACAGCAGGAGCGCGCTCAATAGTACCAAAGTGTATTTTTTCATGGCTTGCCTCCTGAAAATTCAAGTAATTAGGGAGCGGTAACCGGTTCATGCCCGAATTCGCCTTCCAGGCCGCCCATGGGGCCGGTACCCGGGGCCGGAGCGGCAAAGCTGTGCTGCTGGAACGCAGAGATGTTTTCAGGAGAGCGTCGACCCTCGAGGCGACCTTCCATGTAATATTCCCAGCGATTCGGTGTCTGCATGAACTCGCCGGGGAAGCGCAGGCTGCCTTCACGTACGGGCTTGACCAGGTGCGGTGTCACGGCGATGAGCAGATCGGTTTTTTCCTGTTGATAAGCCGTGCTCCGGAACAGGGAGCCGATGATGGGCAGGTTGCCAAGGCCGGGAACCTTGCTCACGGTTTGGCGCAAATTGTCCTGCAGGAGGCCGGCAAGGGCCAGGGTCTGGCCGTCATGCATCTGGACGGTGGTTTCCAATTTGCGGGTACTCAGGTTGGGAACCAGGATCTGGCCACCCTGGCCGGCAAAGGCCGCGGGGAAACTGGAGGTGGACACGATATCGCTGACACTCGGGGCCACCCGCAGGCTGATGCGGCCATCGCTCATGACCACGGGGGTGAAGCGGAGGGCCACGCCGAATTCACGGAATTCAATGGTGATGCCGTCATCGTTGGGCACCGGAATGGGGAATTCACCACCTGCGAGGAAGCTGGCTTCCTGCCCGCTCAGGGTAACCAGGCGCGGTTCCGCAAGGATGCGAGCGAGACCTTCATCTTCCAGGAACCGCAATGCCGAGGTGAAATTGTCCAGACGGAAGAAGATGTTGGCAGGAGTTGTTCCGGACAGGCCGGCAAAGTTCAGTAACAGACTGCCGGCATTGAAACCCTCAGGAGTGATGCCGTCAGCCCCACCCAGGTTGAATCCTCCGACACCGCCGATAATGTTTAAGTCCTGGCCCTGGTTGACCAACCCCAAGGCGGCCTGCCAGTTGCGACCGGATGAGCGGGTAACTTCCGCAAACTTTACTTCCAGCATGACCTGCTGAATACCACCGACTCTAAGCAGATTCGTGATGCCTTGCCCTGATTTTCCGGTGCCTTCGTCGCTGGTTTTTGCTTCAGCTTTTTGAGGCATAAAAGTCTGGGTCAGACGGAGGACCTGCTCGACAACTTCAGGGCCGGACACTGTGCCGGATAAAACAACCCCGGTCTCAGAACTATAGACTTCTATTTTTTCGTTAGGAAAGAGTTCAAACAACTTCTTTTTCAATGGTGTCAGATCGAGCGTCACATTGACGTCGATGATTGCCCGCACTTGTCGTTGTGCTTCATCCCACACGGTAACTCTAGAAAAACCGATTGTTTTTCCAAGGTTATAAATACTGATTAAGTTAGGCCGAAGCGGTCTTGCACCAATAATGTCGGCATTGGAGATAAGAATCTTCATTCTCTGGCTGGGTTCGCGTATCTCCACCAGTTCGGAACCACCGATGTTGACTTCCAATGTGCGGTGTTCGATTTCTGCAGCGGCGATAACCGGGGTGCCCAGCAAAATCAGGCAGAGTATCCCCCACAAACACATGGCCGGATTGACGAGTCGGCGTGTTTTCATTGTGACCTCCCTTTCATCCCAATTTATTATTTAGATTGAAATCTGTATGACTCTGCCGGTTTTTCCCCTCGAATAACTTCGACTTCGAAACTCGAAGGAGCAGGGGCCGCAGGCCTGGGCCGAGCGACCGCCGGACGCGGAGCCGGGCGTCTTTCGACCACTCTTGGCGCAGGCGCCGGAGGTTCGAGGACTTCATCCAGCGGATTGCGCAGCACCAGTTGGATGGGGCCCTTATGGGTGGTCTGGGCCATTCTTTCCGCATCCTGGGGGGACAGTTCCAGGGTTACGGTGCGGACGATTTTCGGTTTTCCATCCTCGTTGTAGGTTTCCTGGGCAATGGCGAGGACTTCAACCTTTTCCAGAATGGTGCGGGCTCGCGAGGTGGGGCTTTGGCTGTCGATTTCGATGACATCGACGAAGGTATTGGGCATGATGAATCCGCCGACCCCAACCACCTCGTCAACGCGGATGGCCATGGCCCGCATGCCCGGCTTGATGGTGGCCACCAGGCCGGCACCCGAGCCCGGTGCGGCCAGTTCGGCGGCCCGGATGGGAGTGCCGGCAATCATTTTGGAAACGACCACGCGGCCTTCCACCTGGCTGATTTCGGAGAAAGCGCCTTGCGGGACATTGGCTTTCGGCCACTCCGCCAAGGCCAGATTGTCCGCAGAAAGACGGGTACCGATGTTGAGATTGGCCGCTGCAACCACGATTTTGGTCAGGGCCATTTGGCCCCTGGCTTCTTCCTGGGGAGCACTTGCTTTGGTGCTCATCCACCTGTTAACGAGGACAACAGCCAATACTCCAAATAGTACCGCCAGCCCCAGGGCGATTATGGTGCCATATTTCTTCATTCCGGCCTCCTTTGAATGGAAAATTGAAAAACATCGACTAAGAATTACCTTTTATGGCTATATTTAAATTCCAAGGCGAAAGTTGACGCCAGGAAAATTTTACCTTCTTTAAAATATATCACCACGAAAAACATAAATTGAAAAACCAAAAGCGATGGCGATGGCATATGGAAATCGGATGCCACTTTCGCCCTTACCGGCCTTGAATGGTTGGATATCTTTGAATAAATAATATTCCTTAAATCTCAGTGAAATATATGACAATAGAAATGTCATGCGTCCCGATACCACGAAATACATTAAACCAATAACCCCGCCAACGATTCCCATGTAAAGGAAGATTTGCAGGATATCTTTGGGACCCATAAGAGCTCCCAATGCAGCGAGTGCCTTGACGTCACCTGCGCCCATGCCTCCTAAAAGAAATATCGGAAGCAGCAACCCCAATCCTGAGACGGCACCCGTAAAGGCCCATACTACCCCCCCCCAACCAGAAATAACAGTATTGTACATCAGTGCAAGAATACAAAAAGGCAAGGTAATGTTGTTTGGAATTTTAGAAAATATTGCGTCAAAAGTACTTATAACAGCTAAATAAAAAGAGGCGAAAAGAATTGTCTGATTCGACAGGTTTGTAAAAAAAATAGAAATACACAAAACTACAGCTAATACCGTGATGGTGAAATTAAATATTTGCAAATATTGTCCTTCGTGCATTCGTTTCGCCTTAATTGGTGGTAGTGACGCATATAAGGGGTTTAAAAATATTATTATAAAATATTATAATTGAACCATCCTTGGGCTAAATATAGCCCAAGGATGGTCGTTGAAAAGCTACCTTTTCGAAATTACAGACGATTCTCAATGTTTTCGAAAGTTTCGTTAACCTTCTGACCCAAGTTAGTGATGGCGACAATCGCCACAACAATAATCAGCGCCAGCATAACAGCGTATTCCGTAGCCGTCGCCCCCTCTTCACTTACTACCAATTCCCTCATTTTCGACCAGAATTTGTTCATCTCCGTGCCTCCTTGTCATGGTGTTTGTTTCCGGAAAATCCCCTCTGACTTTCCAGAAAATATCGGGGGGAGTTCATTGTGTATCCCCGCGAAGGGTGAAATTGCCTGTGACTTTACCATTAAAAATGGGACTTGCAATAACCTCTAAAAAAAGAGCATGAAAAAAATTCAAAAAGTTGACAACTGGTGTTCCATGGTCGATAACTATCTCTTTTGATTTCAGAATATCCTGCTATCGCTTGCTGTCAAGAACATGGATAATGTTTGTGTTCGAACACGCGGATTCGGCCTTATAAAAAAACGCCCATAAAATCCGGGGGTATTCATAATCGATTGATTTAGTTGAGGAAAATTTGCCTTCAGAAGCGTGTATACTTAAGGGAAGTTTATTCCAGTATGTGCCATCGATAGAGGCAAAATTTTTGCGGCACGGCATGGAGAGATTGATATGAGAATAATTCGTTTCGGTTTGGTGGGGGGACTCAACACCCTGGTGGATTACGGAATCCTGAACCTGTTGGTATGGGTCTTCGCTATACAAAGCACCGCTGTGCTGGCCGTGGCGAATGCAGGGGCCTTCTTTGCCGCCAACCTGAACAGCTATTTTTGGAACAAGCGTTGGACCTTCAAGGACAGTCGGCACGGGACCGTGGGACAATATGCCCTTTTTCTGGGTGTATCCCTGGTAGGGTTGCTGGTGAATTCGGGCTTGATGTATGGAGTAATGCAAAGCGGAATTCTGGCCGACCGGGAATTTATCCTCAGGGCCAATTTCGCGAAGGCGGTCGCAACGGCGGGCAGCATGGCGTGGAACTATGTCGCTTACCATTATCTGGTGTTCTCCTCCAGGGAGAATCCCCACGAGAGCAGGCCTTGCCAAGAGGGGCCTGCGGTGGAGTCGCCGTCCGGCGGCGGGGATTCTCCGTAAACCATCGGTGTAATGCATAACAAGAAACTTTTGTAATAAGTATGTATCAGATAAAACGCAGTTTGTCATGTCAACTTTTTGTAAACCTCCAATTTTTTCCAGTGCGGGCAAAATCGGTTTCATGGTGATAAACCTGCTTGGAAATAAGGGTTTAGCTTGTTGTGGAGCTAAAAACTGAGATGCGCGGTGGAAATAGAAATATTTTAAGAAATTCTTTGGGCAACTAATTAAATAATAAAAATAGTTCTCGGGTCGTTGGCAATGGCTGGCCTTTTGGTTCAAAGTCTTTGGGTCGGAGATGAAGGCCGGCAAAGGAAAAGGCGTTTTTTGCCGCAGATGCACGCAGATGAACGCAGATAAGATCTCGAAAACACAGCCAAGTTTTACCACCCGCTACGCTCGAGGCACAGAGGACACAGAGGAAAAGCGGGAGAAAACCCTAAAAATCATGGTCTTGGGTTGAAACCATAAAACGATTCCAGGTTTTATCTGCGTAAATCTGCGAAATCTGCGTGAAGTCAAGGTCGAAGGCCTTTTAGTCGCAGATGGCCGCAGATGAACGCAGACAAGGCAAAAACAGGAAAATCTTTTTCTACCACCCGTTCGCTGCGCTCCCTCGAGGCACAGAGGACACAGCGGAAAAACAGGAGTAAAAACCATTAAAACTGGGTCTGGGTTTAAACCATCAAGCGGTTTTAGGTTTTATCTGCGTTCATCTGCGTTCATCTGCGGCTAAAAGAGGTTTCAGATTTTGATTTTCTCAGATTGTAACTCCGTGTCCTCTGTGCCTCGAGCGTAGCGGGTGGTAAATATAGGTTCTGGGTTTAAGAATTTATCTGCGTAAATCTGCGAAATCTGCGTCTCATGGATTTTGAAGTCAAGGTCAAAGGGCTTTTAGTCGCAGATGGCCGCAGATGAACGCAGACAAGGCAACAATCAGAAAATCTATTTCTACCACCCGTTCGCTGCGCTCTCTCGAGGCACAGAGGACACAGAGGAAAAGCGGGAGGAAACCTTAAAGTCCATGGTCTTGGGTTAAAACCAAAGAATGATTCCAGGTTTTATCTGCGTTCATCTGCGTGTATCTGTGGCTAAAAGATATTTTAGGTTTGGAATTTCTCAGATTATAACTCCGTGTCCTCTGTGCCTCGAGCGTAGCGGGTGGTAAAACTTGGCTGTGTTTTTGAGATCTTATCTGCGTTCATCTGCGTTCATCTGCGGCAAAAAAAGGTTTATAGCTTTTCTCAGATTGTAACTCCGTGTCCTCTGTGCCTCGAGGGAAGCGGGTGGTGAGATCAAAATACCTGTTCAGTCCCGGTGAATGACAATCAACCCGAGATAGCCATCCACCGTCACCCGTTGCCCGTTTTGGATGATGTCCGTGGCGTTGGCGATGCCGGTGACGCACGGCAGGCCGTACTCGCGGGCGATGATGGCGCCGTGAATAAGCATGCCTCCGCGTCGTTCGACAATGCCTGATGCCAGGGGAACAATGAAGGTCATGGCCGGGTCGATGGCGTCGCAGACCAGGACTTCGCCAGGTTGGAAAGAGGCGAGGTCGGATGCCTCGCGAATCACCCGCGCCTTCGCCGTTACCACTCCCGGACCGGCAGGTTGTCCCTGAAGTTGCCGAACCCTGACCTCCATCGTGGAAGAAAGCCATTGCGTCCCGGATTGTCGGCCATTACCGGCCTTGGTATTTCCCGGATTCAACAGGGCTTGCAGCTCCGGTGTTGCCGCCAGTGCCAGACGGCGCCTGGCTTCCCCTTCGGCAGCGGCTACCTGTCGGCGGATCCGGTCCTGGCTGAGGTTGTCGTCATCCCGCAACCGGTAACTGGCCCGTCCCAGCTCCAGGTATTCGGCGGCGCGCTCTCGATCTTCCTGGGGGAATCGAGCCAAATATTCCTTCTGCAAGTGCTTGGCATTTTGAGGTTCCCTGGCAGCGGGCTTGAAGCCGGCAGTTTGTGCCATGCGGTTCAGCATTTCTCTCAATACGTTTTTTCCCAGGCCGGTTTCCTCCGCCAATTCTTCCAGTCGCTCCTGTAACGGTTCGGTCAGCTTGGCGTCCTTGGAAAAATCGGTATGAATCTCCGAATCGGTTTTGATGGCCACCGCCAGTTCCAGCCAACGTCGATTGCGCTGCACCGCCCGCATACCGGCATTCTCCAGCAGGTGGACGAACTCGAAGGGATCGGCGGGATGCAAAGTATCATTGTAAAACTCGCCGAACAGACGCACGCCATGGGCCATGGGGATGCATTCGGTGCGATAGACCTCCTCCCACTCGGCCAGGATGCCTCGACGGTGGATGATTTCTTCGGCAAGTTGGCTGTCGGTGAGGGATTCGGGCGGGATGCAGGACAACCCGGCGGCCGCGGCTTCCATGCCCGGCAGGATTTCCTGTTCCAGCCGGCGGCGCAGGTACTGGAGGTTTTCCATGGAACGGTGCAGGCTGAGGTACCAGCCCCGTTGGTCGTCATTCCCGGCATTTTGGCGGGCCGTGACAGGTCGGGACTGCAGCAGCCAAAGATGCTTTCCCTGCCAGGTCCATTCCACATCCTGGGGGGTGCCAAAAAAGTCCTCCAGATGCAAGGCCAGCTTGGCCACCTGCCGGACCTCTTGCGCGTTCAGGGGAGCTGTCCCCATTTGCCATTTATCCAAAGGAGCGGCGGCGACCTGGCCTCCAATGGGTTGCAACAGCTTCTCCCGTTGCGCCGGGCGGTGCCGAAGGGCTGTCAGATCGTCCCGTTGCAGTTCCCAGTGGTCCGGTTCGATGTCGCCGTCGACCAGGCCCTGGTTCAGACCCCAGACCGATTCGATGACCAATGTCCCCGGTTTTGTCGGGCTCTGACTGAATGCGACGCCGGATTTCTCACCGCACGCCAACTCCTGGATCAGCACTGCCATGGCACTGCCATGGACATTGAGCTTCAACTCCTGGCGGTAGAGCAGGGCGCGATCCGACCATAGGGAGGCCCAAACCTTGCGCACGGCATCGAGGAGGGCCGAGGTGCCGCGGACATTGACGATGGATTCATGCAGACCGGCGAAGGAGGCCGCCGCGGAATCTTCGCACGGGGCTGAAGAGCGCACCACCAAGGCCTTGGCGCCGAAATAAGCCTCGACTTCCTGCCGAAACCGCCGTTCCATGCCCGGGGGCCAGGGGGTGGTCAAAAACAGGTTGCGGATTCTCAGGGAGGCGTCCCACAGTTCTTCCCAGCGCATTTCGCCTGGATCCTTGCGTCCCAGTTCCATGGCGATGCGCTGCCGCAGGCCGGTTTGCCGGACGAACCGACCATAGGCGGCGACGGTCAGGCACAGGGCACGCGGCACGGGAAAGCCGGCAGCGGTCAGGTCGGCCAAGGCCCGGGCCTTGCCACCTACTTCCTGCGTTCCGCAGGTTTTGGCCTCGGCCAGGCTCAGAATCCACTTCATGACTCGAAAACCAGTTCCATGACGTTTTGAAAGCGACTGACCAGGATGTAACGCTGGACCTTCACCTCCAGCAGAGCACAACTCGGGGAGGCGGCAAATTCCTGAAGCAGGGGGTGGCGCTCCAGAAACAGATTCATCCTTTCGGCTTGTTCGGCATCCGGAACTTCGCCGGCGACGCCGAGAACGGTGACGGCCATGGCATCGCGAAAATCCTCACCACAATTCTTGCGGTTGTCCAGGAGCAGGGAGACATGGGGTTCCCGGCGAAGGTTGGTAAATTTGCGGGTCGCCCGTGCGGTAACGAACAGCAAGCGCCGCAGGTCATCGCTGGCCGCAAAGGCGATGAGGGAGGTATAGGGCCGACCGTTCTCGCTGGTGGCCAGGACGGCACAATTCTGGTTGGCGAGCAGTTGCCGAATGTTTGACTCCAAATTCTGTTCCATGGTTGCTCCTGCAAAAGGCATTGAATGTTTGATGATTTCACAAAATGTCATTCCCGAGGTGTTTATGGTCGGGAATCCAGCAGTTTTTTTATTATTTTTCAAGCCTGTTCTTGCAACCGGCTGGAAAAGTGATAGCTTTGGTCCATGCTGTCTGGTCAAAAACTTGGCGTACCGAAAATGGACAAGCCTCTCTCTCATCCAAGGAGAAATTCTACCATGCTGATCCAAAAAAAACAGGCGGTTATGACGTTGTTGGTGGCCGGCGCAATGATGGTTTTCGGTCTGACTGCTTGCAAAAAGGAAGAAGCGGCCGCTCCGGAAACGGCTGCACCGGCTGTTGCGGAAGCGCCGGCCATGAATATCGTTGAAGTTGCCTCGTCGGCGGGCAGCTTCAATACCCTGGTGGCGGCGGTCAAAGCTGCCGGATTGGTCGAGACCCTTTCCGGTCCTGGACCGTTTACGGTTTTTGCACCGACCGATGAAGCTTTTGCCAAACTGCCGGCAGGAACCCTCGACGATTTGCTGAAGCCGGAGAACAAGGAACAACTGGTTAAAATCCTGACCTATCACGTGGTGCCGGGCCAGGTCATGGCGGCCGATGTGGCAGGATTGACCACCGCGACAACGGTGCAAGGGCAAAACCTGGCCATCGATACCAGTTCAGGGGTCAAGGTCAACAACGCCAACGTGGTGCAGACGGATATCGCTGCTTCCAACGGTGTCATTCATGTTATCGATACGGTGTTGCTGCCGCAGTAAGGGAGTGGTATTCGAACAAATACACAGGTACGCCGGTTTTTCCAGATACCCGGGCCATCATGGCCCGGGTTTTTTTAAACAAGATTCTTGCTTTATGGTTTGTCTGCGTAAATTCGCGCAATCTGTGACTAAAAGATTTTGCATTCAAGGGCAAAGACATTTTTTGCCGCAGATGCACGCAGATGAACGCAGATAAGATCTAAAAAAACAGCCAAGTTTTACCACCCGCTACGCTCGAGGCACAGAGGACACAGAGGAAAAACAGGAGTAAAAATCATTAAAACTGGGTTTGGGTTTAAACCATCAAGCGGTTTTTAGGTTTTATCTGCGTTCATCTGCGTGCATCTGCGGCTAAAAGAGGTTTCAGGTTTTGATTTTCTCAGATTGTAACTCCGTGTCCTCTGTGCCTCGAGCGTAGCGGGTGGTGAAAAAAGGTTCTGGGTTTAAGATTTTATCTGCGTAAATCTGCGAAATCTGCGTCTCATCGATTTTGAAGTCAAGGTCAAAGGCCTTGTAGTCGCAGATGGCCGCAGATGAACGCAGACAAGGCAAAAACAGGAAAATCTTTTTCTACCACCCGTTCGCTGCGCTCTCTCGAGGCACAGAGGACACAGAGGAAAAACAGGAGTAAAAACTATCAAAACTGAGTTTGGGTTTAAACCATCAAGCGATTCCAGGTTTTATCTGCGTTCATCTGCGTTCATCTGCGGCTAAAAGAGGTTTCAGGTTTTGATTTTCTCAGATTGTAACTCCGTGTCCTCTGTGCCTCGAGGGAAGAGGGTGGTGAAAACCGGTTTTTGGTTTTGATGTATCCTCCAGGGAGGATGCTACGAGGGGTTTGCGTGGTATAGTTTATTACATGTTGTCAATCCATTTCGCTCTCATTCATTTTTTCAGGAGGTTCCCGCATGTATGCAATGGACGATATCGGCAGGAATACTTTGGCCATGGTGCTGGCGGGGGGCAAGGGAGAGCGGTTGAGCCCGCTGACCCAACGTCATGCCAAGCCGGAGTTACCCTTCGGCGGGAAATACAAGATCATCGATTTTGTCCTGAGCAATCTCTTCAATTCCGGCATCAAGCGGGTCTACATCCTGACCCAGTATCGCGCCTGCTCCCTGAATCAGCATATCTGGGACTCCTGGGGTAAATGGACCGGCCTCGGCGAGTTCTACGTGCCCATTTCGCCTGAGACCAGCAGCGAAAGCGAAGCCTGGTTCCAGGGCACGGCCGACGCCATCCTGCAGTACCAGCGCTTCGTGGAATCGGCGGATACGGATTATGTGGCGGTGTTCGGCGGCGACCACATCTACAAGATGGATATCCGGCAGATGATCTATGCCCACCGCATGAACCGGGCCGACATCACCATCGCCTCCCTGGAAATGCCCGCCGAAGAGGCGCGGCGTTTCGGCGTTTTCTCCGTGGATGACGACAACTGGGTCACGGCCTTCACGGAGAAGCCGAGCAGGCCGGAGACCATCCCCGGACGGGACACCTGCTTTTCTTCCATGGGCAATTACATCTTTTCCACCAGCAAACTTATCGATGTTTTGCGGGAGGGCAAGAAACGATTTGCCGACCTCGATTTCGGCAAGCATGTGATTCCCCTGATGCTGGAGCGGGGCGACAAGGTATTGGCGTACAACTTCAACGACAACCTGATACCGGGTATGAAAACCGGAGAACGCGGCTATTGGCGGGATGTGGGAACCATTGAATCCTATTACGAGGCCAATATGGACCTGGTTCATGTTTCTCCGCAACTCAATCTCTATAACTATAAATGGCCCATTCTTACCAACCAGGGTAACTATCCTCCGGCGAAAACCGTGTTCGATGACGACGATCGTCGCGGGATGAATATCGATTCCTATGTCTGCGGCGGGTGCATCACCAGCGGGGGCATCGTGCGGCGGTCCATTCTCGGGCCGCTGTGCAAGATCAACAGCTACAGCCTGGTGGAGGATTCCATTCTGTTCGATAACGTCACCATCGGGCGGAACGCCAGGATCCGGAAGGCGATCATCGATGAAAACATGGTCATCGCCAACGGCGAAGAGATCGGTTATGACGCCGATGCGGATCGGCAAAAAGGGTATACGGTTACGGATTCGGGAATTGTTGTTGTCGCGCGCAAAGGTTAGCCTTAAATTCTCACTGCTGGTATTGCTGCATACGATTGTTGGGGGGGAGCGTTGCGCATGGGCTCAAAACTGAAGTCTGAACGGGGGGCGACGGCCACCGAGTATGCCGTGATGTTGGCATTGATCGCAGCCGTGGCCCTGGTGGCCGTCAAAGAGCTTGGTTCAGGGGTTTCGAATAGCTTTGATCCGGTTGCTGCGGTTCTTCCCGGCGATGATGGCGGTGGAGGCTCGGGTGGCTCGGGTGGCTCGGGTGGCTCGGGTGGCTCGGGTGGCTCGGGTGGCTCGGGTGGCTCGGGTGGCTCGGGTGGCTCGGGTGGCTCGGGTGGCTCGGGTGGCTCGG
>Ga0334893_1000854_pt1 | contig 34563 bp, 37 predicted proteins | sample GraSluR3_MG_5_FD_207218 | JGI IMG/M metagenome (GOLD analysis project Ga0334893, IMG submission 207218) | Sludge microbial communities from methane-producing bioreactor in Wageningen University, Netherlands - Granular Sludge_09_05-R3 | ecosystem: Engineered > Bioreactor > Anaerobic >...
TCCCAATAGGTTTAAGTTTACACTCATCCTCAAATTTATTGATTTTAATCTCCTCCTCAAAAAACTTTAATCATAATATTATATTATAACATATCTTATCAACATGTAACTGATGTAACACTTTCTAAGAAAACTTATACACTAATACCGCTTCTTTTAATCAGCTAACTGAAAACTTAAACTCTATTATGATATAATTAAAATTAAAGATTAAACTTATATTTTATATACAAAGGAGATATAAATGAATTTCAAAACTAAGACACAAAAGAAATTATTTTCAAAAATAATCTTAATATCAATTATAATTTTATCTTCAATTTATTTTTCTGCTTGTGATGTATTAGAAAAAGACACAAGGCTTCAAGTTCATTTTATAGATGTAGGTCAAGGTGATAGTACCTTGATAATTTCTCCAAATGGTAGGACTATGCTAATCGATGCTGGAGACAATAGCAAAGGAAGTGAAGTCATCTCATACTTAAAAAGAAAAGGTATATCCAAAATTGACATATTAATCGGCACTCATCCTGATGCTGATCATATTGGCGGCCTTGATGACGTAATTGAAGCTTTTGATATAGGGGAATTTTATCTTCCCAAAAAAAATCATACTACAAAAACATATGAATCTGTTTTACTTGCTGCTAAATCAAAAGAGCTTACTATAAAAGAAGGTTATGCTGACAGAGAAATAAATTATGATAAAAATATAAAGCTTAAAATCTTATCCCCTATAAAATCAAAGGATTATGGAAGTGATAACAATCTCTATTCCATAGTAGTAAAGCTCGATTATAATCAAGCATCTTTTTTATTTATGGGTGATGCCGAATATAAAAATGAATATGATATATTAGCATCTAGTGACAACCTTAAGTCGGATGTTGTAAAGCTAGGTCATCATGGAAGTCATTCATCAACAAGTCTAGAATTTTTAAATGCGGTTGCACCCTCAGCTGCTGTAGTATCTTGTGGATATAAAAACAAATATTCTCATCCTCACAAGGAAGTCCTAGACTTACTTGAAACAACTAATATTCCTTTGTACCGGACTGATGAACAAGGAGATATTATTTTTAGGACAGATGGAAAAACAATAACTGCAAATACAGAGCCAGGGTCTTACACTTATAGAAAATATAAATAGGAGGCTGATTATGAAAGGAATAATAGATAGATTTGAAGAAGATATTGCCGTTATAGAGCTTGAAAACAATGAGTTTATAGATGTAAATATCAGTGACTTGCCAAAAAATATCTCTACTGGTGATGTAATAGAACTACTAGATGGCAAAATAAATCTATGCATAGAAGAAACTAAAAATAAAAAACAAGCAATCGAAGATTTGATGGATGAGCTATTTGAATAATAGTCCAAACTACTCATTAAATGAAAAAAATATATTTATCAAGTGCTAACTTAAACCACTTTGTGCTTCCGATAAAATAATTTTTATAAAAATATAAAATTATTTTATTGACTTATTATTTTATTACATGTACAATCTGACATTAAATAAACAAGAAAAGCTATGAAGAAAAATAGTACATTATAATTTCTATTCAGAGAGCTGATGGTTGGTGCGAATCAGTGAGAAATTTTTTGGAATCCATTTCTGAGCTGTTCTGAGGAAATCCAAGTAATCAGAACCGTAAGCCTGCGTTAAAGGTGTCAAAGTGAACAGCTATCAATGATAGCGGTTAATTTGGGTGGCAACGCGGAGTTTAGACTTCGTCCCTTTTGTGGGACGGAGTCTTTTTTAATATCCAAAATCCAGATTGTAAAATTAGCTTAGTTATAATAAGCATTTTAATTAACGTTAATGAATTTATTAAGGGGGTAGAGCATGAGGTTATTTATTCCAGGACCAGTAAATGTAGAAGAAGATGTATTAAAAGTTATGTCCAGCCCAATGATAAGTCACAGGAGTAAATCAGCCTCCTGTCTCCAACAATCTATATCAAAAAATATGCAGATTCTGTGGAATACAAAAAACTCTATACTATTGTCCACATCTTCAGGGAGTGGGCTTATGGAGGCAGCTGTAAAAAGTCTTATATTAAAAAAAGGAGTGTTCTTTTCCTTAGGGGCTTTTGGAAATAGATGGTATGAAATGGCAATAGCTAACGGAAAAGAAGCTGATATTTACGAAGTAGAAGAAGGGTATAGCAACAAAGCAGAGTTTATTGACAGCATACTAAAAAAAGGCTGTTATGATTTTGCTGCAATAACTCACAACGAAACTTCTACCGGTGTAGAAAATCCACTTATCGATATCTCCAATGTCATGAAAAAATATAGCGAAATAATCTTTGCTGTAGATACAGTTAGTTCAACTGGCGGAGTAGATATAGACGTAGATTCTTGTAAAATAGATTTTTGCGTCACCTCTACACAAAAATGCCTCGGGCTTCCTCCGGGACTTTCTATCTGCAGTATATCAGATAAAGCAATAAATCGTACAAAGCAAGTTGAAAACAGAGGATATTATCTCGATTTGCTCACTTTGTATGAGTATACAATAAACAAGGACTACCAATATCCAGCTACGCCTTCACTATCACATATGTATGCCTTGGATTATAAATTAAACAAAATAATTAACATAGAGAAAAAAGAAAATAGATTTCAAAGACATAAGCTACTAGCTGATATTACCAGAGACTGGGCAAGAGATAGATATAAGCTACTTGTAAAGGACAATAACTATTCAGATACAGTGACAGCAGTAGTGAATTCTAGAGAAACTGATTTAAAAATGCTATCTTCAAAATTAAAAGATCAAGGCTACGTATTTTCAAATGGATACGGCAAGCTAAAGGATAAGACTTTTAGAATCGCACATATGGCAGATACCACTATAGAAGAACTAAAGGCTTATTTAGAAACCATTGATAAATTAATTTAATTGATATATACAGGAGGAAAATAAAATGAGAATATTAATAAATGAAGGTCTTCAAGCAGATGCTATAGATATACTTAAGGGTTTTGGTTATGAAATTATAAATCAGAAATACGATTACGATGCACTTATGGATATAATTCAAACTGTAGACGTTTTGATTGTAAAATCTCATACAAGAGTTGATAGAAAGCTACTCGCAAAGGGCCATAACGGACTTCTTAAAATGGTTGTTCGAGCAGGAGTAGGAACAGATAATATAGATATGGATTATGCAAATCAGCTCAGGATTGAGGTCTATAACACTCCTAATGCCAGCACTGACTCTGTGGCAGAATTAGCCCTTGGACATCTTCTAGTCCTTGCTAGAAATATTAATAAATCAATTGTCAGCCTTAGAAATGGACAGTGGAATAAGGCAGCGTATTTGGGAACTGAAATTAAAGGTAAAACTCTTGGCATAATAGGATTTGGAAGAATTGGTAAATGCCTAGCAAAAAAAGCTGATGCTCTTGGAATGAATATTATCTATAACGATTTATATGATTTTGGAAATATCGATGTGCCTGGAACCTATCACGATTTAAAAGACTTGCTTCCAAAAGCTGACTTTATTTCTATACACACACCATATTTACCTGAGCCTCTTATAAAAGAGGAAGAATTTATTTTGATGAAGCCAAGTGCTTATATCATAAATGCAGCTAGAGGAGGAGTAATCGATGAAAATGCTCTTCTTACAGCTTTAGATAACGATTATATCAAAGGAGCTGCTATTGACGTATTTCTAAACGAACCACATCCTAATGAAAGAATCTGCAATCATCCTAATGTTTCTGTAACTCCTCATTTAGGTGGCTCTACTCATGAAGCTTTTTATAGAATAGGCATGGAAATAACCCAAATCCTAAAGCCTATCCAAAGAAAAAATGTAATATAATAGGGGCTCGAGCAATAAAATATATAGGCAATATATTTTTCAAACTAAAAGCGAAAGCAACTGCACAGTTATTCTCGTTAACAAAAAAAGGACTGTAAAAAAATAGTACAGATAAGTACTAAATTTTTCACAGTCCCTTTTTTAATTTATTTTGAAGCTCTCATCTGTAGCTCTCTTCTTAGCATATCTAGTGCCTGAGAAACTGCTCTTCTTCTCACATTATCTCTAGAGCCCCAAGAGTCCATCTTCATCACCTTAACTTCTCCAAGCAAGTCCAGGCCTATATAAACAAGCCCTACTGGTTTTTCATCTGTCCCTCCATCTGGACCAGCTATTCCAGTAATAGATAAAGCAACATCACTCTTTGCTCTATCTGTAGCACCCTTTGCCATTTGCTTTGCAACTTCTTCGCTTACAGCTCCATATTTGGATAAAATTTTGGAATCAACACCCAAGGTATTTATTTTCGATTCATTTGAGTAAGTTATAAAGCCTTCTTTAAATACTTTGGATATTCCAGGATAATTTATAAGCCTTCCTGCAAGCAGACCTCCACTACAAGACTCAGCTACTGATATAGATAGATTTTGCTCTATTAATAAAGATGCTACAACTGCTTCCAAAGTCGTATCTCCAATAGCGTATACATCCATACCTAGCCTATCGCATATTTTCTTTACTACAGGCTCTAGCAATAATCTCGTTTCCTGCTCAGTGCTGGCACTAGCTGTAACTCTAAGTGTAAGTCCGTGCTCTTTTGCATATGGAGCCACTGTTGGATTTTCCTGGGCTTCTATGATATCCATAATTTTTTCTTCCATATGCCCTTCGCCTATACCTGAAATATTAATGATATCCGAAATAAATACTTTGCCAGTTCTTTTTTCTAGATATGGAATAATATATTTTTCCATCAAAGGTATTACTTCTCTTGGTGGACCAGGTAGTATGACTAGAACCTTTTCATCAAATTCTATAATACAAGCTGGAGCTGTTCCATTTTCATTTGGAATTATCTTAGCTCCTTCTGGAAAATAAGCCTGTCGTTTGTTGCCTTCATTTAAAGGAAGTCCTCTTGAGCCAAAAAAATCCTCAAGATGCCTTATTGACTCTTCATCAAGTATCATCTCTCTTTTTAAAAAATGAGCTGCTGCTTCCTTTGTAAGGTCATCTCTTGTAGGTCCAAGCCCTCCTGTAGTTATAACTAAATCAGCTCTTTCAAAAGCTGTCTCAAGCTCTTTGGATACTCTGTTTAGATTGTCTCCTACAACAGATTGATGATAGACATCTATCCCTAAATTATATAGCTCTCTTGCAATATCCCTAGAATTGCTATTTAAAATTTCTCCCATTAAAAGCTCTGTCCCTACAGCAATTATCTCTGCTTTCATAAGTTATATCCTCCTGAGTATCTATATTAAAAAGAACATAATACTAAAATATCATTTTAAGAATACATCAATGAATTAAACTTATCAAGACAGAAGAATAATTACTCTCTATAAATAACTGTTTGCTTCCTCGCAAAGCTCATTTATCAAATCCTTGACTGTAGTTATTTTATCTATTTTATAAGCATTTGTCCCCGCAAAAACAAGTCCATTTTCCATATCACCTGTCACTGATTGTATAAGAGCCTGAGAAATACAGTATGGTGTAGTAGCTGGGTTACAAGGAATAAGACAATCATAGCAACGTTTTACAGGAATATTGCCTTTATCTAGCTTTTTAGTAAACTCATTATCTACAGCTCTTCCTGGCATCCCTACTGGGCTTTGTACCAATCTTATATCTTCTTTTTTTGCATCTACATATGAATTTTTAAAATTTATATGAGCATCACATTCTTCAGTTGCAACAAATCTAGTTGCCATTTGAACCCCGCTCGCTCCTAACTTAATAAACTTTGCAATGTCCTCTCCTGAGTATATTCCACCAGCAGCAATTATTGGAACCTGCTTTTTATACTTTTCTTCAAATGGTTTCATCGCTTCTATTACTTCAGTCACTAGCTCTTCAAGCGGTTTAAATTCATTTTTTGCTAGTTCTTCCTTCGAAAAGCCTAAATGGCCTCCAGCTTCTGGTCCTTCTACTATAACCATATCAGGTATTCTTTTGTATTTTTTGTCCCATACCTTGGATATAAGAGCTGCTGCTTTTCCTGATGATACTATAGGTACAATTTTTGTCTGTGAGCCTTCTACTAAAGTTGGTAAATCTAATGGAAGTCCAGCTCCTGAGATTATTAAATCTATTTTCATTTCTACTGCAACCGCAACCATTTCTTTATAGTTTTTCATTGCTGTTAATAGATTTACTCCTAGTATTCCATCACCACAAAACTCTTTAGCTCTTTTTATATGCTTCTTTAGTGCTCTTACATTTGCTTCATTGTTATTTGATAAAAAATCCGGCTCGTCATAGCCTATCTGAACTCCTGAAATAACTCCTATAGCACCTTCACGTGCTACTGCTGATGCAAGTGAAGATAGTGACACTCCTACACCCATTGCTCCTTGTATTATAGGAAGCTTTGCTATGCGGTCACCTAATTTTATCGGCTTTAAACTATTAATGGTAATCTCTCCTTTTAAAATATTTTGATAATCAAAGTATACATATTTATTTTAAACTATTTTAGTTTGATAATCAAAGTATTTTTTTATTTTTGCAATTTAACCATTAATGTTTAAGCAAAAAGCATATTTATAATTAATTTTCTGGTATAATTTTAATTAATACTGTTAAATGAAAGGATGGTTTAAATGAACGAAAACAATAACTTGTCTTCTAAAAAATGTGAAGCTTGCAGTACTGGCACTATCCCACTTCACGGAAATGAATTATTTGAATTAATGAAGGCTATCCATCCTGACTGGAGTCTTGATGATAATACAAAGATTATGAGAACATTTAGATTTAAAGATTTTATGTCTGCCCTGAATTTCGTAAATAAAGTTGGAGAAGTTGCTGAAGTAGAAGGTCATCACCCTGATATAGAGCTAAGCTGGGGAAAAGTAAAGGTAATCCTATTAACTCACAAAATTCACGGCCTTAGTATCAACGACTTTATTATGGCCGCTAAAATCGATGATTTAGCTATTTAGTCTTTCCTGAATTTTTGTAATATTTCGTAATGCACACATAAAACTTAGTCTCTCGAGGGACTAAGTTTTTATAATTAATAACGGAGGCCGAAATGAAAAGTATTTCGAACATTTTAGGATTTAATAAAGAGGCAATACTTCTTGATTCTAAACTTTATATTGTAAAATCTATGGTAGCAATTGCCACTGGATATATCATAGGTTCAAAAATGCCTATAGCAAATCTGGATATGATATCCGTTCTCTTAGGAGTTATGTACAATCTCGAGCCTGTTAATGTTTCCGGGATAAAAGGGGGAATTAATCAGCTTTTAGCTTCAACTTTAGGAGCCGCTTGCACTGGAATATTGATTTTGCTATTTGGTATCAATGTATACACTATAGCTCTAGGAATGGCACTTACCTTATATTCATCTCTAAAAATCAACTGGAGGATGGTTTCTCCAGTAGCTATATTTACCTGTATTTATATGACTCAGTTTGTACAGCTAAATGCGGCATCAGAGCCTAGCATCTGGCTCACCTTTAGATTGAGAATTGCAGCTCTAAGCTTAGGTGTAGCAATAGCTATATTTTATAATTATTTATTTTCATTTTTTTATTACAAAAAAATCGGTCACAAGCGATTGGAATTTGTTAAGCTCCAAACCTTAAAAGGCCTTACTCATATAAAAAATCAACTTTTAGGCACAGATATTCCTAATGAAAATTCAAATATCTTGTATCAAAGCATTTTTAATGATGTGGAATTAGTTGATTCAAACATCAAGACTATGCTCAGCGAATCAGCACTTCCTTACAAAGCTGTCCAAAAAGATGAGCTCGTTACTATTTCAACAATAATTGATGACTTAAAAAAGATAAATCATTTATCTTATGATATTTATTTTGCATATAAAGAGGATTCTTCCCTCCACATTCACAGCCAAAAAATATTAAGCTCTATAGATAACGTAATAGCAAGCCTTAATAACATTGATTTTAATAATTTGAATTTAGAAAACAAAAACTTCCAGAATAACCATATAGATTATTCTGGAAGCGAAAGTAATCGTTTAGTTTGGAATCTTAAAACTATAGAAAAATCAGTAGAAAATATTTACTCATCTGCTAAAATATTATCTCTAAAAAACATTATTGTCCCATAAGCAGCCATTACAGCCATGTATTGATCTGATAAAGATGATTCTATCCCTTCTATATTGGCATTGTCCCTATATAGCTGTTCATTTCGTTCCACCTCGGAATCAAAGAACTCATCAAATTCCTCGATTGATTTCATGGCTGAAACTTTATCAGCATATCTATCATATTCTTCACCTAAATGCTGAATAAAAAAATTGTCAAGAGCTGGATATCTTAATTTGTAAAGCGATAATACCTCATCTTTTGTCTTAATTTTCATATAGATTCCCCCAATCTTATTCTACTAATTGTGATTCTAAATTTGTTATTTCTGCTTTTAGTAAATCTATTTCATTTATATATAACTGTATTTGCTCATCAACTGTTTTATTTTCTTTTAAAGCTGTATACACTAGTTCCCCAAGCAGTTTATATTTTTCGTCTATGTTTGATTTTGCTTTTGCAATATCCATTTTTATCTTTGTAGCATTTGCTACTTCTGAAGTTTTTTCTCCAACTTTATTTAACGTCTGAGCCATTTTATCCATAAAACTCATAAAATTCCCTCCCTGTATTATTTTGTATAATAATACCCAAAAATTGGTTAAACTATCACATTGCGCTAATGCTGCAAAGTAAAATTTCTGCTACTTCTTCACAGTTAATTTCAATATCTAGCCTTGCATTTGGTTTATTTGCATTTACAAGTAGCAAATCCATTTTTGATAAAATTATATCCCTATCTTCTAGCTTAATATTTAAATCATGAAATGGAGATATTAATATTTCAAACCTATTTTCAAATCCAGCTTCCAATGTCTCCTTAAATAAAGTCATAGCATACACTTTGTCAATTTTTACTGATTTAAGATTCCCTGAAGCTTTTTCACTTAGCATAAGATTAAAATCCTTGGCTTTTCCATAGCTTGTAGTAGGAATAGCTCCAGAGAAATTATAAACCTCAAAAGGCTGTAAATCTATAAAATCTTTATTATTATGTGTAAGCCTTAGAATATTATCTAGTGGAGTTATATACCTATTAATCCCTTTAAGCTCTGTGAATTCTGATTTATCTAAATCCACAGTAGCTGAGCTAATTCTAAATGCAAAATTTCTCACAGCATAGCTAGAATGCTCGGGAAAAATCAACATTTGCGTAGTAGTTCCTCCTGACCAATAGGATGTCTGATATTCTTCTTTATGAATTATTTTTAGGTTGTAGTTCATTATTGCTTCTCCTCACGAGTGTTATGAATTTCAAATATAACATTCTTATTTTCTTTTGATGCATCTTCAAACAAATCTATAAGAGCATATCCATAGTCTTCTAAATTAGCTATCAGGCTTTCCTTATTAAGGAGCCTAATTTCAATCTTTGAACTGTAGCTCATAAGAACATCCCAAAGAGCATCTAAATTATTTCCGTAGTATTCGTTGTTATCCAATTGATGCTTTATATAAAGATGTACATAGTCCTTATTTTTCATATCCTTCCCATCTAAAACTACTTTTATAATAATCACTCCTCTTTGTAAAGCAATTCAAAGCTATCATAATGATCCTTTGTGTAATATATTAATCCATCATTTGAATATACTAATCTTTCTGGCCCTCTAAATCCTCCTTCATAATTTATATCACATTCGAAGTACTCCCTGCCTGATTTTTTAGGTAGCTTGCCTTCTCTATTTCCAAATCTATCTCCTCCAATGCTCATTTTATCTGTCACATCCCATAGATTTCCTTCACTAGCTTCCCATCCCATACTCCCTGCATCTTTTTTAGTTATATAATTTCTTGGCAGCTTATTGTAAGTATGAATAAATAATGCAACCTCAGCTTTACTTGTGTAATACCCTTTTTCATCTATCTCGGCATTAGATAAATTTGAAGTTCCTGATGCTTCATTTAGGTGATTTTCTAAATCTTTTAAGCTTTCTTCACTTTCGTTTATTTGCGTGATATCTGAATCATTATATTCTTCTGTTTGCAATGGGCTACAAGCTACAAAGGAAAAAATGTATACAATCATCATAACTATGGAAAATACTTTTTTTATATTAAAATTCACATCTAAACCTCCTAAAATTAGCAATTTCTATAGCAATATTATATAATACTTCTAGTAATTATTTGCAATTTTTCTATAATATTTCAAAAACAAGGAAAATGTTTTCATAAATATGAAAAAAACCGTTATAATGTATTTAGTGTGTTAAACTTTTAGATTTATACCACAGGAGGAGACTATATGCAAAAGATACTTCAAGAGGCTATCGACAATAACAGACGCTGGAGTGCTAACGGTGCCGTTGCTTCATATATTCCTGAACTTGCTAAAGAGAATCCAGATGCCTTAGGTGTCTGTACTTACACTATTGAAAATTCTACTTTATGTGCTGGAGATTCACAAATTAAATTCACCATTCAAAGTGTCTCAAAAGTAATAACTTTAATTTGCGCTCTTATAGATAAAGGAAAAGAAACTGTATTTTCAAGTGTCGGAATGGAGCCTTCAGCAGATCCTTTTAATTCTATGCTTAAATTAGAAACTAGAGAATCTCATAAGCCACTTAATCCTTTTATAAATGCTGGTGCAATAGTTTGCACATCTATGGTAAATGGAGATAATGGAATAGAAAAATTTAACAGAATACATAATATGATAAAAATAATGTCTGACAATCAAAATTTGGACATAAATCAATCCGTTTATAGATCAGAAAAACTAACTGGAAATACAAATCGAGCTATAGCCTATTACTTAAAGGGAGCTGGCCTAATAGAAAAAGATGTTGAAGACATTTTAGATACATATTTTAAGCTTTGCTCTATAGAAGTAACTGCTCTAGATGTTGCCAAAATGGCCAGTGTAATAGCAAATAACGGATTAACTCCATGGTCAAATGAAAGAATTATAAGTAAAGAAATATGTCAAATTGTAAAAGCTATAATGACTACTTGTGGTCTTTATGATTCATCTGGACAATTTTCAGTCGATGTAGGTCTACCATCAAAAAGCGGTGTAGGAGGCTGTATAATGGCTGTATCTCCTCAAAAAATGGGTATTGCAGTTATCGGCCCAGCACTTGATTCACATGGAAATAGTATGGCTGGAAAAAAAGTTTTAGAATATATTTCAAATAAATTAAATTTAAGTATTTTTTAAAAAAACAGATGTATATCTCCATAATTATTCAGCTGGAGCTATACATCTATTTTTGCCTTCAAAGAGGATACTTCATTTGGGTTTAATAACCTCCATTTACCATAAGATAAGCCATCAAGAGTAACATTTAGGACTCTTACACGTTTTAATTTCCTAACCTTATATCCAAAATACTGACACATTCTTCTTATTTGTCTATTTAATCCTTGAGATAATATTATTTTAAAAGTCTTTTCACTTATTTTATCAATCTGGCAAGGCTTTGTAATCGTATAAGTATTTTTTACTGGGTTATATATTCTTACCCCCTGGCTCATTTGTTTAAGAATCTTGCTGTCTAAAGATTTATCAACTGTTACAATATATTCTTTTTCATGATAGTTTTCTTCTCTTAAAATACGATTAACAATATCTCCGTCATTAGTTAGAAGTATAAGTCCTTCTGAATCTTTGTCTAGTCTTCCAATAGGAAAAATTCGTTCTTTATAATTAACATAATCCACTATGTTGCCTTCAATATGTCTCTCAGTAGTACAAATGATACCTACTGGTTTATATAGGGCTATATAAACCTTATCTTCCTTTGGCTTAATTGTTTTTCCATCAACTTCTACTATATCTCCTTCTATCACTCGATATCCCAAATCAGCTATCTTATAATTTACTTTTACCTTATTATTTTTAATCAGTTCATCTGCCTTTCGTCTCGAACACAGACCAGAAGAACTTATATAATTATTTAATCTCATACGCTTCCTTTCCTAACTTCCTGTTTTTTGAAGCTGATTAAATACAGGTATAATATATGGCTTCCCTGTGCTCGGGTGAACCACCATATCTACTTCTATATTATACACCTCATCTATTATTTCCTTTGTCAAAACACTTTGTGGATTACCATGAGTTACCAGCTTTCCATCCGACAAAAGGAAAATTTCATCACTATACTGCACAGCAAGGTTTAAATCATGAAGTATAGTAATTATTGTCGTATTTTTTTCTTTATTCAATTTTTTCAAAACTTCAAGAAGCTGAATTTGGTGATGAATATCTATATTTGAAATAGGTTCATCGAGGATTAAAACTTCAGTATCTTGAGTAATTGCCCTTGCAATAATAACCCTTTGTCTTTCTCCACCACTTATCTGATCTATTTTTTTATCTTTTAAGTGCCATGTATTTGTCTTTAGCATTGCATCCTTAGCTAGTTCAAAATCTATGCTCGATTCAGACTGAAATCTCCTAAGATAAGGTGCTCTTCCCATAAGCACAATATCCATAACAGAAAAATCAAAATCTATAATTGTATTTTGAGGTACAGTTGCAATTTTACGAGCAGTTTGCTTATTTGTCAATTTTGTAATGTCTTCACTTAATAAAAAAACCTTATTTTTTGGAGTATCCATAGTTTTAGTTATTATTTTTGCTAAGGTTGTCTTTCCTGAGCCATTAGGCCCTAATATAGTATAAAACTTCCCTTTTTCAATATTAACACTTACATCAGTTAGAACTACTTGAGCTCCGTAGCTCCAATCTAAATTTTTTACCTTTATATGATTTTCAAATCTCATAGACATAAATCATGCCACCTTCTTTTTTGTTTTAACAAGTAAATAAATAAAATACGGTGCTCCGAACAATGAAGTAATTGACCCTACAGGAAGCTCAGTAGGTGGTATTGCAACTCTAGCCATTGTATCTGCTAATATCATAAAAATCGCTCCTCCAATAGCAGAAAATGGTATGAGTACTCTATTATCTGGGCCTATAAGCAATCTTATAGTGTGAGGAACAATAAGACCCACAAATCCAATTATACCACTTACTGAAACTGCTGAAGCAACTATCATAGATGATATAAAAAGCAGAATTTTTTTTACTCTTTCAACCTCTACTCCCAAGCTATTTGCTGAGTCTTCTCCAAGTAGCATTATATTTAAATCTCTTGAAAAAATTCCTATTCCTATCGTTCCTAAAACTACAATAGGAACTAAGATATAAACTTGATTCCAGCTCGCTGCAGAAACACTTCCCATAAGCCAGAATACTATTTTTTCAATCTGAGCATGATTGAAGAGCATCAAAAGCGATATTGCTGCTGAAAATAAGTAATTTATCGATATGCCTGCCAGAAGCAAGGTACTTGCAGGTATTTTTGTTCCAGTTTTTGCTATGAGATATACAAGACTTACTGTAAGAATAGCCCCAATAAATGCAAAGAGAGTTACTCCTCCTATGCCAATGGTTCCTATACCTAAACCAAATATCATAGCAATAGCAGCTCCTAGTGCCGCTCCTGATGATATTCCAAGCACGTAGGGGTCCGCCATTGGATTTTTGAACATACCCTGAAATGCCGCTCCTGATACTGATAGCCCCATTCCCACAAAAGCTGCTAATATTATTCTAGGAAGTCTTATCTGCCAAATAATAGTTATTTGATTTCTTTTAATATCATCAAGCGAGATTAAATCATCCACAAGAGGCAGCTTTGACAATAGAATTCTCACTGCTTTATCTATAGAAATATCTGCTACTCCAGTCATACTAGATATAACTATCCCTAACATCAACACTATTGTCAAAATTATAAACATTAATTTGTAGAATGATTTTTTCTCTGTAAAGCTCATAGCCTTCCTCATTTCGTCATTATTAGAATTTGTCAGGATGAAGTATTTTTGCTAATGCTTCTAATCCATCAGCAAGTCTAGGTCCTTGTCTGTCTAGCATATTATTATCAATTTCAAATAATTTGCCCTCTTTAACTGCTGTTAGCTCATTATATCCATTTGCTGATTTTATTCCTGCTTTTGCTTCAAAGTATTTTGAGCAAATCACTATATCTGGATTTTTTTCTACAAGTGCCTCCAGATTATATTTCCATCCAGTTGCATCATTTGCTATGTTTTCTCCACCAGCCATATCAATAATCTGAGAAATAAACGTCTCTCCTGTTGCTGTATAGTCTCCACCTTCGCCATAAGAAACTACGTAATATGTCTTTGGTTTAGGCTGATTTTCAACTGCCTCATTAACTTTCTTTACCTTTGCTTGCATATCAGTTACTACGGCGTTTGCATTTTCATCTGCATTTAATAGCCTTCCTGTTTTTAAAATTGTGTTATATACCCCTTCAAAGCTCTCTTCTCCATATAGAACTGCTACAGTAAGCCCAGAATCTTCTAATTTTTTTAAGACATCTGGATCAAAATGAGTAGATGCGATTATTAAATCAGGATTAAGCTCTAGTATTTTTTCTATATTAGGTTCTCTTAAACTTCCTATTGAATCTTTTTCTAAAACTTGCTCAGGATAGTCACAGTAATCGGTTCTTGCTATTAACTTATCTTGCATACCAAGTGCATAAATAGTTTCTGTAATGTTTGGTGCTACAGATATTATCCTTTGAGGTTCATTTTCTATAGTAACTTTTCTTCCCATAGAATCAGTAATTTCAAGTGGATAACCGTCAGCAACTGTATCACTTTGTATAGTTCCTTGCTCTTCAGTTTCAACTGGTGCTTGACAAGCAGTAAAACTTATCAAAGCTATCATAACCAAAGTCAGTGTTCTTACTAATATTTTTTTATTAAATATCATCCTTATTATCTCCTTTAAAAAAATAATTACCATTTAAATTTTTCCTTTTTGCATAAAAAAACACTTCCCTTTAAAGGAAAGTGTAGGTATAAATAATTCAATCCTCCCTCCGAAGATAGTAATAATAATTAGATAGGCAGGTTTCCTGGCTCATGGTTTATCCTAGTCTTCGGCCTTCTCAGTTTCCCAATGGCTAATCGAATTTCGTTCCCATATACAGTAGCGGGGGCTGCAGCGGAATTTTACCGCTTTCCCTTTCAACCCTTAAAGGGCACCATATCTTATAATATTTTATTGTAGTAATATAATCTTGATAAAACTAATATTTGTAACATTTAAAATTCAATCTTCTTGTTAATTTTTATTATAACAGTTTTAAGCAAAAACAACAAATCTGTATTTCAATAAATACTTTTCTAGTTATTACAAAGTAAATCTACTAACTAGTAATAAATACTTTTATTTAATTCACAAAAAGCTAGCTAGTATCTCGAAAGATACTAGCTAGCTTTTTTAATTAATATAAAAAACTATTTAAATACTTTTATTCTTTCTTCTAAAGAAACAAACTCTTTTTCTCCTGGTTCAGATTTAGGTTTTCCAAATGGCATCTGAGCTATTAATTTCCAGCTACTAGCTATATTGAATTCAGCTTTTACTTTTTCATCTATAATTGGGTTGTAATGCTGAAGAGAAGCTCCAAAGCCTTCTGATTCCAAACTAGTCCAAACTACATACTGAAGCATTCCGCTTGAATGATTTGACCAGACTGGAAAGTTATCTGCATATAGTTCAAACTGTTTCTGCAATCCTTCAACTACTGATTGTTCTTCAAAAAAAAGTACACTCCCGTATCCTGCCGAAAAAGCATCCATTTTTTCTTGAGTAGATTGAAAATTATCTTCTCCCACTATTGTTTTTAAAGATTCAGTTGTAATATCCCATAGTTTTTTGTGACTATCTCCAAGAAGGAGAGCTACCCTAGCTGATTGTGAATTAAAAGCTGAGGGTGTATATTTCACTGCAAACTCTATTATCTCCTTAATTTTTTCATCTGATATAACAGCTTCGTTACTTATATCATAATATGATCTTCTTCCTTGAATTGATTCTTTTAGACTTTTGTTTAGCATTTTAAATTCCTCCTGCCTATTTATACATTTTTTGTTTATTAATGATAATCATTTTCATATTCTCTGTATAATTTATATATACCATACAATTTTATGTTAAAACATTTTCATAAAAAAATACCCTGATTTTATTTAGTAAAGTTAAAATCAGGGTATTTTATATGTTTAATTTTTCTATTTTCTTAAATCATCCAATATTTGAGTTTTTTCTCTAGTCTTTTTATCTTTAATCTTAATAACTTTTGCAGGAGAACCTGCAACAACTGTATTTTCTGGGACATCTTCAGTAACTACAGCTCCAGCAGCAACTACACTGTTATTTCCAATTACTACACCTTCTAGCACTACTGCATTTGCTCCAACTAAAACGTCATCTCCCACAATAACTGGCGTTTTACTAGGTGGTTCTAGTACACCAGCAATAACCGCTCCAGCTCCTATATGAGCTCTTTTTCCTATTGTCCCTCTAGCTCCAACTACAGCATTCATATCTATCATTGTTTCATCGCCAATTTCTGCTCCAATATTTATTACTGCTCCCATCATTATAACGGCATTTTTTCCTATAGATACTCTATCTCTAATTACTGCTCCTGGTTCTATTCTCGCATCAAATTTTGTATAGTCTAACATAGGAATAGCGGAATTTCTTCTATCATTTTCTATATAATAAAACTCTACCTGATTTTTATTTAGCTCCAAGAATTTATTTATTTCATCAGCTTCCCCAAATAAAATTCTCGATTTTCCTTCTCCAAAAACCATTAATTCGTTAATAGCTTCATAATCTAGGTTTCCCTTAACATATAGCTTTACAGGAGTGGTTTTCTTAGCTTCCTTTATAAATCTAGCAATTTCATATGCATCTGTTAGTTTAGTTTCGTTAGTCATATTGTTTTTTTATGATAAATTAATTATCATAATCTCCTTTTTATTATTTACGTAATTTATGGTCTACGCATAAAACCATGTATTTTTGTTTTTAATTTTTAAATTTCAAACATATCTTGCATGCAATACATTCCTTTTTCTTTCCCATAAAGCCATTTCGCGGCATCAATAGCTCCATCTGCAAACAAATCCTTTGAAAGTGCCGTGTGCTTTATTTCAATAATATCACTGCTTCCTGCAAATATAACTTCATGCTCACCAAAGATGTTTCCTCCCCTAACTGCATGTATGCCTATTTCATTTGTCGTCCTAGGATTGGTTCTTCCTTGTCTTCCATTTACAAAGTTTTTTGGGGTGGATAAACTAGAATTTACTGCATCAGCTAAAATATATGCAGTACCGCTAGGTGCATCCACTTTCTTATTGTGATGCTTTTCAATTATTTCAATATCATAGCTTCGCTCATCTAGTAATTTTGAATATTTTTCTAAAATTGTCTTTAATAAATTTATTCCAAAAGACATATTTGCAGAGTATAAAATAGCAATATCTAAGCTAAAGCTGTGTATTTTTTCAATTTGAGTTGCATCGTAGCCTGTAGTTGCAAGAACAAGGCTAATACTATGCTCCTTAGCAAATAACAATAATTCATCAAGACATGAGTGATGAGAAAAATCTATAATTAAATCAGGATATATATTTGCATCAGCAGGCTTTTCAAAAACTCTACATTTATTTTCATAAAGCTCTGGTCTAGCGTCTATTCCCATAACTAGATTAAACATATCATCTTCATTTATTTTTTTGCATAGTATCTGGCCCATGCTTCCATTTATTCCCGAAATGCCAATATTAATCAAGCGCTCACCCCCATAGACTGATTAAAGTTTTTGATACTTTCAATTAACAACTCTCTATTGCTATCGCTTATTGGAATAAGTGGAAGTCTAAGCTCTCCATTTATTTTTCCCATAATTTCTAGCGCTGCTTTTACTGGAATTGGATTCGTTTCAACGAAAAGTGCATTTATTACATCTAGCATATCAAGCTGGAGCTTAGTAGCTTCCTGAGTCATTCCATTAAAGTATAGTTCACATATTTGGTGTGTTTCATCTGGAAGTATATTTGCTACTACTGATATAACACCCATTCCCCCAAGCGATAATACTGGAAGTATTTGATCGTCATTTCCAGAGTAAATGTCAAATCCATCAGGGCAAAGTCTAGCAATTCTTGCTATTTGGCTTAAATCTCCACTTGCTTCTTTGATTGCAACTATGTTTTTATGAGTGGCTAGCTCTTTTACAGTCTCCGGCTGAATATTTAGTCCTGTTCTAGATGGTACATTGTATAAAATTATCGGTATATTAACTTGATCAGCTATTGCAAAGTAGTGTGCAACTAGACCTCTTTGAGTAGTTTTATTGTAGTAAGGAGTCACAAGCAATAATGCATCGGCTCCTATACCTTCTGAAAACAAGCTCATATCTATTGCTTCTTGGGTATTGTTGCCTCCAGTTCCTGCTATTACTGGTACTCTTCCTGATACTTTTTTTATGGTAAATGCTATCACATCTTTTTTCTCATCTTTTGAAAGTGTACATGATTCTCCTGTAGTTCCACAAACTACTATAGCATCTGTTTTAGCTTCTAGATGCCATTCTATTAATTTTTCTAATGCTTTATAATCAACCTGATTGTTAATAAATGGGGTAACTAATGCTACTGCACTTCCTGTAAAAATACTCATACATATCATCCTCTCAAAAGTAAGTTTTAATAATATCAATATCAGACTTAAATAATAAAGATATTAACACCTAACTTAATTTCGTATAAAAAAATAGCCGTGAGCAAAAGGCTCACGACTATTATATGCGCGCAGAATATAAAAGTTCCCTTTTGCCCCAACACTATAAAGCGCAATATTATGAGATTGGGCAATCTCATAATAACAGTACTATGTTTATTTAACATAGTCCCAGCATAGCTATATCTAGCTTGTGCTTCGGCGGTTGCCCCTTTCCTAATTAAAGTACTTTTGACTGACCGCAGCCTCTTTAAAGTATTGTACGTATTAAATTTTTATTTAAAATTCTTAGGTATTTTTAAAATAGTAACATAAAGCTACATAAAACGTCAAGAAATTATTCAAAATTATTTTGAAACTGATATCCAAATTGCATTTGTAATATCTTTTAAATCTTCAGGTTCAATTTTGATGGAAGTATTAGCAGAACCAGCTGCTGGAAAAACAAAATCAAAACGTTTTAGTGATTCATCTAAGTATATATCAAATTTTTCCTTTAGTCCAAAAGGGCAAACTCCTCCTACTGGATGACCAGTAATTTCTTCAACTTCATCGCCCTTTAGAAATTGTATCTTCTCTTTAAATTTTTCCTTAAATTTTTTATTATCTAATTTAGCATCTCCAGCAGTTACAATAATTATATATTTTTTTTTTAGTTTTAAAGCCATGCTCTTTGCAATTTTAGCCGGCTCAACATTATGAGCTTTTGCTGCTAATTCTACCGTAGCTGTGCTTTCTTCTAATTCATATATTTTATAATCTAACTTTCTACTTTCAAAAAAATTTCTTACACTTTGAACTGACATTTTATTTTCCTCCTTAAAATTTATTAACTTTAAAAAATATGTAATAGCATAATTATGCTATTACATATGATAAGTTTGAATCGTAAATTTTATCCGCTTCATTCACTTCTATAGGTTTTCCAAAAAGATAACCTTGAATGTAATCGCATTTTCCAACTCTAAGTCTTCTATATTGTTCCAAATCCTCTATTCCCTCCGCTATTACTTCAAGTTCTAGACTATGTGCGAGTGAAATCAAGCTATCCATAACTTTAATATTGGCAAGCTCTAAGAACTTATCACTAAGTGATTTATCTAATTTAATTTTATCAACAGGTATAAAAGTTAAGTAACTAAGAGACGAATATCCTGTTCCAAAATCATCAAGCGCAATCTTAACTCCAACTTGTTTCAATTCATTTAAAAATTCAATTGTTTTCTCAGTTTTTTCTAATAAAATGCTCTCTGTGATTTCTATCTCTATAAACTCTGGGAGTATATCATAATTTTCTAAGCTCGTCCTAAGGAATTCTATATAAGATTTATCCATAATCTGCTTAGTAGATAAATTAATAGATATAGGTTTTAAGTTGATATGTCTTTTTTTCCAATCATATAATTGCAAAATAGCTTGATTTGTTACCCATCTTCCTACTTCAATTATTAAACCAGACTCTTCAGCTATAGGAATAAAAATAGCTGGTGATAAATTGCTATCCTTAAATCTAAGCAGTGCCTCAAATCCATAAACTGATAAAGCATCAACTCTTATTTGAGGCTGATAGTGAAGAACAAATCCATCTGCTCTTAAAGCTTCCCTAATTTTATTTTCTATTGTTACTTTTTCTTTTATCTTTTCAATCATTTCTAAATCAAAAAATTTATAGTGATTTCTACCTGATGCTTTAACTTGATACATAGCTGTATCTGCATTCATTATAAGTTGATTTATATCTGAACTATCTTTTGGATAAAATGTTATTCCCATACTAAAATCAACATTAATTTTATTATTATTTAGCAAAAATGATTCATCAAAAATATCATGTATATCCTGTGCAAGATTCTCTACAGTTTCCTTATCCGTATCACTTAGTAAAATTAAAAACTCATCTCCACCAAATCTAGAAATAAATGCATTATTTCCAAGCAATAAATTTAATCTATATGCTACTCTGCTTAAAAGTTCATCCCCATGTACATGACCTAAAGTATCATTTATAGACTTAAAATTATCGATATCTAGAAATATTATAGCTCCTTCTTTTTTGGATTCTAATTCAAAACTTAATCTTTCCATAAAACTTCTTCTATTTGGTAGATTTGTAAGCTCATCATTGTAAGCCATGTGTTCAATATGACTTTTTAGTTCCTCTAATTTTTGGCTATATTGCTCTATTTCAAAATATCTATCTTCAAGTTCAACTTGTGAAGCTCTTAGCTGCTCATAGGCGACCCTAATTTCATCATTAGAGCTCATCAAGGCTTCTTCATTTTCTCTTATTTTATAAAACAATTCTTCTGTCTTATTTAAAATGGAGTTAATAGCAAGCGATATGCTATAAAAAACATTTTTTCTATGAATAGGAAGCCTATAAGATAGATTATTACTTAAATCTATTTTATTTATTCCGCTTTCCAATCTCTTTAGCGGAGTTATAATGTTCCTCTTTTGACTCCATAAAAATATAGCTATTGCAATCATGCTAATAGTAAAAGCTATGATTATATGGTTGTATATATATGTAAGTATATTTCCCATAAAAATAGCACCAGCTGTAATCAATAGTGGTAAGATTATAACCTTAAAATAGTTTATATTGTATTTATTTTTAGTATTTTTTTTCATCAAAACGCTCCTAGAATATGTATTATATTAATTTAAATTTTATAAATAATATTATTATATTATTTATACATCAAAAGTACAAAAAAAGATATCCAAAATTTGAATATCTTTTAAAATTTAATTTATTTTTCACTATTAAATTTTCTTATTTTTTAGCCTTTCTAATTCAATAAATTGTTTTATGAGTGGTGTTACGCTGCTTGTTAAAGTTTCAAAAATAACTATATGATTTTCTTCTAGTATTCCTTCTAATTGAGTAATAATTATATATCCTAAAATAGACTCTTTTGAAATATCTATATAGTCAGTTTTTATAGGGAGTAATAACATACAGTTGGATTCAACTTTATCTGATATGCTTATATCAATAAAGTCATCAATCCTATTAATATTATGACTAAAAAATATTTCATTATAATTATTTTCTAAAATGGACTCATTTAAAACAATTGAGCTAGAAGTATATCCAAATGAATTTATTCTTTCAATATTTTTTTCATTTTTTAGTATTATAGCTGCTTGTTTTACTTTATATCCTATATCTAAAGTCTTTAGTATTATTTCCAGCAGTTCATCTAAATCTTCACAAGAATTTATATTTCTAATCATTGAATTTAATTTTTTTAAATTTTTAAGTTGAATAGCAGTTTCATTTTCTCTTTCTTTTATTTCTTCTACATATTTTGCATTTTTTAGAGCAAGATATATAGTTTTCCCTACATTTTGAATTTGATTTAGTGTTGAATTATCATAAGTAGACCCACTTACAGAATCTCCAACAGTTATAAAACCAGTTATAGGTTTATCTCCTATAAGAATTAGATACTTTGCTGGAATTTTTCTTAAATCCTCTGTTTTTTTAAATATAAGACTTAACTCTTCAAAATCATCTTCTATATCAAACACTGATTTCTTACTAGGAACTTCATCAATTATAAGTTCAAATTCATCATAATAATTTCTAAAATTAATAATATCACTATAACCTTTTATAATAAATTTCTTTCGAATAGAATCAAAAATTGCAAGCGATGTTACACTACTAGAAGTAAGCTCTCTTACTACATCAATGCATAAATCGTATAGTTTATTTATGTCAGTTTCTGCAAGTAACATTTTTGTTGTTTGATTAATTGAAAACTGTTGAAATAATTCTTTATCCATATTTTTAGCAAGTTTTTTATAATCCCTATATAACAATGTGTTGGAAAGAGCCATATTTAGTAGGGTTTTCATTCCTTCTAAATACTCTATACTATAAAGGCTAGAATATGGATTTTCTTCACAGGCAAAACCATCTGCTATTATAAAACCATATAACTCGTCTTTTACTATAAGAGGTATAATCAATTCTGGATCATAGTGATCAATAAATTCTTCCTCAAAATACTTATAAAAATTTTCATACAGTATTCTTCCATATAAGGTAGCAACTTTATTTATTTTATTTGATTTCTTATGATATTTAAAATCTATTTTATTTATATAACCTATTTGTCCCACTAACTTATATATATCCTCATCTAAAAAATATATTGCAGATGCTCTTAAACCAAGAGTATTATGAAAAAATTCATATCCATACGATAATATCTGCTCCAAACTTAAAAGCTGAGAAAAATAGTCTACTGATGTTAGGATTTTTTCCATATTATATATGCTTTTATTTTCTCTAATACTTGAGTCCATAATTTTCTCCTTTATACTTGAGTTAGATGAAGATTGTTGTCCTTTACATAAAAAGAGCCTGACATAGTCTTACTTATAATTTTCTGAAGATTTTTAATATCTAAAACAGTTCTTGGATAGGCGTTCCCAAGAATCTTAACTTCTCCTTCTCCCTTTGTTCTCAAAAATTCTTCTAGTTTATTAAATTCATAATTTAATTTGTTAATTTCATCTATTATATTTTCATACGTAAGTAGCATACCCTTATAGGTAAATTCATCTTTTTCAGATAAATTTTCTTGGTTTAATTCTAAAATTTCAAGTTCTCTTTTCAATCTATTTGCTTTCGCTATAGTTTCATTAAAGTTTACTTTTATAACATCTAAATCTTCTTTAATTTTATTTCTATCAAACCCTTTAACTTGAATTTTGGTGGCTTTTTCCATAGAGTTACCAAAAGTATTTGCTGATACCAAATGTTTTGCTTGAATATCTCCACCTACAATTTTACCTTTTTCAGGAGATAAAATTATCCTGTCTCCTTTAAGAATACTTTCATAAGCATAAAGCCCTATGTTAATTTCACCTTTAGCTTCTATTTCAGCTTCATTTACATACTTTACATAAACATTCCTTCCAGCAATTAACTTAGCTTTTTTCTTACCATTTACTCCACCTAAAATCGATATGTCCCCATTAATAGAATGAATTGTTCCAACTGCACCTATTCCCATTTTCCCTTTTATAAATATATCTTTAGTTGCCCTTACAGAAAACAAATCTTCTACTATTCCATTTATAGTGACATAACCATCAAAATCTATATTCCCGGTTGAATATCCTACATTTTCTTCTATTGTTAGATGATTATGAACTCCAATTTTCCCATGTTCAAATTTAACTGCTCCATCAAATTTTGCTACAAGTATTATTTTCCCATCCTCTGGAACTTCTTCTGCAGATTTAGAATCATATTTAAGCATATAGTCTCTTCCAGGTTTTGCAATTACAGTTTTCCCAAAAACAGTCTTTCCTGCTTGGCCTGCAGTTGGCAGAATTTTTTCTCCTAGCCAACCTCCCCTTTCGATTTTGTCTATTAAGTTCATTTCATAATTGTCAACATTTCCATCATTTTTTATTTTAGGCTTTTTTTCGCTTAATTTTAAATATGTTATTTTAGCATCCCTGCCACTTATAGGCTCTACTCCAATAGCTACTACTATCTTTTTTAAAGATTCCATATCTTTAGAAATTTCATCTAAATTAATTCCTTCTTTAATTCCATAATTATTTAAAGCATAAAGTATATCGTTTTTCACATCTGATATATCCATTTTTTGAAAATCATTTTCTGAAACATTTATATCCAAATATGCATTCATCTCATCTTTAGAGCTACTAAGCTCGTACATCGGCTTATATTCTCCTATGCACACGCTTGAATTTGGATTTTCAAAAGCTTTTTTTAAAGATATAAAATTAAGTATCTTAATTCTAGGAAATTCTCTACATATAGCATCTAGATATGACAATGGTATAGAATGATTTTTTACATTTAGCCATAGTTCATCTTTTTCATTTGTATTTTTTAAAAAAATATTAATATTATTATCTTCGAATATTGTAATCATATAAATACCTCTTTCAAAAATATTGTTAAACTTACTTTACCATATAAGACAGAAAAATCACATACCTAATAATTCCTTGATAACTCTAGATGCCATAATTAATCCTGCTACCGATGGTACAAATGCAGTTGAACCTGGCACAATTTTCTTTGTTTCGTTACTGATACTAACTACTGGTTTTAAAGGTTTTTCTTCAGAAAATACAGTAAGCAAAGAACTTATAGCTCTTGCTTTTAATTCTTTTCTTATAACTTTTGCCAAAGGACACATATGAGTCTTATAGATATCTTCAATTTTTATTTTTGTAGGATCTATTTTATTTCCCATACCCATAGAAGAAATAATTGGAATATCTCTTTTTTTAGCTTCAACTATCAAATCTATTTTTGAAGTAATAATATCAATTGCATCTATTATATAATCATATCTATCTACGAAAAATTCCTCTCTATTTTCTGGAAGATATTTTTTATCCAAAATTTTTACATGACAGTATGGATTTATATCTTCTATTCTTTTTTTCATTACAAAAACTTTTTTTTCTCCTATTGTAGAGGAAAGTGCTGGAATTTGTCTATTTATATTAGTTATATCAATATCGTCAAAATCCACTAATGTTATGATTCCTACATTGCTTCTAGCAATAGCTTCAGCCGCGTAACTTCCTACGCCTCCAACTCCAAATATAGCTATATGCTTATTTTCTAATGAGCCAACTTTTTCTTCTCCAAAAATAAGTCCTAATCTTTGAAATTCTTTTTTCATTTTTTCACCTCGCTCTATATTATACTATACAAATTACGATATAATATAAAGAAGTATAAATTCATGGAGGTGGAATATGAGAGTTTCTAGAGTTAATAGAAGTAGAGTAAGTGATATTTTAGTATCACGCCAAACTGTTGTAAGCAGTGTAAATAGCGTAGAGAAAACTTCTCTCTCATTTGAAATTCAAAATAGCACCTTTAATTTTTCAGATAATTTTTGGTTATCAAAGGAACAATTTTATGACCATTTGGAGAAAATGCATTCAGAATCTGAACATTATTCTGATTATAGTTATGAACAAGAAGAATTTAAGTCTTCAAAGCAAATGACTAATTCTCCTAAGGATGAAATCTTATCCTTTGTTAATACTGTTTTAGAAAAATATAATCAATTAATAGACCATATAGCGAAAGTTGATTTAGCAAAAAATCAAAATAATATATCTAAAATACTAAAAGTTATAACATCTCACAATCGACCTCTTTCAAACTTAGGTATAGTCTCTGGAAGAAACTATCATTTGATTATAAACGAAGACAAGTTTTTGCAAACAGCTTCAAAAAGTCCTCATCATTTAAAGCTGTTATTAGACCCAGAAAAGGGTATACTCAGAAAAATCCACGACAGCATTAAGGAAGTGATTTCATGATAACGACAGCATTTATAGTAGAGTATAATCCTTTTCATAATGGACATAAGCTACACCTTGAAAAATCAAAAGAAATAACTAATGCCACCCATTGTTTAGGAATAATGAGTGGCAATTTTATTCAAAGGGGCGGACCCGCTCTAATTGATAAATGGCATAGGGCTAAGTTAGCTATAGAAAATGGTGTTGACTTAGTAATTGAACTTCCTCTCTTGTTTGCTTCTCAATCTTCAGAAATATTCGCAAAGGGAAGCATATCTATACTTAATCAACTCAACATAGTTGATAACTTAGTATTTGGAAGCGAATCAAACAATATAGAAAGCTTATTAGAACTAGCTCATATTTTTGCAAATGAAAGCGAACTTTTAAGTGAATCCATAAAGCATCATCTCAAAATGGGGCAAGCCTATCCTAAAGCTAGAGAAAACGCACTTAAATCTATATCAAAATTAGATTTAAGCACTAAGTCTAATGACATTTTAGGTCTAGAGTATCTAAAACAAATAATCTTGCAAAAAAGCTCAATTAAGCCATTTACTATACAACGTACTGGCAGCTCTTACAACAGTACTCGTTTAGTTGGCCAAATTTGCAGCGCTACTGCTATACGTGAACAATTAAAAAATTCTTTGAATGACGACATGAAAAATTTTCTACCTAATTCTAGCTATGATATGATTGAAAATTTCTATAAGTTATCTGCCATAGTTCACGATGAAATTTTTTATGAATTCATACGCTATAATATTATAAGTGACCTAGAAATATTAAATGATATTTTTGATATAAACGAAGGTATTCATAATAAAATTTACAAAAATGCTTTAACAACTTCAGACTTGAATGAACTAGCATCTTCTATAAAAAGTAAGCGCTACACTTATACTCGTATAAAAAGAATTTTATTTAATATTTTACTACAAATAACAAAAAAAGATATGGATATAATTATTAATTCAACTTCTCCAGCTCCATACGCTAGAATCTTAGCATTTAACCAAAAGGGGACACAGCTGCTTAATAAAATGAAAAAAACTAGTAGTATTCCTATTATAAACAAAGTAGCATCATTTGTTCCAAAAAACGAACTTGAGGATATTTCGTTTAAGTACGACACAAAAGCAACTAGAATATACAACTTAGCTAATTTCTCTAGAAATACTTTAACCGATTTAAACCAAGATTACTATAAGTCTCCCATATTTATACCTTAGTTTATAAATAAAAAAAAGATTTTATCTTAAGCCTTGGCTAGGTAAAATCTTTTTTTATTTAGTGTTTAATCCTTTATTCTTTTTTTGTTGGTAATAAAAGAATTCTCTTATAAATCAAATTCTCTTAACTCTTGAATATTTTTTTGTAATCTGTTATTCAACTTCCCTAAATCTGTATCTAATTTTTTTAACATCTCAATAGCATATTCTCGAGAACCATCTTTTAAATCTTTAGCTTTATTTTCTGCCTTCTCAATTATTTCCTGAGCATTTTCTTGAGCTTTCTTAGTGATTTCACTATCAGCAACCTTTTGCTTTATGTAGTCTTCTGTATCCTTAATCATTTTTTCTGCTTCTTCTTTTGCATCGTCAACTATTCTTTGTCTTTCCTTATTAATCCAATCAGCTTGCTTTACTTCATCAGGAAGACCAATACGTATGTCACGAAGAATTTCTAGTGCTTTACTTTTATCTATCATTACTTTATTTCCAAAAGGTAGCTTAGAACCTTCTTCAATTATATCCTCTAGAAGTTCCAAAAGATTTAATACCTCCATTTTACTCCCCCCTACTCAACTTTTCTTTCATCTTCATTATAGCATAATCCGGCACGAGTCCATCAATTTTTCCACCAAATTTTGCAACTTCTTTAACTAAACTAGAACTCAAATAAGAATACTTTTCACTTGTAGTAAAAAAAACTGTCTCCGTTTTATCATATAGCTGCCTGTTCATTTGAGCCATTTGAAGTTCATATTCAAAATCTGAAATAGCTCTTAACCCTCTCACAATTGCTGAGAGTTGTTTTTCTTTACAATAATCTACAAGTAAACCAGAAAAACTATCAAAACTTACATTATCTAAATTATCAATACCATGCTTTAAAATATCCAGTCTTTCTTCTAAAGAAAATAAACTTTTCTTACTGTCATTTACTAAAACAGCAACTATCAAATGGTCAAACACCTTTGAAGCTCTTTTTATAACATCTATATGACCATTAGTAATAGGGTCAAAACTTCCAGGATACACTGCTATTTTAGCCATTTGATTCAGTCCTCTCATAAAAAGTTAATTTTATTATGGAATATTTTTTTTCTCTTGTTTTTTTAAGTCCGGCTATTTCTTCTTCTAAATCATACTGTATATCAGTTTCTACAACTAGCATTCCATATTCGTCTAGTAATTCTTCTTGAGAAATCATCTCTATTACTTTACTAGTATTTTCAAAAACATATGGCGGATCCATAAATATATAGTCAAACTTGATATTCTTATTTGAAAGCAAAGTCAGCGAATCCATCACATCATTTTTTATTATCTCATAATTACTAAAACTAAATTTACATGATTCTATATTCTTCTTAGCAAGATTAATAGATTCTAAATCTCTATCTACAAAGTAAACTTTAGCTGCATCTCTTGATAAAGCTTCTATTCCAATAGATGCACTTCCACAAAATAAGTCTAAAAAAACCGATTCCCTAATATTAAATCCAATAATATTAAACAAGGACTCTTTTACCCTATCTAAAGTCGGTCTTACATTGTTATTTTGTGGAGATAATAATTTTTTTCCTCTTGCTTTACCTGCTATAACTCTCATATTTTTTCTCCATTAACCCATTAATTTATTAAACCTTTTACCAAGTTCTTCCTTAATTAAAATATTATCATCTACTTTTAATTCAAAATCATCATTTATTACTTCATCTGCAAAATCTTTAGCTAAATTGAGTATTGCAATGTGTTTTGATATATCTGCTAATCTAAAATTATCAAGCCCATGCTGCCTTGTCCCAAAATATTCTCCTGGACCTCTTAATTCTAAATCTTTTTGAGATATCTCAAATCCATCATTACTAGTTTCCATAATCCTCATTCTTTCCTGTATGTACTTATTTTTACCCTCATACAGCAATATACAGTAGGATTGATATTCCCCTCTTCCAACACGTCCTCTAAGCTGATGTAATTGAGATAAACCAAATCTTTGAGCATCTTGAATTATCATAACGGAAGAGTTAGGCACATTCACCCCAACTTCAATTACAGTAGTAGATATAAGTACATCAATATTCCCATCTGAAAAGGTATCCATTATTTCTTGTTTTTCTTGTGCTTTCATTTTTCCATGAAGTAAAGCTATTTTATATTCCTTGAACTCTGTTTCCAAAAGTGTTTCATATAAATCCATCGCCGCCTGAATATCCAAACTTTCACTTTCTTCTATCAAGGGACATACAATATATGCCTGCCTGCCAAGAGCTATTTCTTCCTTAGCAAATTCATATACTTTTTTAGCTTCTTGTTTTTTTCTTGCAAAAGTTTTAATTGGCTTTCTACCAGAAGGCATCTGGTCTATAACAGAAATATTTAAATCCCCATGCATGATAAAAGCCAATGTTCTTGGAATTGGAGTAGCCGTCATTACTAACATATCTACAGTAAGGTGATTTTTAAGTAATAATTTACTTCTTTGTCTTACCCCAAATCTATGTTGTTCATCCGTTATTACTAAACTTAAATTATTAAACTTAACTTTATCTTCAATCAATGCATGTGTACCAATAACAATATCGCACCTAGCATTTATAAGCTCATCGTATAATATTTTTTTATTTTTTGAGCTTGTACTTCCAGTTAAAAGTCTTATCTGAGCATTTGTAGATTGAAATATTTCTATGAAGTTTTTATAATGCTGTTTAGCTAAAATTTCAGTAGGAGCCATAAGTGCACATTGATATCCATTAATATATGCATAAAATGCAGCAAGCATAGCAATTACTGTTTTACCTGAACCCACATCGCCTTGAACTAACCTTTGCATAGGATTAACCTTAGACATATCTTCTATTACTTCTTTACTTACTTTTAATTGAGCTTTTGTAAGCTCAAAAGGTAATTTGTCTATAAACTCTCTAATCTTAATTTTGTTTTCATCAGATTCTATATGCTTAATTCCTAATTCTTTACTTGAATTTTGTTTTATGCTTAGTAGTCCAATATTTAATAAAAATAATTCATCAAAAACTAATCTAAATTTAGCAACTTTTATAAGCAGTGGATCTTTTGGAAAATGTATGTTTTTAATAGCATCATCTAATTCACATAATCTAAGCTTTTGCCTATATTTAGGGCTCAGATACTCCATATCTTTCAAGCTTAAATTTTTTAATACCCAATTTATTGACTTTATTATTTCATCATTAAATAAACCTCTTGTCAATGGATATATAGGATATATTATCCCAGTTTTTTTCTTATAATTATCAAAATCAATTTCCGGGGCACTAATATTACATATACCATTTATTCTCTTAGCAGTTCCGTAAGCCTTTATGTTTCTTCCTAAATCAAGTTGACTTTGGATATAAGGATTATTAAAAACTGTTAAGAACGCTTTTTGAGTATTGTCATATATACAAATTCTTATAATTACCATATTTTTTTTAGGTTTTTTTATATCTACAGATATAATTTTGCCTTCTATACAAACCTTCTCTTCAAAATGCACATCTGCAATTTTTTTGAATTGTCTCCTATCCTCATATCTAATAGGATAATGTGTCAGTAAATCATTAATTGTTTTTATTCCAAGTCTATTATAAAGTGTTTTCTTTTTTGTCCCTATCCCTGGTATACTATCAATTTCTAAATCTAGTTTCGAATTCATAAACATCCTCTTTTTCTAGTTTACTACCTATCCAAGAAAAATTTAAAAGACAAAAAGGAAACCATGAGGTTCCCTTTTATTTTAATATATAAAATAGTCTATTCCACAGAAATAATGTAATAATATAAAGGCTGTCCCCCATGATATAGTTCTATATCTAAATCTGGGTAAACTTCTTCTAATTCTTCTATTAAACTCTGAGCTTGATTTTCATCAATGTCTTGTCCATAAAATAAACTGATTATTTCACTGTCTTCATCTACAAGACTCTCTATAAGTTTTATAGCAACTAGACCTATTTCCTTGCCAGCTGCTAGTATTTGCTTCTCACCTATGCCTATTATATCATCTTTTTTTATTTCGAGACCATCAGAGCTTGTATCTCTTACAGCAAAAGTAACTTGCCCACTTTTTACATAGCCTATTGATTGTGTCATTGATTGAATATTATCTCCAAAACTGGATTGAAGACTCATATTCATAAGAGCTTGAAAACATTGAGGTATAGTTTTAGTAGGAATTACTTCAATATTTTTACTACTAATTTCACTGGCTTGTTTAGCCGCCATTATTATATTACTATTATTAGGTAAAATAAAAATATCATTTGCATCAATCTTATCTATTGCCTCTAAAAAATCTTTAGTGCTGGGATTCATAGTCTGACCGCCTTCTATAATATGATCAACACCAAAATCCTTCATTATCTTAGCAAGGCCATCTCCCATTGCTACTGATATAACCCCAAAACCCTTATTTATTTCTGACCTACTCGACTCTAAAACAATCTCAGGTTTAGCATCCTTATTTTGTTCTATTCTGACTTCATGCTGAAGTCTCATATTCTCTATTTTAATTTTATCCAAGTCTCCATAATTTATAGCTTTTTCCATAACCTCACCTGGGTTATTGGTATGGATATGAATTTTAATTAATCCATCATCCCCAACTACAATCAATGAATCACCATAATTTTCAATCTCTTTTTTAAAGTCTTCAGGTGCTATTTTTGTAGTTTTTACCATAAACTCAGTACAATAGCCAAATTCTAACTCACCATCAAATATATGGATATCCTCTTCATCAAACAAGGCTGGAGATTTAATTTCTACTTTATTCTTTTTTACAGGTTCCCCTATATAAGCTCTATATAATCCTTCAAAAAATACAACAAAACCCTTCCCCCCAGAATCTACAACATTTGCATCTTTAAGAGCTTTTAGAAGCTCAGGTGTATGATTAAGTGAGTTGTTTGATGCTTGAAGCAATTCCTCTAAAAAGAATTTCATATCAATATGGTTTTTATATATTTTTAAAGCTTCTTCTGCTGTTTGCCTAACTACCGTTAGAATAGTCCCTTCAACTGGCTTTATAACAGCTTTATAGGCTACCTCTCTAGCCGAATCAAGAGCAAGCGCTATATCCTCAACAGTTAGCTCATCTTTATTTTCTATTGACTTTGCAAAACCTCTTAAAAGCTGAGATAATATTACTCCAGAATTACCCCTAGCACCCATCAAAGAACCTTTAGTTATACTCTTTCCAATTTCTGTTATAGTACTAACATTTGAATTTTCAAGCTCAGAAACTGCCGATTCAATAGTTAGTGACATATTTGTTCCAGTATCGCCATCTGGCACTGGGAATACATTTAATTTGTCTATCAGAGCTTTTTCATTTACTAGATTATTTGCTCCTGATAAAATCATTTCTTTTAATAAAACTGCATCTATATTGTTCATCTGATATAAAAACCTCCTGTTACTTTTGAACTCTTACACCCTGGACATTGATATCAATTTTACTAACCTTAAGTCCAGTTTGATTTTCTACATAATACTTAACTCTATCTATTATATTATCTGCAACTACTGATATCTTAGTTCCATACTGAATAACGACAAACAATTCAATACTAACAGTTTCCTCTGCAATTTCTACCTGAATTCCTTTACTTCCATTTGGCCCCTGAAGAAGCTCTACTATACCTGTAGATTTATTTTTAGATGCCATTCCAACTAGACCATAACACTCCATGGCTGCTTGACTTGCAATTTTAGCAACTACTTCTTTATCTATATACACATTTCCTTTTTCATTTGCTAAGATACCTGCCATTAATATACCTCCTTAATCAATATGATGATATTCTATTTAGAATTTATTTATACCCGTTTTTAATAAATTATCTCTTTTCAAAGTATATATGATATCAAGATTTTGTTCAAGTAAATTTAAGCTTAGTATTGCTTTTTGTAGTCTGTGTATGGTATCATAATATTTGTTTTCTATTAATCATTCTGTTAAATAAGGAGGTTTTTGAAATGGCAAGAGTTTGCGAGGTATGCGGAAAAGGCAAAGTAAGCGGCAATAATGTCAGCCATTCAAATCGTCATACAAAAAGAACTTGGTCTCCAAATCTGCGTAACGTTAAGGCAGTAGTAGAGGGAACTCCAAAGACAATAAAAGTATGTACAAGATGCTTACGTTCTGGAAAAGTACAAAGAGCTATATAATAACTAACTGTACTTAAAAAAAGACTTGAATCTTTCTAATTAATTAAAAAGATTTCAAGTCTTTTTTATTGTTGATATATATTACTAATCTCCATAAAATTATAATTCTGGATTGGTTAAGATAGCAATGAGATTTCCAATTTCAAGCTCTATTTCTGCCTTATCTTCAGATATTATGTTAGATATACATCTAGTAGAACCTAGCTCTAAATTATATTTATCAAGTGGATAAGCAAATCCTTTAAGAGTAATTCTATAAGCATTGTCTCCTAAAGTTATAAAGGATATGGTTCTATTCTTTTCATTTAAAATCTTAGTTTTTCCTTTAGTAATAAGCCATGCCTTATTATTTTCATCCACAAGCTCTAAATCAAGACCTAACTGCTGAGCATAATATAACATAAAAATATTGCCTAGCATATGGTCTAATCTCGCGCCTAAAAAGCCCAGCATAGTAATATTTTTATAGCCCATATCTTTAGCTAAATCTATTGCAAGTTCTGTGTCAGTTTTATCCTTTTTGGCTGGAAATTTTATAAAAGTTGTTTTTTGAGTTTTATAATACTCTTCAACTTCAATCTTGATTGAGTCTAAATCTCCTACTATATAATCTGGCACTATTTTTAATTCGTATAATCTATTTGAAGCCCCGTCAGCTGAAATCAAAAGTTCATATGAAGACGCTAATTCTTTATAAAACTCAGGGTTGTTCATATTTCCATTTACAAATATGCAGCATTTTTTCATAATTTATACCACTGAATTTTCCCTAAACAGTCTCACAGTATGCTTAATATCGTCACTAGAAAATATAGCAGAACCTGCTACAATTATATTTGCACCTGCACTTACAACTTTATTTACATTTTCTGGAGTAATTCCTCCATCAACCTGGATATCTATGTTTACATTTTCCTTAAAGCATAGTGACTTTAATTCCTTTATCTTTGGAATCATAGATTCAATAAATTTTTGTCCGCCAAAACCAGGATTAACTGTCATAATAAGAACCATATCTATATCTTGAATTATATGTTTTATTGTATCTATTGGAGTCGCAGGATTAAGTGCAACTCCAGCTTTTTTGCCTAGAGCTTTAATAGACTGTATAGTCCTA
>Ga0334893_1000857_pt1 | contig 34485 bp, 27 predicted proteins | sample GraSluR3_MG_5_FD_207218 | JGI IMG/M metagenome (GOLD analysis project Ga0334893, IMG submission 207218) | Sludge microbial communities from methane-producing bioreactor in Wageningen University, Netherlands - Granular Sludge_09_05-R3 | ecosystem: Engineered > Bioreactor > Anaerobic >...
TTACAAGTGACATATAATAGCTTAAAGCTAAATAATCCGCAGGATGCTTTTTCAAAATTTCCAAATCATCTTTTTCCATATTTAGATTAATATTATTCTCTTCAAACCATCTTTTTGCATACTTTGGATAATAACCTCTCATCATTACATCTGTGAAAAAATATATCCCTTTTCTTTCAGCTTCAATGTTATACCATACGTCTTTTGGATTGCACGTCTTATGATATGAAGGTACGCCGCCTAGCATCATTCCTATTTGTGCATCTGGTATTATCTCGTGGCATGCTTTAACCACCAAGCTGCTGGCAACAAACTGGTGATGGGCTGCCTGAAACATCTGTGGCAAAAAATCTGGATCTTGTCTTTTCAATAACATTCCAGCGCCTAAATATGGTAACATTTTTATTACATTAATTTCATTGAAAGTCATCCAATATTTAACCTTATTTTTATATCTTTCAAAAACTACTCTTGCATATTTTTCAAAAAATCCAACCAGCTTCCTATTAGCCCATGCACCATACTCATGTAAAAGATTAAGTGGCATCTCGTAATGTGACAAAGTTATAACCGGCTGTATTCCATATCTTAGCAGTTCATCAAATAAATCATCATAAAATTGAAGTCCCTTTTCATTAGGATCATTATCATCTCCATTTGGAAAAATTCTTGACCATGCAATGCTTGTTCTAAGCGCCTTAAATCCCATTTCTGCAAACAACTTAACGTCCTCTTTATATCTATGGTAAAAACCTATAGCTTCATGACTTGGATAATAAATACCTTCCTTTAATTCAGGTACTATATTAAATCTTTCTTGTAATGATCCACACACCATTACATCTGCGGTGCTTAACCCTTTTCCATCTTCATTGTAAGCGCCTTCACATTGGTGAGCCGATAGCGCTCCACCCCACAGAAAATCTTTTGGGAACCCTTTAATTTTAACCATCTCCTATAAAATAAATTTTTTAAAATCAATCCCTTATCATGATTAGTTTTCTAAAATTGCATTCTCACTTTCTTTGGTATTTTCAGCATTAATTTCTTCATTGTATGCTTCTACATCAATTTTCTTAAAGAATGGATAGTAGATTGCAAAGCTTATTAAGACAAGTATTACTTGAAAAACAGCTACTCTCCAACCACCTTCAATAAAACCAGTAATAAACATCGGTGTTCCAAAAGGAGACCCTATACCTGCCAATCTAGGCAATATACCTACAGCCGTTAGGCCTAAAGCCAAACTAACATTAATTAATGGTACTGCTATCAAAGGAATTAATAATCTTGGATTTAATACTACAGGAAATCCGAACATAATTGGCTCGTTTATCCCTAAAAAACTAGGCAAAATAGCCAGTTTTCCTAAAGTTTTATATCTTTTAGAAGTCGCATACAACATGGCTATTGCCAAACCTATAGTTGCTCCTGAACCACCTATAGTAATATATACAGCTTGAAAAACTCCTCCAGGTGCTAAGTGTGGCAACTCTAATCCTGCTTGATATGCTGACAAGTTTTCTAGTCTTAATGTAGTCCAAATAGGTGCCATCACGCTATAAACTATCATTGTTCCATGGATACCTATGCCCCACAAAAGGCTGCCTATTAATGTCGTTACTAAGAAAGCCCACCAACTACCACCTAAATTTGTAAGTGGTACTTGCAAAATAGAGTATATGAAACTGTGTACGTTGCCATAGTCTGTTGTTTGAAAAATTCCTCTTACAGCTAACATGATTGTAGCAATTATTATTCCTGGGACTATTGAAGCAAATGATTTTTCAACAGTTGGCGGAACACCTTTGGGCATTTTAATATAAATCTCTTTATCTACGATAAGCACATACAGTCTTGAAACCAAGAGCGCTACGATAACTGCAACGAAAAATCCAGGTGCCCCCAACCATCTTGTTCCTATTCCAGTACTCATTCCATCTTCCATAAGTCCCATGGGCGTCAACAACAAAAAACTCATCATAGATATTAATGCAGCTATAAGTCCATCTTTATTGTATTTGACTGCCAGTGAATAAGATATCGTAGCAACTGCATATAGCGAAATTAAACTTACCGTCACCGACGGTGGTATTCCTAAAATACTTTTCAATCCCGTACTCTGCAAAAATTCTTGATATACTGTTATATTGATGCTATCTAAAAGCGTAAATATCGATCCAATAATCAAAACACTCATTGTTAACATCAAGCCATTTGATATACTCCCCAAGAACTTATTGCTTTGTATTTTGCCCGAAAACTTTTGAATCTTCATTCTAAAATTTTGTTTATCCATTCATTTCACCCCATATATTTTTATATAAAATTTTTATGCTAAGTTTGGGTTTATACCCATTTCAAATGCCCATTAGCTTCTTTGCAGCGTCAAGTACCTTTTCACCATTCATCATTCCGTAATCCATCATATCGATTGTAGCTACAGGTACCTGTGACCCAACCTTTACCTTAACTCCATCTTCCGCATGTCCCATTTGCGGTCCCAACATAATAACATCTGCAGGCAGGTTAGATTCAATAGCGTTTTCAGCACAAGCATCTATTATAATCTCCAACCCTTTATTTACAGCTTCTTCTTTCATCTTTTCAACCAGCATGCTAGTTGAAAACCCGCCTGCACATACCAACAAAATTTTTTTAGCCATTTTTCAACACCGTCCTTAGTCTTTCTTCCATATCTAATCTTAGCCTTGATTCCGCAATTAACTCTACAGCTAGGTCTTTGACTGTCATTGCATTCATAAGATGATCTTGTGCATGTATTATTAAAAGTGAAATCTCATTTTTTTTACCTCGTATCTCATCTTGAATAAGCATCGTCTGCACTGTATGTGCCTTGCTTAAGCTTTCTTCTGCACGCATCATAAGTTGTTCTGCTTCTGCAAACTCTCCTTTTCTAGCATTTCTAATTGCTTTAAGGCAAGCGCTTCTTGCATCTCCTCCATTTACGATAATTTCCATTATCGCTTGCTCATAAGTTTGATTTTTTTTGATTGCTTCCTGCTGCATAATATATCCTCCTTAGTTTAAACATCTGCCTATTTCCATTAAAAATTCTTCAAAGGAATCACTTTTAATTATTCTGTCTCTGGCTTCTTGATTTTCCATCAAATACAACAACAATGCACTTATTTCTTTGTGTATGAACAAATGCCCTTTTTTTACGTTTATTAAAAAAATTATGCGCACGATTTTTCCGTTCCATTCGATTGGATTCTTTAGAATGGTAACGCCGATTGCATCCTCCTTGGCATTAAGCTTCATCGGATGGGGGCCTGCAATCCCACTTTGGTATATTGTCGTAAATTTACTTTCCCTCTCTACTACCAAATCAGCAAAATCTTGTTCTGCCAGATTTAGTTCAATCATCTTATCAGCTTGAGTTTTGATGATTTCCAAATAATTTGTCTCATCTTTTTTTTGAAATATCTCTTTAAAAAACAAAGATTGAATTCGTAGAACCTGGTTAGATTTTACCGGCTTCTTCAAGATATGCAAGGCAGCAATTTCTTTAATCTTTTTAATCTCCCGTTCATCCAAAAACTGCTTGATCTGCAATACGGGAACACCATAGATTTCTTTATCCATAGGTATAGTACTTAAGAATATATCAGGCAGCTCTGTTTTAAATTGATCGGCATTTACAGACGACGTAGTTAAAACCACCGCATTCGGGAACACGCTCTCAAGCTTCAATCTTATAAGATGCGCGCTTCCTCCCCCAGTTGCACATATGACTACAATCCTTTTTATGCGCTCTATAGACTTATTATTAATTCTTTCAAAGTGGGTAGCAAAATGTAGCGCTATATAACCTATTTCATCTCTCGTAAGGCAATAGCCATATTTTTCTTTAATATTCTCTGCAAAGCTATAAGACACTACAAACACGTTGGTATATTTAATGTATATCTCCTCGATCAACGGATTTTCCAACTGCAAATTAAAATACAATCTTTTTATCAAAGGGTGCATATGTATCACCAATGCTTCAATCAATTCGTTGTCATTTTCAAAATCAGTCAGAAATTCTTGATCAAGTTTTTGCAGGATATTTTTAATTTCTCTTCGCGACTTCTCTCTTTCTTTTATATCAAGCGTTGCAGTACTTGTCCGAGCGCTAATGTGTGTCGCCAAATATCTAAGTTCCTCACCAGGCAACAAAATATCAAATTTCCTCTTTATCCAATTATTTATGGACATTGCGACATCCATGTACACCTTTGGAACTTCGTCTTTTGTAAAATCAGCTTTCGTTATAAAGTTTCGTTGTTCAACACGATAAAGAAGTATTTTAAAATGCGTAAGAACGTTTTCAAATGCAACATCTGATATTTCCAAACAGCTTTCCTTCAATGCTCGCGTCAGAGTGTCTTCAAGCTCCTTATTTTCTATACGCTCCAAAAATTCTTTGTAGTTTTTTGTAGGTTCTAGGTAAAGCGTTGAGTTCAAAACATATTTTGAAAAAGCTTTGCGAAAATCCTGCTCTTGCCCCACGACCTTCAGTCCATAGTGAGCTTTTTTTATCAACTTCAACCTCGATTCAGAGAGAATTTTTTCTATAATCTTGAGATCCCGAACAATTGTTGATCTACTTAGTTGCATTCTATCCATCAGCTCTCCTATAGTTATGTACCTATTGGATTGCAAAATATAAAAAATCAACGCTTCTAGCCTTTGTTCCTGATTATAGACATCGACACTTTCTTCATTCTCTAAATATCTCTCTAGTAGCGCTTTATCCTCTACTTGAATGATATAGCCTTTTCCTTTAATCAACTGAATCTTAAATCCATGCTTGTCGCTATTTTGACTAACATCTTTAATCAAATCTCTAATCGTGCTTTCTGAAAGACTCATCTTTGAAGCTAAATCTGCGCGCGCAACAGGCTGATTATCCTCCAGTAATATCTCTACTAATAATCTTTCTCTCAAAATCAGCACCTCTTCTACCGGTAATTAAAACATAAGATATCTTGTGTCTATAGTATATAATTCAAAACAATTAATGAAAAGCATAGCTTTTGTATGTTGAAGTGACAAATTTGAAACTATAGATTTTATGATCATTTTTGGGGTCATATATGATAAAATCAAAAAAAGCAAGGACTACCCTACTTAAGGCAGTCCTTGCTTTTTTAAATTTCACCATTAAAACCTCGTATCTTCAAACCCGCAGAAGGCATCTACCGGGCTTACTCCCATAAACTCGCTTCTGCCCATCATCTTATCTACAAGGGCTTTGATAGTATAATCCTTGTTGTCATAGGCGTTTATATAAGTCTTAACCTGTGGAACATCTGCCAGGTGGAACGGACACTGCACCGATACGAATATCGTAGGAATCTCGTTGACATAAAAAGGTATGTCCGGAGTCCCCTTGCTTGCAGGCCACTGGATCCTTTGATCGGTATTTGGGTTTACGCTTGCTATGTTTATTACAAGGTCATAGTTGTCGGTAAGATCCGATATAGGTCTCTTTTGAGCGTAAACCTTTCCTATCGCCTTTTTCATCTCTTCTTCCGGAAGCTTCATTATCTTTTCGGTGGGGGATTCCCAAACAGTCACTTCAAAACCTTCCTCTTCAAGGATGCCCTTCATTATCTCTAAGGCGCTGGGACCGCTTGAACCAATAAGCTTTCCAAATCCTCCTTCGGTGCCTTTGACATCTACAAGGAGCACTCTTTTATGGTTTTCTGCAGAAATCGGGAATATCTCCTGATTGTTTTTAACCAGAGTTATCGCCTTGTCAGCCACCTCTATGGCCGGCTTTTTGTTTTCTTCAAGTCCTATCCTTGCCATGGCTTGTTCTTTTGGAGGCAAGATTTCTTTCTTGTCTTTTTTGTGAAGCCCAAGTGTCGCCTTTGTGCCAAGTATCCTTGTCAATGCTTCGTTTAGCCTCTCTTCAGTTATGACTCCGTTTTTATACCCTTCCATCATCCAGCTGAAATCTTCATCCGGATCGTTAAAGAATAAGAACAGGTCATTTCCTGCTGCTATTGCAGCCGGCACCATGTCTTTTCTCTTCATGACTCCTGTAAGGGCCACCATGTGGCTGGCATCTGTTACAACAAGGCCATTAAAGTCCATTTTATCTCTTAACAAGTCGGTCAGTATGTACTTGCTTAAAGTCGCTGGCATCATGGCTTCCTGCAAGGTAGCATCCGGATTGAAGTGTCTTACGTAGCTTGGAAGGGAGATATGCCCTGCCATTATTGAAGGTATCCCCGCTTCAAAGAGCCCTGAATATACTTTGCCGAAAGTCTCATCCCATTCTTCCGCTGAAAGGGAATTTACGCTAAAGGAGAGGTGCTGATCCCTTTCGTCTATTCCGTCGCCAGGGAAATGCTTTGCAGCAGGTGCTATGCCGCTTTCTCTTATGCCTTTCATGTAATTAAGGGCAAGGTCTAAAGTCTTATCAGGATCATCACAAAATGTCCTGGATGAAATAATCGGATTTCTCCAGTTTCGGTTGATATCAACGATTGGGGCAAAGCTCCAGTTGCAGCCAATTGCCGCCGCTTCCACTCCCGAGACTCTTCCCAGCTCGTAAGCGTATTTAGAATCGTTTGTGGCTGCGATCTTCACCTCTACTCCTACGTATGTTCCGTCTGTGCATGCTCCGTTGCCTCCAGACTCTGTATTTGCAGCGATGAGCAGAGGAATCTTGCTGTTCTCCTGCAGTACCCTATTCTGTTCGTATACTTCTTCAGCTTTGCCAGGGTTGTATCTAACTGCTCCTATGTGATATTTAGTTACCATTTCCTTAAGGTAATCTTCATCTCTGCTGGAGCCCATGTTAACAAATAGCTGCCCTATCTTTTCTTCATCAGTCATGGACGCAATGGTATCTTTTACCCATATTATGTCCTCGTCTTTTAAGTTGTACGGTTTTGCCTTTAAATCTACCATTAAGTAATCCTCCTAAAACATATGTATGCTTTTATTTTTTTATCTTTATTAGCTCTTTATTTAGCGAATACAGAAGCTTATCATCAAATTTTTCAGGTGCCATTTCTGCTATCTGATCGATTTTCATTCCCTGAGCCATCCCAAACATCGGATGATCTTCAAATCCCGGGAAAAACCTATCCATTATCTTTTTGGTTTCAGGATTTTCAAAGAGCTCACCAAAGGAACAGTTCGTAGAGTAGAAGGCATCGCTTATTTCGATATCTTCGATTTCCACATCATCAAGATTCGGGGTCTCAAACCAATTTGCAACTACTCCACCCGATTGCTCCGGCGCTTGGTAGCTTTCATTTATGCTGTCAACTCTGTTAAACACCCCAGTGTCTGTATATTTGTTTTCACCCTCAACAGCCACTGCTTTTATAATATTATATCCGTCTTTTAGCTCGATGTTTTTAAATATAAAGATCTTTTCGTCTTTTTCATCAAAGGAAATCTCTACTCCGTTAAAGTTAAGACTTACCTTATCACAGTTTGAATATACCTTTACATCCATCTTTCTTCCGGGTCTGTCCACGTATCTTTTGCCTGCTATATGAACGAACTTTTCTTCAGACCAATAAGCTTTGTAAAGATAGAAGGCATCTTTTTTTATCTTTCTGTCATAGGTAACTAACCCTTTGTTGTTTCTTCCCTTTACCCCGCCTTCGTCTCTTATGTTTGCTCCAAAGTCAAACATGTTCCAAACGTAAGTAGACCATAGAAAAGGCCTATCTTTAAAAATCTTCCAAACTGTCTCATGGTAGAGGGCATGGTATTCCTCGCTGTAGTCTTTAACCTTTGGATCATCGTTGTGGTACTGGATGATACCTTCAGCTCCATACTCTGATATCCCTAGCTTTACTTCTGGGTTTTTCCTGTGAAACTCATCTATCCAAGGTCCAAAGTCTTCTGTCTTTCCTGTATACCAGCCGTAGTATTTATTGTAGCCCACGGTGTCTGTGATGAAGTTATACTCATCTTCATCATCTACGAACATTACGTTAGCCATGGTAGTGGGCCTTGTCGGATCCTCAGCCTTTGCTATTTCATTGAGCTCCTTTACCACTCTTCTCACTTCCGGCTTGTCCCCGCCTATTTGTATCTCGTTTTGCACGCCCCAAAATATTATTGAAGGGTGGTTGTAATTTTGTCTGATAAGCTCTTTGAGCTGCAGCTTAGGGTTGATCCCTTCAGTCTCAGTTTTTGACATGATCGATATAAATGGAATCTCTGCCCATACGATCATGCCTTCCCTGTCGCACAAATCGTAAAAGTACTGGTTGTGCTGATAGTGGGCAAGCCTTATCGATGTGGCTCCAACCTCTTTTATCAGAGCCATGTCCTCATCTTGATCGTTTCTCGTAATCGCCCAGCCTTTGTCTTTTTTATCCTGATGTCTCGATACTCCATTTAGAGGCAGATGGTTTCCGTTTAAGAAAAATCCTTTTTCAGCATCTACATGAAAATACCTTGTGCCAAATGGTATCTCCACATAATCTATAGTGTCGTTGAAGCTCGTCAAAGAGCATACGGCTGTATACATATGAGCATCTTTTTTTCCATCCCATAGCCTTGGATTTTCTATTTGTATTTCTAATGATTCTGTCTTAGTCTCCTTAGGTGCCAGCAATACTTCTTTTGCTCCGTATGCCGCTATCTCATCCTCTGAGTCTTTTATATCTATCCAAATCCTAACCTTTTTATCTTCATCGCTGTCATTTGAGATCCTTGTCTTTATCTTAAGCTCGGCTGCTTTTTCAGTGACGTTCTTTTGGATTATATATATACCTTGAGAACCGTAATCCATCAAATCAAAGTGTATTGGATTAGAAACTATTAATCTTACGTCCCTGTATATGCCGCCGTAGAACGTAAAGTCAGCCATCTGAGGATAAACATCTTCAAATACGGTATTGTCTACCCTAACTTCTAAGTCGTTCATCTCTCCAAATTTCAGAGTCTTTGTAACATCGAATCTAAATGTTGAGTAGCCTCCTCTGTGCTGTCCCAAATGCCTACCGTTGACATATACATCCGTTACGCTGTTAGATCCTTCAAATTCAAGAAACAAGCTGTTGCTTTCATCTGATTTTTCGACAAAAAATTCTTTCTTGTACAAACATTGACCCTTGTAGTAATCAAAGCCGTTTGCTCCGTCTATTGAATTCCATGTATGAGGAATCGATACTTTTAAAGGCTTTTGTCCTTCTCTTAAAAAATCCCAACCTTCATTCATTTGAATTTTTCTGCGCATTTTACCACTCCTTTGATATTGCCGCTTATGCCCTGTCGCCAGGCGACTGTAAGCGGTTGCATCTTTATGGTTATTATATTACATCCCAATTATCATTTATCATACAATATTGCCGAAAATAGCATCCGTATTGCATTTATAGATATTTTATGGTATTAATTAAGAAAAGAAATCAGGTGATATGATGGAAATTAAAGACAATAGCTTGAGCACTTCCTTACAGGCACTAGTAAATTCACTGCATTTAGTAACTAAGATCGATGTCCGTTTTTATGACATGGATTTTGAGCTTTCCGCTTTCCGAATAGGAGGGGCTACGCCCTCCACCCTTTCTTTGGATAAAAATGACATGAAGCATATGAAAAGAGCTATCATGGCCGAAAAAGATATCTGCTGTTATTACATAAACTCATTTCGCTTGGAATACATCGCTTCGGGCTATTATCACCAAAGCCGCTTGATCGGTTTTTTAGTTGTCGGCCCTTTTCTATCTTTGATTCCCGATTTAAGCTTTATAAGCGACGTAATATATAAAAACAAATTTCCTGTTAGCGAAAGAAACACCCTTCGGCAATTTTATCAATCCCTATCAGTACTTAGCAACAACGATACAAATGCACTTTCCCATATAGTTTCCAACATGACTGCTATAGAAGCATCTCCTCCAAAGGTTGCAATAACTGATATTTCAACACCATTTAAAACCGTAGAGGCACTGAAGGATAAAGTCGAAGAAAATAATACCATAGTAGAAGCACGATACGAACATGAAAAGAGATTCCTTGACATAATCACCATGGGGGATCTAGAAAAGCTAAAAGACTTAAATAAAAAATCAGCAATTTTCTTCTCGATTCCAGACAGGATCCCAAACGACCCTACCCGCTCATTTAAGAACCTGCTGTTTGTTTTAAACACACTTTGCCGCACGGCAGCCAGAAAGGGGGGAGTCAACCCAATATACATTCACAACCTGTCTGAAAAGTTTGCGATCATGATAGAAAAGGCCCCAAATCTGCCTTTTTTAAAGAAGCTCTCCGAGATCATACCTATTGAATACTGCGAGCTGGTGCAAAGCCATGCGACCTCTGGCTACAGCCCCATTGTAAGGCAAGCTATAGACTATATAAACTTAAACCTTGAAAGCAGTCTTAATCTGACTGCAATAGCCGACACCATACCGGCGAACCCTTCTCACCTTTCGAGAAAGTTCAAGGCAGAAACAGGACATACCGTTACTGAATATATAAACCTGCAGAGGGTTAAAGAAGCCAAGCTTCTGCTTGAACAAAATGACATGTCAATTACAGACGTCGCTTTTATAGTAGGCTTTAACGATCTAAACTACTTCACCAGGGTCTTTAAAAAGATGACTCAAATGACACCGTCACAATATGCAAAGGAGGCATCTAATTGATCCAAAGACTAAAAACACCACGGAAATTTAATTTTCTGTGGTGTTCTTGGACGTATGCTCTTTTTGGTAGTCTTTAGGCGTCATTTTATAAGCCTTTTTAAATGCCTTCAAAAATGAAGTGTAATCGGTAAACCCACATTCCATGCAAGCATGTGTGACCATCCAGCCATCTTTGATAAGCTCTTTGGCATGCTCAAGCCTCTTTTGCATAAGAAAATTATATATGGTCGTTCCCGTATACTCCTTAAACAGCCTGGCTATATACCCAGGGCTGAGATACACCTGAGACGTTATGTTTGTCATATCCAGAGCTGGGTCCGTAAAGTTTTTGTTTATAAACTCTATTATCTGTCCTACCTCTGGGTTTTTCATTGCCAGCTTTGATCTTTTGTCCCTGTTCATGATATCTAAAAAAGTTATCATAAGCTCCATCGTATGGCACTGGATAAGGGCTCGCCCCACTTCTCCAGTGCGCTCGCCGGCATAAAAAATCCTATCCAATAGACCCCTAAGCCTCCATCTGCTCTCTTGACTGCACTCCCGGACACAGGGTTCATTTAAAAAATCAAAACGATTTGACTCTATCTTGTAATTTCCGATTATGCTCTCTATGTATTTTGGGTCTATATGCAGCACGAATCGTTCATACTTTAAGCTCTGCTCTTCTACGATCGTGCAGTGTAAAAGCCCCTTGGGCACGATGACAATGCTTCCTTTGTCCACCGGATACCTTGCACCTTCTGCAGATATGGATATTTTGCCATCAAGCACGAACATAACCTCTATAAAGTCGTGACTGTGGAGAAAGAAGCTGCCCGGCTTTTCATCAGAAAAATACAGCAAATTCAAACCTTCCTCCACATGTATCTTAGGAATAGGCTTATTGTAAAATGGAAATTCTTGTGGGTTATTCATGTTTTTATTTCGACCTTTCTAGAGAAATCTCTATATTCTATGTATTTCAGTCCTATTATTCCTCTATTCAAAATATCGTTTCATATAACAGAATATATTCTCTCTGTCAAAAAGTCAATATTTGCAATGTTCTAAGCTGTTTTTGCAATGATTCTCTTCCTTCTCCGTACTATAATCATAAACATGAACTCGATTACACATATAAAGGGGAGAAAAAAACATGAAAATCAGTAAAAAAATCTTGGCACTAGGTCTGATTGGCCTGATGCTTACTACCACATTGGCCGGTTGCAGCGGTTCAAACAACGATAGCGAAGGAAACGGTGATCAAAGCGCCTACGAAGGAAGCTACAACCTTGAAGAAGTCAAAAGCAGGCAGTTGTCTCTGGCGGATAGAATGGGAGAAAACCATATAATGGGTAGAACTCAGATCAAATTTGCCGAAACCATCGAAGAGCTAAGCGGCGGTAAGATTACCCACGTAAAGTATTTAAGTGGTGAGATCGAAACAGGTGGAACCCATATAAGGGATATGTTCTCAGACGGAGTAATCGACTCGGCCAGAGGACAGCTAGAGCTTCTTGGGTACTACGGTTATGAAAAAGGCAGCGTCTTTGGCCTTCCTTACATGATAGCTGATAGAGACCACTTCTGGAAATTTGCAGATTCTGAGCTTGGCCAGGAAGTCTTAGAAGACATCAATTCACAAAGCTGGGGGTTGGTTGCTTTAGGCTACATAGAAGAAGGGGCAAGACACTTCTTTACCACAAAGGATATGAACTCTTATCACGACCTTGCAGGCAGAAAAATCCGGGTACAGCCTTCTGATATCTATGTAGGTCTTGTAGAAGCATTTGGAGCATCTGCAACTCCAATAGCATGGCCTGAGGTTTACGGAGCTTTGTCTACAGGCGTTGTCGACGGTGCAGAAAATCCTTATTCCGGATATCAGGCAAGCCTTTTAAACGAAGTTGCTCCATACATACTTGAAGATGGGCATATATTTGCAGGCGGGTTTTTAGCAGTAAGCGAAAAACTTTGGACTGACTTAAGCGATACTGAAAAAGAAATCTTTAAAGAAGCTGCCAAAGTAGCCAGCGATTACAACAGAGAGCAAAACCAGACTGATGAAGAAAACATCAAGGCAACGCTTATTGCCGAAGGAGTAAAGATTATTGAACTAACGGACTCTGAAAAAGAGGAAATCTTTGAAATGGTTCAGCCCATGTATGAAAAGTTCGCAGCTGACTACTTGAATGTAGTCGATGAAATACGTGCATTAAGATAAGTATTTTGCCTTGCGCTTACCAGGTGCAGGGCAAAAATTTTTAAACCAAGGAGGCGATATGCCATGTCTTTAGAAAAGGGAATCGACAATCTTTTTAAAGCAATCAACGTAATATGTCGAATCTTGCTTTTAGTCATATTCATAGTTATGTGGGCTGTAGTATTCGGACGGTATTTGCTTAATAAAACTCCCATATGGGGGGAAGAGCTCGTTTTGTTTGCCCTTTTATGGCTGGGAATGTTAAGCGGCGCCGATGCCCTTAGAAACGACCTACACATCAAAATCACCATTATCGACAAGTTCGTATCAAAAAAGTTTATATCTGTCCAAGAAGTGATATACGACATCTTAATCATAGCCATATCTGCAATAATGCTCTATTACGCCGTCATAGCTACAAAAAATACTGTCGATATAAAGTATATGGGGCTAAAGATCTCAGAGGCTTTTGCATATGCTGCGATGCCTGCAGGCTACGGCCTGTTCTTAATCGCCAAGTTTGAAAAGTACTACAAGAAGTTCAAATACCGAACAGATTACAAGGAGGCAAGATAATGGATACTCAAACCATTGGCATATTGATGCTCTTAGGCATTTTTTTATTTTTGCTTTTCATGCGAATGGAAATAATGTTTTCGATACTTATAGCAAGCGCTTGTACAATGCTTTATCTGGGCCTGCCCCTTTCCATCATAATCACCCGAGGCCTTGCGACCATCCGCTCCTATGGCATGCTTGCGATACCCCTTTTCATAATAGCCGGTGAAGTTCTCTCAGACGGCAGCTTGTCTGAAAAAATAATAGAGTTTGTGGAGGCTCTTATTGGCTGGGTTCGCGGAGGCATGGCCATGGTAAATATCTCAGCCAGCACCTTTTTTGGCGGCATCTCAGGTTCACCTCTTGCTGACATCTCTTCCTTAGGAACGGTCCTTATTCCCATGATGAAAAAACAAGGCTACGACGAAGAATTTGCAACAAACATCACTATAACAAGCGCCCAACAGGGTCTTATGATCCCTCCAAGCCATAACATGATCATTTACGCAATGGCTGCCGGAGGAGTGGCATCTGTCAGCAAGCTTTTTCTTGCAGGCATAGTTCCCGGACTTTTGTTGGCACTTGTGCTTATGATCTACTCTTTTTACTGCGCAGTCAAAAGAGGCTATCCAAAGAAGCGTTCACTTAGGGATTAAATAAAAAAACCAAAGTAAACAGCTTCAAGCGGAAGCAAAAAGAGACCAGTCACATTCAAGCGTAAGTGCTTGTAGTGGCTGGTTTTTCTTTATTGAATATTTAGGATTTTTTGGCTTTCTCGTATTTCTCTTTCATTTTTTCTAAAGCAAGATCTGTATAAAAATCTTGGGATGCTGATTTCGTGTTTTTGCTATCTAGCCGCCTTGTATAAACACAGTTAATATCATCTTTCAATTCCCTCTTAATTCTATTGAAAATCTTATCTTGCTTGAAACCTTTTATATTTTCTTTGCACCAATTAAACAAATCTGCATGTGTATATTTCCATATTGCCCTAAACTCCTGGTCGCTCATATTGAAGATTTGGGCATTAGGGTCTTTTGAGAACCGAGCATTTATAGTTTTTGCAAAAGTTGCATCAGCATCATCTATTGTAGTTATTGCAGCCAATATATCACTATTCTTAGCTTTCTTAACACTTTCAAGGTATATATCAAACCCTAACACTATAGATTCCTCGATACCTTCATCTTTAAGGCTTCGAATGACATTAACAATATCTTTAATAAAATCTTTCGCTTCTATAGATGAGGCATAGTTTGCAGCTTTGTTCGAAAGAAAATCTTCTGGCTTAAATGGAAGTTTAAACCCAAGCGGCATAATAAATAATCCTTCTTCTTCCATAATATCTTTTGAAAAATGTATCTTCATAAAGTCAACATAGTTAAGTGCAGAACGAGCAACCAACATGAAAATATATGGCTCTAAATCCTCACAATAGTAATGAGCAATATTATTTCTATACTTCTGAATTTCTTCAATATTTTTCTTTATGGCTGTGAAGCTATTCGGTCTATTTGAATTGATGTGTTCATTAACATAATCAAGTGCTTTATCTGCTGAAATTGTATGCCTGTCTTTTGTAAAAATCGATCGCCTTTTGATATATTTTTTCACATACGCTTTCAGAGCTAATTCCCAAGCGTTCATTATCAAAAGGGTGACGGTTTCATATCTGTATAAAATATTAGGCTTGTTATGAATTTCAATTGCGGCAAAGTAAGCTGCAATTGAGTTCTTTATAAGATTACTTTGAACCATTTTTCTCTTAGCCATACTTTACCGCCTTTCTGTTGTAATTACTCTGATGTTTCCTGTATTGATTTAATCAATGATGCTACAGCAGTAACGGATAACAAACATATTGAAGCATCTCGCTTAGTGGCGTTTCTGGCATGTGTAAGCTGATTTCCTAAGTCGACTGCTGTTTTTGCAAATTTTCTTGCCTTCTCAGAGCTATCTTTAAGTTCAGCTTGCAGGTATGCTTCAAGCATCCGTTTAGCATCAGTAGTACTTGGTTCAACTCCAATCAATGTTTGATGTTTTTCAGCATCAAAAACCTGTTGTGCGATAGTAATTAGGGTTTCTCTTCCAATCATACCGATGGCTTGACATTTTTCCTCACTATCTGCCGAGTCAAGTCGTGACTTCATTTCATCAAGTGCTCTATCAACACGCTCCCAACCTGTTGGCTGATATTTATCAAAATATATTGGACTTGCTGCAAAACGAGAAAAACGTTCAAATAAGCGTTTTTTCAATTGTTGAACGTTATCATTATTTTGAAACTGTGATAACTCACATAAATCTTTAATTATGACAAACTGTTGCTGCCCATTAAATTCGCGCAAATTTTTATATAATGCAGTACGTTTATTGGGAATAATACTCCCAGATTTTCCGAAGTCAGGACTAGTAACAGGGATTTTAACATTAAAGTCAACGGAATACGAATTGCAATACTTAACGATTTGAGTACCAGTCAAACCTTGATTTGTATCTGCTAATATATCTGAAGCATATGAAATAAAGGTATCATCAATCTTTCCATCTGGCATTTATTATCCTCCTATTGCTATTGACATAAGTACGCATTCTTTGGACACAAGAAATCTTGCGTTTTTAAATTTACACCAACCCCAAATACTTCTCAAAAAACTTCCTCAGCTTTTCAATGATACCCTGCTTTTTCACAGCCCTGCCGCCACCAAAACGTGAAACAGGGGGCATAATTTTATCGATAGCAGTACCAGTTGTTTTCATCATTCCATCTCTTAAAGCGTTATCAATGTAGCGTCTGGTTTCTTCGGGCTTTAATTTTTCTTCATCAATAAGTTTTGTCATATCTTCTTCCTTTTGTTCGTGCAGGAATTTACGCCATTCTTCATCTACCTTGGTCGATACATTGACTTGTTCGATGAAACGCTCGATAAGTTCTTTCTTGCTGCGAAGCTCAATGCTTGAATTAATGGCTTTATCAATGGTTGTAAGAATATTTTTATCCTTGCAGTTTGATTCCTTATATTTGGCTACAAGCATGAGGATATAATCAATGTTTACCTCTATTTGTCGGATCAGTTCAATTTCAAATTCGATATCATCATTGATGGTTTCCTTGTCACTATCAGTACCTTTTCTATACTCCTGATACAAGTCAATGTAGATGCTCTGATAGTCCTGGAAATCTCTTTCCGACAAGATCTCATTTCCTTCAAAGTCGTCGAAGGAAGTCAGGATATTTCTAAGTCGCAAAATCGCTCCGTACAGACGGATAAACTCCTTCTGAGTCTCTTCACCGATAATCGACTGCCCAAGGGGGAACTGTTCCGTTAAGCTATCAATCAGTTCTTCATAACCGGGCTTGTGTTGGCCTTTTTCATCATACCCATTGTAATATTCATTGTAAGTCTTGAGAAGTACAATCCCACCGGCATCCTTATTGCCAAAAAGGGAAATGGCCTTATCGGTTTCTTCCTTTAAATCCCGGAAACATACAATATTACCATAGGTTTTCACACTGTTAAGAATGCGGTTGGTCCTTGAAAACGCCTGAATCAAACCATGCTGTCTTAAATTCTTGTCAACCCAGAGGGTATTCAGCGTTGTTGCATCAAAACCTGTGAGGAACATATTAACCACAATCAATAGATCAATCTCCCGATTCTTAACCCGGAGAGAAAGGTCTTTATAATAATTCTGAAACTTATCCGAAGAAGTATCATAATTGGTGTTAAATGTGGCATTGTAATCCTTGATGGCAGATTCAAGAAAATCTCTGGAACTCTGATCAAGATTTTCTATGTTAAACTCCTCTTCCGGCAACAATCCTTCCGGCTCTTCTTCGTTAGGACTAAAGCTGAAAATCGTGGCAATATTGAGGTTGCGATTCTTTTCGGCGATCTGGTTTTTAAATTCATTATAATATCGCTTTGCCATCGGAATGGATGCAGCAGCAAAGATGGAATTGAAGCCTGCCACACGCCTTGTTTCCCGTTTCTCGATCATCGTCTTTGGATTTTGTTGATCCGCTTCTTCCCATTTTGCAGAAAAGGTATAAAAACTGCTGCGTTTCGTCTTCTGGTCGAAATGTTCCAACACATAGGACACAATCTCTTGGATCCTTTGAGGATCTGCTAGTGCCTTTTCCCGGTCGATACTATAGACTTTCTTATCGTTAATGTAATCCGGTAACTTGATGGTGTTAATAAAATCTATTCTAAAGGGTAAAACATTCCCGTCATTAATAGCATCCACAATGGTATAAGTATGGAGCTTTTCCCCAAATGCCTGCTCTGTTGTCCGAAGCAGCGGATTGCCTCCAGAACTTGAATTTGCAGCAAAAATAGGTGTCCCAGTGAAGCCGAATATATGGTACTTTTTAAAGCTTTTTATAATCGCCTGGTGCATATCACCAAACTGGGAACGATGGCACTCATCAAAAATCAGAACAACATGTTTTTTATAAATATCATGCTGCTTATTTTTACGGATAAAGATATCCAGCTTCTGGATGGTTGTTACGATGATTTTATATTCGTGAGGATTTCCTTTTTCATTTTTATCCTCCAATTGTCTTTGGAGTACCCTTGTGGAGGTGTTGCCATTGGCTGCTCCTTTTTCGAAGCGGTCGTATTCCTTCATTGTCTGGTAGTCCAGGTCTTTCCGGTCAACAACAAAGAGTACCTTATCTACATATGGCAGAGTAGAAGCCAGTTGTGCTGTTTTAAAGCTGGTTAGTGTTTTTCCTGAACCTGTTGTGTGCCAAACATATCCACCGGCAGCGATTGTCCCCATTTTTTTGTAATTGGTTGAAACAACAATCCGGGATAAAAGGCGTTCTGCTGCAGCGATTTGATAAGGGCGCATCACAAGGAGCAGCTCCTCGGATGTAAATACGGAGTATTTCGTTAAAACGTTTAAGAGGGTATGCTTTGCAAAAAATGTTCTGGTAAAGTCCACAAGGTCAGGAATGACTTTGTTGTTGGCATCCGCCCAATAGCTTGTAAATTCAAAACTGTTGCTGGTTTTTTTGCTTTTTCTGCGCTCATTGCCAATTTGCTCTTTGATATGAGCGTATCTTGCGGTATTGCTGTAATACTTGGTATGAGTCCCATTGGAAATGACAAAAACTTGCACATACTCAAATAAACCGGATGCCGCCCAAAAGCTGTCTCTTTGGTATCGATTAATCTGATTAAATGCCTCTCTTATGGCAACTCCACGACGCTTTAGCTCCACATGAACAAGGGGAAGCCCATTGACAAGGATGGTTACATCATATCGGGTTTCATGCTTGCCGCCCGCCTCTTCATATTGATTGATTACCTGCAGGCGGTTGTTATGGATATTTTTCTTGTCCAATAGGTAGATGTTTTTCGTTGTTCCATCTTCCCGTTTTAATATCTGGATATGATCATCCTGGATTTTTCTCGTCTTTTCAACGATGCCCTCATTGGTATTGGCAATGCACTCTGTAAAGAATTTTCGCCATTCATTCTCCGTAAAGGTGAAGTCGTTGAGAATTTCAAGCTGCCTTCGGAGATTGGCTACCAATGTTGCCTCATTGTGAATGGTTATATATTCATATCCCTGTGAGGTTAAAAGACGAATAAATTCTCCTTCAAGCTCTAGCTCACTTTGATATTTTTCAGAGCGCACAGTGTATTCGGCGGCATATTCAGCAACTACCGTCGCTTCGTCAGTACTGGCAACGATGTTGTAAATGCTCATGCCGACACCTCCTTAAAGGATAATAATTTATCCCGGTAATATTCATATTGCTTTTGTCTCGCTTCTATTTCAGCAGGTAGGTCTAGCGTCATATTAGTAGTAAGTTCGTCAAACCGGTCAAGAATAGATACAATACGAGCTTGCTCAGCTAATGAGGGCAATGGAATTTGAATATCTTTTATCGCTGGAATATTTGAATGTACAACTTTACTTTTTACTCTTCCTTTACTTTTTTGAACTTGAGCATTTGATGTAGAAAGGGCATAAGCAATATACTTTGGATTCTGTTTATGTTTCATTACCACAATATCGCCTCCTGCAAAGCATTTTTCATGCCCCATATAAGCACATGATTTGGCTATTTCTTCTACACTTTCGCCAGTAATTGCGAATAATATATCTCCATGCTCAAATGTCTTTTTGCCTTTGTGGGTATGTGATACACAGGTATCGAACCAAATGTTGTAAGTTGTATAAATTTCTCCGTATCGAACACAAGGAGTTCCATCATTGGTAACTTCACTGCGTTTTATTCCAGAACCCCTATACATATCTGTTGCAATTTCACTAAGTTTAACCAATGGTACATCATCGTCAAATTTCAAAAGAAAATCCCTATAATACTCATACTGCTTTCTTCTTGCCGTAAGCTCTGCTGTAAGCTCTGTTGTAAGCTCTGTTGTAAGCTCTGTGAAATTGTCCAGAATGCGGACGATTTCTTGCTGTACAGGTAGCGGGGGGAGGGGGATTTTCATGTTTTTAACAATACTCCAGTGACGATTATAACCTCTTGATGGGATATCAAGGTTGCAAAAAGCATAATATATGTATTTTGTGTCTAAGGTTTCATCAACTGGAATAAAGACTTTTGTTCCGCTATCGCCTTGAGCAAACTCTTTATCTGCATATTTTACTACTCTTGTATGGTCACCAAAAATTATACTGGGTAACACAGACGGCATAGCAGATACATCGTCAGTATAACCAGCAATATATGATTGGCTCTGGTCAATTATTGGGATGTTGCCAATATCTTTATAGTTTTTCTTAGAAATGCTATTCGTAGCATTATTATTTTTCAGCATTTCCCCTAATGGAAATAATCGCACCCCATTAGGACATAATTCTGAAATTAAACTCTCTAATTTATTCATTATCGACACCTCCTTCTTCCCATCCCAGAGATTTAATCGCACTCTGTAGTTCTATACTAGTCTTAACATTTTCGAGTATTCCAATGACAAGCCTATGTAAAGGTTCAAATTTCCGTAACCCTAGGTCTTCATTATACTCACCATGAACAACGCTACTTAACTCCCGAAAAAGTTGATAACCATTTCTTGAAAATTCTTTCGGTATAATAGCACACTGTTTATCAACTTTTTCTAATAGAACACGAAAATTTTTGGGATTGCCACCTTCATATTTGTCATAAGAAATTCCCATAGAATCCGCTGTTTGTGCAGTAATCTTTTCAAATGCTTTGCGTAAATACACTATCGCTCCAGCACCTAAATCCTCTCGATATGCACGTTCAGCCATGTCCAATAGAGATGAAAATTCGCCATATCGTTCATTGTTGATTTTAACCATGTTGGACAGCTTTTCACTGCGCTTTAGTATTCTAATTTTAGGAGCTTGTCCGCATATATCGTTTTCGCATTCAACCAAAAACCATGCCTGCACATTCGTCCCGCAGCCACAAGTTAGAACACAATCTATGCTAATAATATGTCTGTTTACAAAAACACAGCATAATTTTCCTTTAGAAGTAAAAGTTCGAATATCTTCGCATCGAGCACAGAAATAATTCAACATAATATCTCCGACTGATAAGGTTACTTGCTGGCCTGTATTTCCTTTTTTATTAAGTAAAAATCCGTCAACTTGTAAATAGTTGCATTTTGGAGTTTTAGAAAGTACATCACTTAATCGCATTGGCTATGTCCTCTCTATTTCCACAATAATTTTGTCGATTTCATCTCTCAATGCCTGCTCCTTTGCCACAATCTTCTCTATTTCAGCATTAAGAGCAACTATATCAATTTTTTCTCTGGTATCTTCCTGTTCCACATAGGTTGAAACAGAAAGGTTATAATCCTGCTTGGCAATATCACTATTTGGCACAAGTTTAGCAAAATGCTCCATATCTTTCCGATCTTTAAATGCGTTAAGAATGGTTTCAAGGTTTTCCTCTGTCAGCTTGCTATTATTGGTCACCTTGATAAATTCTTTAGATGCATCAATGAATAAGGTGCTGTTTTCCGATTTGGATTTTTTCAGTACCATAATGCAAGTAGCAATACTTGTACCGAAGAATAAGTTGCCTGGCAATTGAATGACACAGTCGATATAGTTGTTGTCAATCAAGTACTGCCTGATTTTTTTCTCTGCACCAGCTCGATACATTACACCGGGGAAACATACAATTGCTGCTGTTCCGTTTGTTGCAAGCCAAGAAAGACTATGCATTATAAATGCAAGGTCAGCCTTGGACTTGGGTGCCAATACGCCTGCCGGTGAAAACCGTGGATCATTGATTAAAATAGGGTCGCTATCACCTTTCCATTTTATTGAATATGGAGGATTGGAAACAATTGCTTCAAAAGGCTCATCATCCCAATGTAGGGGATCTGTCAGCGTATCACCGAGCACGATATCAAACTTGTCATAATCAATGTCATGGAGAAACATATTGATTCGGCACAAGTTGTAGGTGGTGATGTTAATCTCTTGGCCAAAGAAGCCCAGTCGTACATTTTCTTTTCCTAAGATTTTTTCAAATTTCAGTAGTAGGGAGCCGGAACCGCAAGCGGGGTCATATACTTTATTGACTTCGGTTTTCCCCACAATAGTTAGTTGGGTAAGAAGCTCGGATACTTCCTGGGGCGTATAGTATTCGCCGCCACTTTTTCCTGCATTGGAAGCATACATACCCATCAAGTATTCATAGGCATCCCCGAAGGCGTCAATGGTGTTATCCTTATAATCGCCCAGTTTAAGCTGACCTACGGAGTTTAACAGCTTCACCAGCTTTTCGTTACGCTTTACTACTGTGCTGCCTAGTTTATTACTGTTGACATCAATATCGTCAAATAAGCCTTTGAAATTATCTTCACTTTCCGTTCCTTGGGCAGATGCTTCAATATTATTGAATACCCCCTCTAATGTTTCATTGAGGTTTTCATCACCCTTTGCACGAGCACAGACATTCTGGAATAGTTCGCTTGGCAATACAAAATACCCTTTGGTTTTTACCAAATCTTCCCGAGCCTGCTCTGCCTCTTCATCAGAAATCTTCGCATAATCAAAATCCTTATTGCCTGATTCCCATTCACCAACGTTAATATAAGCGGTTATATTTTCAGATATGTAGCGATAAAACAGCATACCCAGGACATATTGCTTAAAGTCCCAGCCGTCAACACTGCCTCTTAAATCATTTGCCATACTCCAAATCGTGCGGTGTAGCTCCGCCCGTTCCTGTTCTTTTCTGTTATTTGCCATTATTTCGCCTCCCCTTTTCCAGCCGTATTCGGCACTAATTCCATGATGTCTTCAAAATTCACGTTAAGTGCTGAACACACTTTTATTAGAACATCCATGCTGACATTTTCGTTTTTTGAGAGTTTTGATATAGATGAAGGACTTATACCCGCCGCTGCTTGTAAGTCCTTTTTCTTCATATCACGATCAATCAGTAGTTTCCAAAGCCTTTTGTAACTTACGATCATTTCTTGGGCCATTTTTGCCACCTCACTAACACTAATATTTTTAATTTTAGCAGAAAATCTTCAAGTTTACAATGATTTTAGGCTATAATCGAATATTTTCAACGGGATAGCATCTGCCTTTGCAGGTGTTTTTTATTTTTCATTTCAGGGGGTTCGAATCAACCAGAACTTTCGCTTATAGATGAGGGAAGAAATTCTCCTTAACTGTTCTTTGACAACTGAATACCCCGAAATGCAAGAGCTACTTCAAGATGAATATGCCATGACGAGATTCTGAGCGTATCCCTTGAAAGATAACGAGGCTGTGTCAAACAAGACAAGTCCTTAGGAACGGTAGCGTTTTGGGCATTTTGGAAGGTTAAGGAGGTGAAATTTCTGAAGAATCAATATGAAAATCTACCGCCAGAGCTTAGAAGCCTTAACCGGTTTTGTTGCTGGCGATATGAAAAAGTGAAAGGCAAAATGCAGAAAGTCCCCTATAACCCTGTGACAGGGAGAAAGACAAGACCAAATAATCCGGACACATTTAAGGATTTTCATTCTGCACTGCAAGCAGTTAATGACTATGACGGCATTGGTTTCTTAGTTGGGAGCGGTATCTGCGGCATTGATTTAGACGATTGCTTTGAAGTTGCAGGAGAGCTTAAAACTGTAGCCCAAAGTGTGGTGGATGCCTTTAGTGATTGCTACATGGAATACAGTCCATCCGGTAAGGGCTTGCATATCTACTTCAAAGCTACCGGTTTTGAGTATAACAAGGACAAATACTATGTGAACAACAAGAAGCTGGGAATGGAAGTTTATGTTTCAGGGGCATCTACGAGGTTTTTAACGGTAACAGGGAGTGTGTTCCGGGGAGGTGCTATAAGTGAAAAGTCTGGTGCGCTTCAAAAGGTTTTAGATGAACACATGGTTCGTCCCAAGCCAGTAAGACAAGCGGTAGATTGGGAAACGGAGTCCTATCTGACGGATGAATCGGTGCTTGAAAAGGCATCTGTGTCAATGAATGGTGAAAAATTCAATGCACTATGGAGTGGCGATTTAACAGGCTATGCATCTTATAGTGAAGCCGATCTTGCCCTATGCAGTATGCTTGCCTTTTGGTGTGGCAGGGATGTCCATCAGATGGACAGGCTTTTTAGGAAAAGCGGTTTGATGAGGGGTAAATGGGACAGGCAACAATCCGGAAGTACCTATGGAATGCTGACAGTGGAAAAAGCAATATCCAGCGTTTCAGAAGTGTATCATCCGGGCGGGAAACAGTCTACTGCGAAAGAAGACTTCTTGCCTGGGAGTCTAACTCTTGCGGATCTGAATCCAGAAAATAATGAATGCTATCCCTGGACAGACATTGGAGCCAGCAGGCTGTTTGCTGATTATTACCGATCAAAAGCCCGCTATGTTCCAGAGAGAAAAAAGTGGCACTGCTATGAAAATGGCATCTGGAAACCGGATATCGGCAACCTCAAGGTCATGGAGTTGTGTAAGGCTCTGGCCAATCAACTACTAACCTATGCCTTGAGCATTAAGGATGAACGCCAGCGAAATGCCTATATCGACTATTGCCGAAAGTGGCAGTTAAGGCGGTACCGGGAAACGGTGCTGAAAGATGCCCAGAGTGTATATCCCATCTCCATGGATGAGTTCGATCAAGATCCGCTGGTGCTTAATTGCACCAATGGAACGCTGTTTCTCGCATCGATGGATTTTTGTCCCCATAACAGCGAGGATAAACTGACCAAGAAAACAGGTGTTAATTATGAACCCAAGGCAAGAAGTGAGCGCTGGGATACCTTTATTCGAGAGATTACGAGCGGAGAGGAAGAAAAGGCAAGGTTTCTGCAAAAGGCCTTCGGTTATGGCATTAGTGGCGATACCCGATATGAATGCTTGTTTGTGCTCTATGGTGCCACCACAAGAAATGGGAAAGGCACATTGTGTGAGAGCATTCTGAGAGCGTTAGGCACTTATGGCTGTACCGCAAGACCGGAGACCATCAGCTTGAAAAACAACAATAATAGCTCCAGTCCCAGTGAGGATATCGCAAGGCTTGAAGGAGTACGATTTGTAAACATCTCAGAGCCCAGTCGAGGTTTAGTGTTAAATGCTGCTCAGGTAAAAAGCATGACTGGTGGGGATACGCTCAATGCAAGGTTTCTCCACGAGAATTCCTTTGACTTCTCACCAAAATTTAAGCTATACATCAACACCAATTATCTGCCGGTCATTACGGATATGACACTCTTCTCCAGCGGCAGGGTGGTAATAATCCCTTTTGAACGCCATTTCGATGAAAGCGAGCAGGACAAAAGCTTAAAACGTGAGTTTGCAAAACCTGAAAATCAAAGTGCCATACTCAACTGGCTGATAGAAGGCTACAAACTGCTTACTAAGGAAGGCTTATCATTACCTGATTCCGTTAAGGTGGCTACAGAAAGGTATAAGCAGGACAGTGATAAAATCGCACTCTTTATTGAGGAGGCTTTGGAAGTAAGTCCAAACAGTGAGCTGCGAACATCCGAGGTTTATGCCCGGTATCAACGCTGGTGCACTGCCAATGGCTGTTATGCCGAGAATGCCAGAAACTTCAAGCAAGCGCTTTCTGCCATCGCTCGTGTGGAACGGAAAAGACCACGCTTAGGTGGTGGAATGACCACACTTCTTATCGGCTACAAGCTGACCGAAGAGGAATTTTTTCTTCTTTAAACACAGTGTAGCAGCTTGTAGCAAGTAAAACAGGTACTATGAAAAAAAGCTCTCGTATAGAGAGTTTAGTTTTTACCTGCTACATCTTGCTACAAAGCTGTAAATACATTGAACCGAATAGCTTTTGTTACCCCTGTGTATTTAACCCCAGGGGGAGGGTCAATCTTCACAGCTTCTGTCTGGTAAACGGGCGGGGGGCATCACGCAAAAAGTCGCGGTTTCAAACAGGGTAATAACCTTAAAAATTCAAGAAGGTTATCTCAAAGGGGGTGTCTATTGCGTCTACCCCCTTTTTCAATCAAAAAAACAACTTTTAGGAGGAAATTACTATGAAACTATCTACAAACTACAACCGTTCATTTTGGAATGCCATGAAAGGAGAAACACCGGATTACCAAGATCTCCAAGAAGGCTATGAGTCTGGCTCTTATGTATTGCCGGAAGAATCAAGAAACAAGTTGGAGACCGCTCTTGCTAAAGAAAATCTATTCCGCAGGCTGGCTACCGTTGTAAAGCTATCTGTTAGTGATGGCATGATACAGGCTGTTTCATCTACAGGAGAAGCAGAATTAGTCGAAGAAAGTGAAGCGTTTCCGGAAAGTGCAGATACCTTTACACAAACTCCTGTGAAGTCATACAAACTGGCAAGTATGTCCAGATTGAATAAATCCTTTGTGCTGGATGTGGACTTCGATCTTGAGAAATATCTGTGTAGCGATTTTGCTAAGCGATTTGGCAGAGCTGAGGAAAACCTCTTTATTAACGGAAATGGAACAACACAGCCCACGGGTATTCTTGCTGCGAATGCTGCTGTGATTACCGAGGCAGATAACTCCATTTCTTATGATGAAGTCATTAGACTTTACTTCTCGCTGAAAGCAGAACACCGAAAAAATGCAGTCTTTCTGATGCGCGATGATACCGCTATGAAACTTAGAACGCTAAAGGATGATGCAGGAAACTACCTCTGGAATTCCAGTAATGACACCATCTTTAGCAAGCCCGTTATTACATCTCCCTATATGCCTGAGATTACGTCAGGAGCAAAACCCATCGTGTTTGGGGACTTAACCTACTATTGGATCGTGGAGCGCAAGTCTCTTTCCATCAAGCGCTTCAATGAGCTGTATGTATTACGGGGACAGATTGGGTTTGCAGGTCATGAGAGGATTGATGGAAAACTGATCCAACCGGATGCAGTGAACATTTTACAGATGAAGGCTTAATACCTTATAGGCGCTGAGCGATTATGACTCAGCGCCTTCTCAAATATTTAAGACAGGAGAAGATCAATGATGGATAAAGAAAAAAGCTTTCGAAAAAGCCAGACAGAAATCGGCGGTACGGTTTATGTGGTGGAGTCAAGGGAATGTGATGCTGCCAAAGAAACCGCCTATTTGAAGCTGAAAAGGCTGATTACCAGCAATGCAAAACACTTAGAGAAGCTTTCTAATAATTCAAATCGATATCAGGATATTAACTCGACTTCTTCAAGGTAGTACGGTAATATACACAGTGCTAAACCGCTTGAAGACTGTCGGAAAGGAAGGTTAAGATGAATAGACAGTCAACAATTAGAAGTAGCGATAAGACAGCGATTGGCACTGATGATACACAAATTACCGCACTATATTGCAGGCTATCCCGAGATGATGAATTATCTGGTGACAGCAACAGTATCAAGAACCAAAAGGCCATCTTAAAAAAATACGCAGATGATCATGGTTTTTGCAATCCCCAGTTTTATGTTGATGACGGTATAAGCGGCACTACCTTTGACAGGCCGGATTTTAACAGGATGATCGCTGATGTGGAGGCTGGTAAAATTGGGACAATCATCATCAAGGATATGTCTCGAATTGGCAGAGACTATCTTAAAGTCGGTTACTATACCGAGATTGTCTTTCCAGAAGCAGACGTGCGCTTTATCGCCATCAACAACGGTATTGACAGTGCCAACCAGCAGGACAGCGACTTTACCCCATTTCTTAACATCATCAACGAATGGTATGCCAAAGACACCAGTAAAAAAATCCGGGCTGTGTTTAAATCAAAAGGCCAATCAGGTAAACCTCTTTGTACCAACCCGCCATATGGATATCTCAAAGACTCGGAGGATAAGCTGAAATGGATCGTTGACGAAGAAGCCGCCGATGTGGTCAGAGAGATCTTTAGACTTTGCATGGCTGGATTTGGGCCAACGCAGATTGCCAGACAACTGGAAGAAAAACGTATTTTTGTTCCTACAGTACACCTTCGGAATAAGGGCATTAATACACCGGCAAGACCGCCTGAAAATCCTCATGCTTGGCAGGCCCGATCGGTAGCCGATATCCTTGCAAAAATGGAATACCTAGGACACACTGTGAATTTCAAAACCTACAAAAAATCCTACAAAAGCAAAGTAAAGATGCAGAACAATCCTGAGGACTGGCTGATTTTCAAAAATACGCATGAGGCAATCATTGATGAGGCTACATGGGAAACGGTACAAAAAATCAGGGATGGGAAACGCAGGCCAACACGACTAGGAGAAATGGGCATTCTATCTGGCATGATGTTTTGTGCAGATTGTGGTGCAAAGCTCTACCAGGTAAGAGGGCAAGGCTGGCCACGTGAAAAAGAATATTTTGTCTGTGCCACTTACCGTAAAGTCAAAGGTGGATGTACTTCCCACCAGATCCGCAATGTAGTGGTTGAGCAGCTTGTGTTGGAGGATTTAAGGAAAGTGCTGAGATTTGCCAAGGAACATGAGGCAGAATTTATCCAACTCGTGATGAAGAATTCTGAGAAGGAGTTGAACAAAGAACTTAAGCAAAATCAAAAAGATTATGAGCAGGCTCAGGCAAGAATAGTAACTCTAGATAGAATTATTCAGAAACTTTATGAAGACAATGTGTTTGGCAAGATTTCCGATGAGCGTTTTAAAAAAATGTCACTCAACTATGAATCGGAACAAAAGGAGCTTACTGGGAAGGTAGCTGCCCTAAAAGAGAAATTGGAATCTGCCAAAGAGCAATCCATGAACACAGACCGTTTTCTTGCACTGGTCAAAAAGTACACTAAAATTGAAACACTGGATGCTGAAATCATCCGAGCGTTCATAGACAAAATTATTGTATTTAAGACAGAAAAGGTAGACAGAAAAAGGCAACAACGGATACGCATTTTTTATAACTGTATTGGCGCAGTTGATATCTCGGAGAAGCATGAAAAAACGGCATAGCCGCTATCAACGACTATGCCGAATTTTTCAGGAATTATAAATCCCTATTTGACCGCCCCGAAAGGGTGATGCTTTTAACCTTATAAGGCTGATAAAAACATTCTTTTCATCTTTCTGGGGTCTTACGACCTTGGTGATCATAATTGTTGGCGCTACCACAGGGGTATTTACAGCCACTGAATCTGCAGCAATTGCAATCTTATGGGCGCTGTTTGTCACTACCTTCATCTACAGGGACATGACTCCAAAGCGTTTTTGGGACCTATTAGGAAGATGCGTGACGACCGCTTCCAGGCTTCTTGTGGTAATGGGGGTTTCTGCTAGCTTTGGCTTTATAATTGCGTATTTAAGGGTGCCTCAGATGCTATCAAGCTTAATCTACAACGTTACAGAAAACCCTATAGCAATAATGCTGATAATAAATTTTATTTTGATATTGCTCGGCATGATCATGGACATGGGATCCATACTTATAATCACTACGCCGATATTTTTGCCTATTGCTATGAGCATTGGAGTAGACCCGGTGCATTTTGGCATCATAATGATCTTCAACCTGGCTATAGGGATGATGACTCCTCCTGTCGGCGGAGCCCTGATGATAGGCCACTTGATTTCAGGTGTCAAGCTGGAGAGGATGTATGTTACGCTTATTCCATTTTTTATAATCATGGGCGTGACTCTTCTTGTAATAACTTTCTTTCCTGCCATTGTAATGACGTTGCCAAACATGATCTCATAATATACTTTTGCTAGGAGTGATTTAATGAATAAAAAAATAGATATTCACCTTCACGTGGCTTACGATGGATTAGACGGTTTCTTTGAACCCTACTTCTTTTCTGACGGTAGAGCTATGAAGAAATACATGGAAGAAAACGATGTAGTACATGGAATTATTCTATCCGGAGGAGAAGACGCTGGGCATTTTGGCCAAAACATCGATGCCTGCGCCCTAGCTCATAAATACCCGGAAACTTTTTCGTGGCTATGCAATATCGATGTCAACAATCAAAAAAATCTTGTTGAAAGGCTAAGTCACTACAAAGCTCTAAATGCCAAAGGGGTAGGTGAATTTACTGCTAATTATCGATTAGACGACCCCTGGGTAGAATCAGTTTTGTCTGCTTGCCAAGACCTTGAGCTTCCCTTTCTGTTTCATATGAGCCCAAAACCCGGCTTTAATTACGGAATAGTGGACGAGCCCGGCCTTCCGCTTTTGGAAAACGCCCTTTTAAAGTTTCCTCAACTTGTCATCATTGGCCATTCTCAGCCATTTTGGTACGAAATAGGGGGAGAAATGCCTATGGACTATGAGACTCGAAACGATTACCCTACCGGGCAAGTAAAGCCTGGCGGCAGGCTTCCGGAGCTTTTGGAAAAACACCCAAACCTCTATGGAGATCTATCTGCCAACAGTGGTGGAAACGCCATTATGAGAGACCCTGAGTTTGGCTATGCTTTTCTTGAAAGGTTTCAAGATCAGCTGATGTTTGGCACAGATATGGTAAATACAGATATGCACTTCCCCTTAGGCAGCTTTTTAGATGAAGCTTTAGAGAATAATAAAATATCCAAGGCTGCTTACGAAAAGATCTGTTTTAAAAATGCCCAAAGGGTTTTTAATTTAAATTGCTGACAGACTATAAAAAGCGTCAATCCAAAGGGATTGACGCTTTTTAGTTTTTAGCATGTACCTGTTTGTAGCCCATTCATTTCCTGACAACGTGGCAGCATTTACTAGCAAACAACTCTACTTTAGCTTATAAATTACCGCAGGCCCATCGCCTAATCTACTTATGATATTTTTATCTGCAAGACTTTTTAGTATCCTTAGAGTCTTTGACTTATCAAATCCTGTTTTTAAATCAATTTCCTTTCTTGATATCTCTACCTCTTTTTTTATTAACTCGTAAATAAAACCCTCATCTTTAGATAAACTCAATTTATTGATTTCAATAATCGGGAGTATGATTTTAATTCTATTTTCACTCACATCAAAATCAGGTTTTGATATGCTATCAATATACTCTTTATTGATTCTTGCTATCCCAGTTCCAAACTTCTCAATAATATTTAATCTATTAAAAACTCCTGCTATTATTGGATTTCTCAAAATCGAAATATTTCCATACAAGTATTCCTCTTTAGAAATGCCGGCCGGCAATCCACCAGGAGAGCTTATTTCTATTCGATCATCATACATTGCTATTTGTATATATGAGTTGGTATCCCAAACTCTATGTACAATGGCATTTGCTAAAGACTCTCTAAAGGCTTCTTTTGGAATTAACTCTTTGTTTATTCTATTATACCCCGTTATCTCTTCAAATATATAATATTGCTCAAAGATATCTATTGTGCTATAAAATTGCACTAACAACGAGCAATTGCTTATTGTTTTTCTATACAAAACTTTATTGATATCTTTCCCAAATTTAACGATATCAATCCCGGAAAACGCTATGTCGTTTCGATCTGCCAACAGTTCTCCGGCGGTATTATAATATCCATCTCTATTATATAAATTAAGGGTCTTTAGAATATCCAAGCTGATTCTCTCTATCCCCGCTTCCTCTTTTAAATTAGCCTCTAATGTACTAAAACTCAAATCTTGAGATGATGCTTTTCTATCTTCATAATGCATATTTATCCCTTCCATAGCAAGCCTTCTAAGTTCAAATCTGTCCACTTCTATTGTTGCAGTATCCGCTCTTTTATAAGCTTTTCCTTTGTAATAATACGGAGTATCGTTACCTCTTTTTACTTCTAGAATAATAATCTTCTTTTCTCCTATTTCATTAACGTGAATTTTAAAATTAGGTACTGGGTCAATCGAATCATTAATCATATTTTCAATTCTCAATGACTCTTCCTTTGAACTCTCTTTTATGCCCACTGCTTTTCCATTGTCATCTACACCGAATATTATTTCTCCATCATTATAATTAGCATAGGCACTAACTGTCTTTAAAAAAGTTCTTGAAACTTCTTCTTTGAATTCTAGATGATAACTTTCATTAGTTTGCACAAGTCCACCCCCTTAATAAGTATAGGTTGATTTTACCATATTTTTTTTCTGTTTGCAACGCTACCTCTTTCGTTGCATTTTTCGTTGCGTTATTTCACGTTTTCATTCTTTTCGTTGCACAGCGCTGTGCAGCGATTAAAAATTCACCTCATGGATAAAAAAATATCCAAGGTTGCTTACGAAAAGATCTGTTTTAAAAATGCACAAAGGGTTTTTAATTTAAATTGCTGACATTATATCGAAAAGCGTCAATTCATTTTTGAATTGACGCTTTTAAACTTTACTTAGATGATGGCTTTTGCTTCATCGTCCTCTTCTGTTTTTACAGCTTCCTCACTTAACGCTCCGCTTTTCATCATAAATGCTAAAGGTAATCCCATAACCATCAGTAAGGCCGCTATTATGTTTATCTCGTTTATGCTCGCAACTGTAGCTTGAGAGTATGCAATAACAGCATCCCCTCCTTCTGCTACTAGCAATTCCATGTTTGCCAGTGTCCTTGACGTTAGCATGGAGCCGAACATACCCAAGGCAAAAGCTCCTACCGCCTGTCTCGTCCAGTTATTAATAGCCGATGCATGCCCTGATAACATTGCCGGAACCACTTGCATTCCCAAGTTCATGGCTGGCATGGTGGATAATGATATCCCTAGGTTTCTAACTGTCATCCAAAAGGTTACGTACATCTTGTTAGTCTCAAGGCTCAGTCTTCCCATCTGCCAGGTTCCCAGCGCTATTACAAGCACTCCTGCCACTATGAGCTTATAAGGATCCACCCTGTCGTAGGCCTTTCCCACAAACGGCATGGATAAAGCCATAATCAGGGAGGATGGAAAGAGTATCATTCCGGCATCAAAGGGGGACAATTCCTGTACTATCTGCAAAAATACCGGAGTCAGTATAGCACCCGCATATATTGATATACTAATTACGCAGCTTATTATAATGCTTATAGTAAATACTTTATTTCTAAATAGATTCACGTCAAGCATCGGAGCCTTAATCTTGGATTCCCTGTAAAAAAACACTGCCAGAAACAGAATCCCTATGAGAATAAAACTCATAAATTTGACGGAGATGATTCCCCACTGAGAAATCGAGCTAAATGCAATAAGTAAAGGAAGCGTACCTGCGATGCTTGTTATAAACCCGACCAAATCAAATGCTTTGTCTTTGGAAACCTGCTTATGGGGAAGATACTTAAATGCCAGAACCAGCGCGATGGCTCCTGTAGGTATATTTATTACAAATATAGACTGCCAGCTAAAGTAAGAAATAAGCCATCCGCCTAGTGTCGGACCAATAGCCGGAGCAAGCATTGCAGCAAGTGTCCACGTGCTAAGTGCATTTGCCTGACGTTTTGGTTCAAGCATTTGATATATCAATGCTACTGAAGCCGGGGCCAGTATGCCGCTGAATATACCTTGAAAGACCCTAAATACTATCAACGAGTATATATCCCAAGAGAATACTATAAGCACAGAAACGACAAGCAAGCCTATGAGGGTCAATATATAGAGCCTTCTGTAGCTGAGCTTTTCCCCTAAGTATCCTGTTAGGGGTGCTACAGTACCCATGGCAAGCATGAACCCGGACATGGTCCATTTGACCAAATCAAGACTTGCATCAAACTCTTGTGTCAATACAGGTATTGCGATGCTAATTGTGGTAGATCCCAAGGTAGCCAAAAAAGCTCCTAAAAATACCACCGACATCAAAGGAGCATACTTTTCACTTTTATCCATCAAATCCTCCTGATAATATGCAAATTGAATTACTCTAGTTCAATTCTACCACGACCATGTTGCAATAAATATGTCTTAATTGCTTAAAATGTTGCATTTGTTGCTATGTTCAGACCTTATCTTTAGAAAACATAGCATCTTACGCAATCACTTTTTGGCTTTATTTGTAATTACGCTGTTAATTGCAATTACTAATTGACATCTCTAATTTTTAAATGTATATTTAATTTGTAAGATTAATTTTAAAATGAGTTATATTATAGAAACCATCGATAATCTCTCAATTGCCGCCATTCTGATCAACATAGCTTTACTGACTTCTTTATCATTCATGTTTTACAGATCGATAAGGTAGAAGAAGAATAAGAAAGGGCTGTCTCCATGAATTTCTTCAAAAAAATACACCATTTCGTTGATAAAAGAGAATATATCCACAAGGTGTTCTTACCTTTATCCACGACTTTGATGTATATTTATAGTGTCAACTTAAGGGACGGAAATATGCTCGTAAGCCTTCTAGCTTTATTTTTCATGACAGGCATATTCTTCGTTGATGGAATATACTTTGGATATGAAATGAAGGGTTTTAAATCCAAGCCTAAAACAAAGCAGATCTTTGATATTTCGATGATGATAATAATAATTTCTGCAATAGGGGTTTTTTGCTTTCTCCAGTATCAACTCATCTTCAAAATCATATATTAAACATATAAGAGCAGCAGGCTGTGTTTGGCAATAGAAAACTGCAACTTGGGCATGCGGATGTTTTTTTGGACTCTTTTTTAGACAATACCAAGACTTTCCCGGTAAGCATTTATGCTCTTACCCTCAAGTTTCATTTTGACTCTGTCATTATTGTACCATTTTAAATACTCATCAAGTATTCTAATGAAGTCCTCAATGGTGACATTCCTCCATTTGCGATTGTAG
>Ga0334893_1000861_pt1 | contig 34430 bp, 28 predicted proteins | sample GraSluR3_MG_5_FD_207218 | JGI IMG/M metagenome (GOLD analysis project Ga0334893, IMG submission 207218) | Sludge microbial communities from methane-producing bioreactor in Wageningen University, Netherlands - Granular Sludge_09_05-R3 | ecosystem: Engineered > Bioreactor > Anaerobic >...
TTTTTCTATAATTCCACTGTCCAGTGCTTGTTTTTCGATATCCTTTTCAAATAGTTCAAGTGCTTTTAAGGTATCTTCTGTAGTTACCTCGTTAAATAATCCATTCTTTTCATCATAAACCTTATACGACAGTATTTCCTTTGATGTAATCTTTGGATTAGGTAGCTTAATAATCAAGCTCTTTCCAGAAATAGTGATATCTCCTTGCTCAATACTGCTAAGATCGACTCCCGCTTTCACTTTGCTTTTTACAGTAAAAATAAATGATTTCTCAGTAAAAGGTATTTGGAAGTTGTTGAATAGTTTAGCATTTTTAAAATCTATAATTTCATTAAAATACATCTCTACAGTATTCAATTCAGAAATATCCTTAACTTGTTCTAAAACTCCTGAGGCTGAAAATTGCTCTTGCTCATAAAATTTATTACTTATAAAAAATGTAGCTACTGCTGTTGTTAGGACTACAAGTAGTATAAGGACTAAAGTTTTATATATTTTCTTCATCTTATGTCTCCTTCTTTTTATTCCTGTACTATTATTATAGTATAAACTGAAATATATTTCATCTTAAGAATTACTCTTAATAAAACAATAAGGCGCTTAGAACTAAATGTTAAGTTCCAAGCGCCTTTATACTATTTAAAATTAATTTTTACATAATTGTTAATTTTTCATTAAAGTCACTGTTTTTGTAAGATTATCCCACTTAAGTTCAGCATCAAATACATCTGCTAAGAAAGCTAGAGGGATAAATGTTCTATTATTGTTAATTACAGCCGCTGTATCCATTTCCTTTTCTTCACCATTTATAGTTAGAATCTTGCTACCAATTACCATAGTTGCTTTTGTATCTCCAGATTCAACTGTGACCATTTTTTCATCTGCATCATAACTTACCTTAGCATCAAGTGCTACTCCAGCTGCTTTTACAGACATCATGGTTCTTTCATTTTGAATATATGGAGCTGCATCAAAAGTCTCTACTCTATTTATTCCATTTGTAGTAATAATAAAATTTGGATTTCCAATTATAAATTGTCCCACATATTTAGCTTCACCTTCTGAAGGTCTAGATCCTGTAGCTGAAAATAATACTTCTTCATCTATTTTAATTTGATCTGCTTGACCATGATTAAAAACAAATTCACCCTTATAATCACCTAAATATCCAAATTGATCAACAGTCACCTTTATATTATCGATTACTATTTTAGATGCTCTTGTAGATTCAGATTTTACTTCAAATACAAACTTTCCATCTCTATATTCAAAATCATCTACATCTATATTTCCTTCAGTTACATTAAGCTTTGCATCAGTAAATACTAGACCCTTATATTCTGGGCTAATAGCTATAGTATATTTTCCTTTTAAAAGAGCTCCTCTTTGCATTTCATTTACTTCTATACTAGCTACATCTTGATCTTGATATCCAAGCCCTATATTAGTAGCTGTACCTGTCATCATATCTACGTTTTTTAAAACACTAGCAAGAGTTATACTGTCTTCTATATCTCTTCCATCTAAATTAAGATTTATATCTCCTTGGTATTCTTTATCAGGTGTAATAGTAAATTTAAGTTGCCATCTTCCTTTTCCTTGAGTCTTATCTACATTTAACTGAACATAATCTGCCTTCATGGTGGCGGTTAGGTTTTTATCCCCTACCAATTTCTTAATCTCAATACCTTTGTCTTTATCTATCTCAGCATTTTCAAGTTCTAAATCATAAGTTTGAGTTTCAACTAAAGAACCGTCTATAAACTCTTCTAAATAAACAATTATTTCCTTACTTCCCGGCTTAATAAAATTAAACTCTTCAATATCTGAGTTGCTTAACTTAGCACCATAGTCTTTTATTTCTGCAACTACTAATTCCTTATCAGAATCAGCCACATCTCCTCTATAAACTCTAAGAACTAAATCACCTTTTTCTGTACTTCTTTCAATATCAAAATATGGGTCTAGCACTATTCTATCAATATTCTTTGTATTTGCTAATTTAATAGTCAAATCTCTACCATCAACATCTTCCATGTCAATTAACCTAGCATTGATTCTAGTGTATTTACTCCATGATACTCCATCTGGAAGTCTAAGTGTTAAATCTTTAGTATCTTCCCAGGCATTATTACTATCCTCCGTAAACGTAACTAAAGCTCCATGCTGTGACTCCATATTACCAACCCACACCTTATCACTTACTCTTACTTTACTAGCAGGCGTAGCAGCAAATGTTGATTGAAAAGGTATCAGTGTTAAAAGCATAGCCATAACTGTAATTAAAGATAAAAGTTTTTTCATTATCCCTTTTCCTCCTTTTTATTTTTAGCCAAAAGGCTTTCTATTTAGTTATACCCTATCTTTCATCAAAAAAAACTAAAATTGTATTACAATTTTATAACATAAGAAAAAAACAAAATCATTTTGGCCCTTAATAAAAAGTATCTAACTTATACTTTCTTTTGTTTTCTTTTTCTCTAACTTTTCTCTATAACTTGGAATCAAAAATTTAATTCTTTGCTCTAGCTCCATGTAGTTTCCATCAAATGCAGATTCTATAATTCCCTCTAGGCTTTTTCTAGTAAAATCTTCATCCTTATCAAAAGGCTTGCCCACAAATATCTTTTCATGTTTTGTATCTAGTAGACCTTCTTCTGCAAGAAGTAACTCTTCAAATAATTTTTCTCCAGGTCTAAGCCCAGTAAATTCTATATTTATATCCTCATAAGGCTCAAATCCAGACAGCCTAATTAAATCCTCTGCTAAATCAACTATCTTAACTGGCTCTCCCATATCCAGAATAAATATTTCTCCACCCTTGGCCATAGAGCCAGCTTGAAGCACTAATTGAACTGCTTCTGGAATAGTCATAAAATATCTTATGATGTCAGGATGAGTTACAGTAATAGGTCCACCTTTTTCAATCTGCTTTTTAAATAACGGAATAACACTTCCATTGCTTCCTAGAACATTTCCAAATCTAACTGCTACATACTCAGTTGAATATTTCTTGTTCATATCTTGAATGACTAGCTCAGCAAGTCTTTTACTAGCTCCCATTATATTTGTAGGGTTGACAGCTTTATCAGTTGAAATTAGTACAAATCTTTGAACTTCATATTTTCCAGCTATTTCAGAAACATTCTTAGTTCCTACTGTATTGTTCTTGATAGCTTCAAAAGGGCTATCTTCCATAAGTGGTACATGCTTATGAGCTGCCGCATGAAATACTAGCTGTGGCCTGTATTTCAAAAAAATCTCATCTAGTCTATTTACATCCCTTACAGAGCCTATAAGCACTTTTAGGGGAAGTGTAGGATATTTAGACTTAAGCTCGTTTTGGATATCATATGCTGAGTTTTCATATATATCGAATATAATAAGTAGCTTTGGAGAAAAGCCTGCTATCTGTCTACATAGCTCCGAGCCTATAGAGCCTCCCCCTCCAGTTACTATAACTGTTTTGTTTTTTATATCTTCCCCTATTTTAGTATTATCAAGAGCTATAGAATCTCTACCCAATAAATCCTCAATATCCACATCTCTAATTTTTTTGATATCTACTTGTCCGTCTATCAGCTCGTATATCCCTGGAAGAATCTTCATCTTCACACCAGAGTCTTTATATATTTCTATAATTTCTTTTCTTCTTTTATTAGTGATAGAAGGCATCGCTAAAATAATCTCATCTACATCATCTAAAAATTTCACTCCCGAGCTTATATCAGCTACAATAGGGACACCATTTATTTTTTTTCCTATTTTGTTTGAATCATCATCTACAAATCCAACTAAAACCTTATTCATATCAGGAGTTCTAAGAAGTTCTTTCGCAGTCATAACGCCTGCTTCTCCCGCTCCTATAATAAGTACCTTTGACAGAGGCCTATTTAGTTTATTGGTCTGCAATTTTCCCACTTCTATACGTCTAAGCACTCTATACGAAAATCTAAGTCCACCAACAAATGCAGCCATAGTAAAAATATTTATTATGTAAAAGCTTCTAGGCATATTTACATCAAGCAGTAAAAAAGTAATATATATTGCTATATTAGACCAAAAAGCAGATAGTGCAATCGACATCATTTCATTAATGCTTGCATATCTCCATAAGCTTCTATAAAGTCCAAATAAGTAAAATATCACTAGCACAATCCCTGTATAAATAACAAAATGGTCTATAAAAGCAATCTTATATTCTATATTGCTTCCTGTAATATTAAAATCAAACCTAATCTCTAGGGCAAGTAGTGCAGCTAGATTTACTAGCGCCGCATCTGCAAATAGCAGTACTAGCTTCCTTATTATTTTATTTGATAAAATTTCCCTCATATCTTAGTTCCTTTCAAAGCTTACTTACTCTAATTATACATGAATTTAGCAAATAAATACTAGATTATCTTTATACACTATTTCATTCTCTATATTAATATAAAATCTATTACTATTTCATATAATACAAAGCTACACATTTATTTACAATTTTTATAATAAAAAATTGCTAGCTGAGTTCTATCTCTTAATTCTAGTTTTTCTAGTATAGTACTGATATAATTTCTAACCGTTCCTTCACTTAAAAATAACTTTTCAGATATTTCTTTATTAGAAAGTCCTTCTGCTACCTCAGATATGATTTGCTTTTCTCTATCAGATAAATCCAGTTCCTCAAATCTACTACTCTCAGTACTAAGAGCAACAGGAACTTTGCTCATTATCTCATCCCCATACACATTTTGACCTAGATATACTAAGTTCAATGTCGGTAAGATGCTCTTGTAATTTTGTTTTAAAATGTATCCTTTAGCTCCTAATTTTAATGCCTTAACAATATATTCATCGTCTAGAAAAGTAGTTAAATATAGAATCCTTGCATCAGAAAACTTTTTAATAATTAGTTCTCCTGCCTCTACTCCATCAATCTTAGGCATACGAATATCCATCAGTAGTATATCAGGTAAATGCTTTTTATATAATTCTACTGCCATTTGTCCATCATGACCTATTGCAACTACCTCTACATCCTTATCCGATTCCATCTGTATCACCGATGCACAGCTTACTTCCATTGTCATGTATAATTAATTGATAAAATGCTGGATGCTCTATCATACTTACATCAACTCTAGTTGCATTAGAATGCTTGATAATATTTGAGAGAGCTTCTTTAACTATAGCTATAATTGCATATTTAATTTGAGAATTATATATTTCTTCTACATTGTAGTCAAGGACAATCTCACAAAATTCAAAACTCTCCGTGAGCATTTTTAACTGCAAATATAAATCAATAGAAGTATCATAAAGATTGTGTACGCTTTGCCTTATATTATCCATAGCAAGATTAAGTGTTTTTTCTAAAGTAATAAGTGGTTTGCTCTCACTGTCTACTATTCTAAGTGCCCCTAATTGAAGAATTGCACTAGATAATTGGTGGCCTACATTATCATGTATCTCTCTAGCTATACGATTTCTCTCATTTAATGTTGCATTGTGAGTTTCTTCGTCTTGTTTTTCCAAAAGAATTTTCCTTTGTAAATCACTATCTCTTTCTAACTTTCTCTTATTATCCTGTAATTCATAATGAGTTTTTTTTAATCTATATAAATCTATCATTCTATGTTTTTGCCAAACTGCCAAAATTCCAAAAAAGAATATAAAAACAAGCAAATCTGCTTTATGAGTACTTTCAAAACAAAATGGTAAGTATGCAAATAAAATCAAAAAGGAATATTCTTTTTCATAAACTGTATATAATAAAGTAGGCATAAAATAAAGTAACGGAGGTATTAAATATCCTAGACCTAAATAAATAATTAGAATAGTAATATTTACTTTGCTATTTTCAAAATAAGTAGCTAGTCCTATGGCAATAACAGATATTATAGCAGGTACCACTTCCATATTATTTCCTGAAAACAATCCATACATAATCAAACCGATCAAAAACAACAATACTTTATCAAACATATCTGCTCTTTGCATATCTGCCCTCCTTTATACTAGTATAGTTTATCATCCTATATTACATTTGTCATATAAAGCAGTGATGCATGACACTTATAAATATTCATGACTAACACTAAAATAGAATTAGGAGTTGTGATAAATTCTATGTGAATAATTTCTAAAAAAATATATCCCATAAAAACAGGAGGCAGATATGTTTACTCATTTATTCATATATAGACTAAAAATAATGATAAGAAGCAAATCCATGATATTTTGGACTCTACTATTTCCTATTGCGCTTTCTACATTCTTTAATATGGCATTTGGCAACCTTAGTAGTCAATCTAGTTTTGACCCAATAAATATTGCTCTAGTAGACTCATCTGCTAATCCAGGATTCACGGCTTTACTAGATGAATATAACCAAACAGCTAAGTCTGTAGAAAGGATAATATCACAAAATCCAAATGCTATAAAAGATATAGCTACTGATATATCAAACAGAACCATATACACTGTAGAAAATCCAATTAGCAAAAATCCAATAAATGTAGTCCTCACTTACTTTTATGCTCTACTTGCTATGACTAGTTTTTATGGTAGTTTCTTTGGACTAGAAGAAATTAATTACATCCAAGCAAATCTAAGCCCACATGCTGCTAGAATAACCCTTGCCCCTACTCACAAGCTCAAAGCTTTATTATCTAGTAGTGCAGCTTCATTTATAATCCAATTAACTGAAATGTTTATATTCTTAGGCTATCTAACCTTTGTGCTCAAAATAGATTTTGGTGCTCAGACTGGGTTCATTATTTTTACAACATTCATAGGCTCTCTTACAGCAATTTCTTTTGGAGCCTTTATAGGTGTATTTTCAAAAGGTCAATTAAATGTAAAATACAGCATATTATTAGGCAGTACCATGATGGGTTCATTTTTGGCAGGTATGATGTTTAGTGAAATGAAGTACATCGTCCAAACAAAACTTCCTATACTAGCTTGGCTAAACCCAGTAAACCTGCTGACTGATGCTTTTTATTCCTTGTATTACTTTGGCGTAGATAATAGATACTGGAACAATATATTTGCCCTATTAATATTTACAACTCTATTTTGTGCATTTACCTACTCTGTTCTAAGGAGGAGAAAATATGACAGTATTTAATCTTTGCCTCAAAATATTTAGAAAAAATTTAAATGCTATGATGATATACTTTGGTATATTTATTTTTGTCTCTATAATGCTAGCCTCTAACAATCCAGCAGAAAAAATGACAGGCTTTTCAATGACAAAAACTAGAATAGGGATTATAAACGAAGAAAACACTCCTCTAGTGCAAGGACTAAAAGAAAGCTTAGAAGAAATAGCTGAATTTAAAACAATAGAAGATAATCCAAATACCATCCAAGATGCACTATACTATAGGGATGTCCACTATGTACTTCGTATACCTAAAGATTTTACTGCTTCATTTATGGAAGATACTACAGTTACATTAGCAAAAACCAGTATGCCTGACACAACTTCCAGTATATATATAGATTTAAAAATAGATCAATATCTAAATACAGCTAGGCTCTACCTAAATCAAACACCTAACATAGACCAAAATACATTAAAAACCTATGTATTAGAAGACCTAAAAACAAAAACTTCAGTCAATATGTTAAAACCAAATTCAAATACAAATAACGAAGGTGAGCCTATGATGCAGTATTACTTTAACTTCTTGGCATACACCTTTATGTTTGTAATAATAATTGGTGTATCTACCATAATGTTAGTATTTAATACTCCCACAATTAAAAAAAGAAATGCTTGTTCCCCACTTCCAGCAAGCAAAATGAATCTACAGTTTTTTCTAGCTATCTTGCTATTTACTCTACTCACATGGGTAGTTCTCATAAGTATTAGCTTATATTTTGGAAGAACTGAATTATCAAATCCAAATACAAAATATTTTATTATAAATTCCTTGCTATTTGGACTCACTAGTGCTGCAATTAGTTTTTCATAGGAAATCTTGTAAAAAATAGAGATGCAATATCTGGAATAGCAAACATATTCACTCTTGGTTCATCCTTTATAAGTGGAGTATTTGTACCGCAAGAAATGTTAAGTGCTGGAGTTTTAAAAATAGCTAGCTTTTTACCAACATATTGGTATGTAAAAGCAAATTTTCAAATATCAACTGTTACAAATGTTGATTGGAGTAACGTTAGCTTTATACCAAAAAGTTTTATGATTCACAAATAGGATTCTTCTTATCATTCTTTATCCTAGCAATGGTAGTAGGCAAAAATTCAAAAAGTGAGTCATAGATATTATAAAAGTTCCAAAACCAAATTATAATTTCTAAGACGTGAGAAAATTTAATAATAATATATCAATTAAAGAAACTCCCGTGTATTAAAAAAAAACTCTCTGCTATCTAAGATATCAGCTATCCTAAATGCAAAGAGTTTTTTTATTTAACTTCTAAATATTTATTATTTTCCTAAATATTTTTTGTATTTTTTATATTGGTTTAAATCTCTAAGCTTAAGATACATAAGACGCTTAAAGCCAAGGTCATTTTTATAGTATAGAGAATGACACACTTTATTTTGACTTACTAACTTCTTTATTTTCTCTACTTTTTCTGGGCTCTTAACATATTTATATACTAAATTCAAAGGCACTACATGCCAGAAAAAATCATCTTTGACATACTTTAGCTCCATAGGCTTGTTATAAATATAGTCATCCACAATATACTTAGCAAGATTATCTCCCCCACCGGTTACCCTATAGTGGCTTCTGCCTTGCCTTATATTAATTTCAAACATTTTAAACTTAGAATCTCTATAATCATATTTCAAATCACAATCGGCTAGGCCTTCGTAATTTATATCCTCTAGCAAAACTCTTATCTTATCCATTAACTCTTCATTATAATCCACAATAGTAGCAGCGTTACTTCCTATACCCTTAGGTGTATGTTCTTCTAAAAGTACATTTCCAAAATTCATCAGCTTTACCTTGTGATCTTTTCCTACATATACTTGAAGATCATACATAGACTCATCATCACCAGGTATTCTCTCCTGTATAATCATATTATCTGGATAGCCATGCGAATAAATTTCTTTTAATACCGTAACTAAAGTTTCTTTATCATCTATAAAATACACCTTATGTTGACCTACAAAAGAATTTTTATTGTAACTAACACTATCTGAAGGCTTTAATACTACAGGAAAATCAAAATCTAATTCAAACTCAAAATTCATAGAAGGCTTATAAATTAAGGTCTTGGCATAATCTAAACCATATTTTTCACAAAGACCATAAAAAGTTTCCTTAAGTACTATATTGTCTAGCACATCTTTATCAGAATAAGGAACTACAAACATCTTCTTTAGCTCTTCTTTATTTTCAACTATTAATCTCACATAATGGTCAGCACACCCTATGATAATCAGCTTTTTATCTGGATATTCATGGTATATTTGCTTCATAGTTTTTAAGAAAACATCAGTCTCATCTAAATCCAGCACTTCCTTGTAAATAACTATTTGTGAATTTTCAACTGGACCTGAAAGTCCCCTTGCAACCATCAAGGACTTTACATTATATTCCTCATGAAAAGCTCTAGCCATGCTATATGTATTTATATCACTAGCTAGTAATACAGGTAAAAAATCTACTTTTTCCATAGTGTCTCAGACCTCTTCTTTATCATTTATTTAATAATACATTTGGCAATAAAAGTATATCATTATAAGAAGATATATTCAATAAACAAAAGTAAGCATATATTAGGCTATTAAGTATTATATTTAACTTTAAAAATAGCTAAAATCTAAGATTTCTTAGAGTATTATGTTTTTAAATAATCGTTATAAAAATAACTTTGTTGACATGTGACGGACAAATTCATAAAATAATATAGTCTCAAGTGTAACGGATTAAATTTGCAATATATTTTCAGTAAATTTCAACACTTCAGAAAAGCAATCATATTATATTTTGAAAGGACGAAACCTAATGCAGCAAACTGTTAAGCTACAACCAAAAGAATCACAGCCTTCTAATCAAAATCTAAAAAAACAAGTCGGAGCATTTGATGCTATTACCATGGTAGTTGGTATAGTTATAGGCTCAGGCATATTCTTTAAATCATCACCTGTTTTTAGCAATGCTGGCTCCCCATTTCTAGGAATTATGGCTTGGGTAATCGGAGGTCTTCTTACCATAGCTTCGGCTCTTACTATAAGTGAAATTGCTACAGCAATCCCTAAAACAGGTGGACTTTTTGTATACATAAAAGAATTATATAGTGAAAAATGGGCATTCTTATTTGGTTGGGTACAATCCTTCATCTATGTGCCTGGAGTTACTGCCGCCTTATCTATAATCTTCGTAACTCAAGCTACTTTCTTCATTCCAATGTCTGATTTTACTCAAAAAATACTAGCTATATCTTTAATCTTTTTTCTAATTTTAGTAAATATAGCTTCTACAAAAATAGGCAGTAAAATTCAAGTTGTGGCAACTATTGCAAAGCTAATTCCTATAGTAATTATAATTGCTTTTGGCTTTATAAAAGGTACTGTTGGAGGAGTTGGCGAGGTTTCTAAGGTTTCACTTTCTGGAGCTAGCCTTGCTGGATTTGGCTCTGCTATACTTGGAACTCTATGGGCATACGATGGCTGGGTAGGAGTTGCAAACATGGCTGGCGAGCTCAAAAATCCATCAAAAGACCTTCCAAAATCCATAATTTTAGGTCTATCTATAACAATGATAATCTATGTACTTATAAATATAGCTATAATAAATGTTATACCTGTCGATGCTGTAATTGCTTCACAAACACCTGCCTCAGATGCCGCTGTGCTACTGTTTGGAAAATCTGGAGCTATTCTTATTTCTGCTGGAATAATGATTTCTATATTTGGAGCTATGAACGGCTATTTATTAACTGGTGTAAGAGTTCCATTTGCAATGGCAAGTGAAGGCTTGCTCCCTTTTGCTAATAAGCTTAGTTATCTTCATCCACAGTCAAATACACCCGTACTTGCATTTATTTTTGAAGGTGCTTTAGCTGTGCTTTACGTTATGAGTGGTTCTTTTGAAGTTTTAACTACCTTGGCAATGTTTATGGTTTGGTTTTTCTTCGTAATGGCAGTAGCTGGAATATTTGTCCTAAGAAAAAAATTCTCTCATTTAAATCCAGCCTACAAAGTACCATTTTATCCTTTTGTTCCACTAGTTGGAATAGCTGGAGGAATATATATTCTACTTAGCACACTGGTAACTGATTTCAAAACTGCAGTTCTAGGAATATTAATTACTGCTCTAGGAGTTCCAGTTTACAACCACATTACAAAATCAAAAAAAGCTTAATATTTAGAACACATTTAACTATTAACATTGACTATTTATTTAAATTTTTCCTTTGTATATTTTAGTTTAAAAACTAAATTACCTGCGATATCATACTTATTAATTTAATATTATACGTAAATAGAGATAATCTCGTCCTTGAAAGCCTAAGCTTTTTAGGGCGAGTTTTTATATGCTAAAAAATATAAAGAAATTCCTGATTATAAACTATCTTTGATTGAAACAGTTACTATTAAGAAAAGTAGTTTATATTGTTATTTATCTAATTTTATGATAAGGTATTTGGGTACTTAAAAAACTTTTATAGTTTTCTTAGTAGAAATTAGAGATTGGAGAGTCACTGATAATGGAAAAAAAAGAAAATCAAAATGTAAGAGAAGATATTGTAGAAGCAGCTATAGTATTGTCAGGTATTAAGGGAATAAAATTTACAACCGATGAGCTAGCACATGAATTAGGAATGAGTAAAAGAACTCTTTATAAATATTTTTCTTCTAAAGAAGATATTCTTCATGCCATTATTGATAAATTTTTAGATAGGGTTAAAACAAAAGAAGACGAAATAATTGCAAATGACACTCTTTCGGATTTAGAAAAGATAAAAGCAATATTAAATATTTTTGTGAAAGATTTTAGAATTGTTTATATTAATAATTTTTTAGAAATGAAATATTATTATCCAAATGAGTGGAATCGAATTGAATTATGGTTAGATTCATGGAATCCACCTTTAGATTTAATTCAAAAAGAGATTGAGAAAGGAAATATAAGAAAAGTGAATATTGTGGTATTAAGACATATGGTTAAGGGCTGTCTATTTTCATTAGTAGATAAAAAATTTTTATATAATAACAATTTAACTATACAAGATGCTTACAAGTCTATGATAGATATATTTCTCAATGGTGTGCTAACAGAAAGGGGATAAAGTTTTATGTTTATTAGTAAAAAATATTCAAAAATATATGTTTTGTTTGCAGGTATGCTTTTATTTAGCTATATAATGGTGGGCTGTAGTAAGCAAGAAGAAATTATTGAAGAGATTGTTAAACCTATCAAAATTGATGAAGTTTCAGATAATTATCATCAAGAAGTATTATCTTTAAGTGGCAATGTTGTTCCAAGAAAAATTGTAAAAGTAGGTTTTAAGAACCCTGGTTTAATAGAGAATATCGATATAGAAGAGGGAGATTTTATCAGCGAAGGTAAAAAAATAGCTAAAATAGATACTACAGAATATGAATTGCAAGTAAGAGCATCCTCTGCTGAACTAGAGTCAGCAAGTATACAAATAGATACTGAAATACCAGCAAAAGTAAACCAAGCAAAAGCTCAACTTGAATTAACAGAGCTAATGTATGAAAGAATTCTAACCTTGTATGAAGCTGGAGCTGCAACAAAAGCTCAGCTAGATGAGATAAGTGCAAAAAAAATATCTGATGAAAATACATATAAGTTAGCTGTGGATGCTGAAGTAATAGCAAGGTCAAAGTTGAAAAAAGCGGAGGCTGGACTTGAGCTTTCTAAGACTCAGCTATCTGATACTATCATATACAGCCCTATAAATGGAATTGTGATAAGTAAGTTGTCGCAAGCTGGAGAATTAGTAGCAAAAGGATATCCCGTTGCAGTTATAGGAGATATACATGAAGTAGATGTAGAGATAGGAATATCGGATAAAGATATATCAAATATAAAGATAGGTCAAGAAGTAGATGTATATATTTATGGATTAGAAAAAAGTTTTAAAGGAAAAGTAAATGAAATATCAGCTACTGCGGATCCAAAAACTAGGACATTTGCTGTAAAAATTGGCTTGAGCAATAATGATTTTAATATTCGCCCAGGTATGATAGCTAAAGTCGATATACCACTAAAGTCAACTAAGGGTGTTTTTATTCCTTTATCAAGTGTTTTGTCTAAAGGTGATAAAGAATTGGTTTATCTTTATGATGAAACCAATCAAACAGTAAAGTCTGTTGAGATTGAAACTGGAAAAATAATTAATGATACAATTACAGTGATTTCTGGACTAAATTCAGGAGATAAAGTTGTTGTAGATGGACAATATAGACTTCAAGATAGTGATAAAGTAAAAATTAAGGAGTAAAAATATGGTTAAATGGAGTACTACTCATAGAAGTATAGTTATGTTAATATCCTTTTTTCTATTGCTTGCTGGAATAGTATTATATGGAGGGATGGAAAGACAAGAAAATCCAAGTATATCATCACCAGTAGCTCTAGTAAAATGTATTTATCCTGGTGGCAGTCCCGAAGATGTTGAAAAACTTATATTGAAACCTTTAGAAGAGAAATTAAATCAAATTTCAGAGATAAAAAGAACTGATGGATATGCTATGGATAGCGTTGGAATTATTAAAGTTAAACTTAAAGATATGACAGATGATAATATTCAAAAAACTTGGGATGAAGTAAAAGAAGAAGTAGAAAATGCTCAAAGCGATTTACCTCAAGAAGCTTATAAAGTTGAAATAGATACAAATTTTACAGATCCATATGGAATATTGCTATCTGTTTCTAGTGATAGTTATGGATATAAGCAAATCAATCAGATGGCAGACGCATTAAAAAAAGAGTTAGAAAAAAATGCTGGTGTAAGAGAAGTAAATATATATGGTGAAATAGAAGATAATATAGAAATAATTATGGATATGCAAAAAGTAAAGCAGTATGGAATATCTCCAAATACAATAGTAAAAGCTGTAAAAGCTAGAAATGTTAATATACCAAGTGGAAATCTCGAGTTAGATAATTTGAAAGTTCCAATACACGTTTCTGGAGAATATGAAAACATAGAGGAAATAAAGCAAACTATTATCGGAGTATCAGCAAGTGGAACGCCTATATACTTAAATCAAATTGCTGATGTTGTATTTACTGCACAAAAGCCTGATTCTAAAGCTTTATTTAATCAAAAATCTGCGGTTATAGTTGGGGTTAAGTATGCAGAAAAAGAAAATATGGTTAGAATAAAAAAAGACATAGATGAGATTATTAAAAGATTTAAAAGTGAGCAACTCTATAATGAAATTAGTATAGATATAGTAACTGACCAAGCCTCTTTTGTAGATTCGGCAATAACTTTGTTTGAAGGAAATTTGATATCAGCAGTGGTTTTAGTAGTAATTGTCATTCTTATTGCTATGGGTTTAAGAAGTGCTGTGGTAGTTTCTTCTTCTATTCCATTAATAATCGCTATGATATTTGTTTTTATGAAGTTTACTCAGATACCTTTGCATCAAGTTTCAATAGCTTCGCTTATTATATCTTTAAGTCTTTTAGTTGCAAATGGTATTGTAGCAAATGACAGTATTTATTTATATTTAGAAAAAGGATATGATAGAAAAGAAGCATGTATAAAGGGTGTTAATGAAGTAAAAATACCAATACTGACATCAACATTAACTACTATAGCTTCCTTTTTACCTTTATCTATGATGGTGGGTTCAGCTGGTAAATTTGTAAATACACTGCCTGTTTTAGTGTCAGTGGCTTTAATTGGATCTTTTGTTTCATCCTTAACTTTAGTTCCTGCTATGGGATATACTTTTTTGAAAAAACCTGATAAAAATAATAAAAAAATAAAAAAATTAGAAAAAAAAGGAAATAAGAAAACTAAGTATAATTTTGACTTAGGGTCTATATCTGAAATGTTTATTTCTGGGTATAAAAAATTATTAGGAAAATGTTTAGATAAACCTAAGTTTATAATTAGCTTGGCCATAATTACTTTGATCCTTAGTGGATTGTTAATACCTTCATTAGGAGTTCAATTATTTCCACCAGTAGAAAGGGATCAATATTATATTGATGTCAGTGTTCAAGACGGCAGTACAGTTGAAGAGACTACTAATAAAGTTAAAGAAATAATTAGCGTTTTAGAAGATGAAGAGAGTGTCAAATCTGTATTAGCAATGGCAGGAGATGGAATGCCTCAATATTATATTACCTTTACTGCAAATAATATTTCTAGTAATAAAGCACAATTGCTTGTAAATGGTAAACAAAGTGAAATAAATAAAATACAAGATAAAATTGAATCTAGCGTAACAGGTGTAAATGCAAATATACGTAGGTTAGAACTAGCTATGCCAGTAGATTATCCAGTACAGGTGAGAATAAGTGGACCGGATATTACTGAATTACAGATGTTATCTGAAGAAGTTAAAATGATTATGGCAAATATTCAAGGTAGCAAAAATATCGATGACAATTATGGCCTTAGGGCAAAGAAACTAAATATTAAAGTTAATGAAGAAAAGGCAAATATGGTTGGGCTTACTAATTATGAGATTTCAAGTACAGTAAGAATGGCTATAAATGGTTTGGAAATAACAAAACTTAAGCAAGAAAATATAGAAGATGATGATTTGCCGATAATCATAAAAATGAATGAAGAATATAAAAATAGCAAGGATGCATTGGAGCAAATTTTCTTTAGCTCAAGCATTACTGGAGAAAATATTAATTTGAGAGATATAGCTAACATAGAAGAAGAATCTTCTTTAAATAGGATATCAAAAAAAGATGGTAGCAGAACAATAACTGTAGGAATGTTTGCTAAAGAAGGCTATAGTTCTGATAGATTGTTAAGGAATTTAATGGAAGAGATGGAAGATTTTGAACTTCCAGACGGCTATACGATGGAGTTTGGCGGAGAAAATGAAGAAAGAAATGATGCATTTACATCTATGATTGTTCCATCCATTCTTGCTATTGCTTTAATATACTTGATATTAGTAATGCAGTTTGGAGATTTAAGAGAGCCATTTATCATAATGGGAACGATTCCCTTATCTTTTATTGGGATTATTTGGGGATTGAAATTTACAGGATATCCTATTGGCTTTATGGCCTTACTAGGAGCTATTAGTTTGATGGGTGTTGTGGTGAATAATGGAATAGTTATCTTAGATTACATTAAGCTCTTGATTAAGGACAATGATGATATTAAAGATGCTATTGTGACAGCATGTAGTGTAAGAACAAGACCTATAATCATAGGCATGATTACAACAGTAATTTCTTTAATACCTTTAGCTATATCAGGAGGAGATTTATGGGCTCCAATGGCTACAGCTATAATATTTGGAATGATTTTTTCTTCTTTTCTAACAATGCTAGTAATTCCATGTGCATATCTTGTAGTAGAAGGAGAAAAATCTTTAATAAAGAAATTTACAGAATATCTTAGAAGTAAATAGAATCAAAAAGAGCTTAATATTTTAGTTTACAAATTAAATTATCTGTGATAACATACCTATTAATTTAATATTATGCGTAGATGGAGAAAGGCTCGTCCTTGAAAGCTTAGGCTTTTTAGGGCGAGTTTTTTTATACTAAAAAACAAAGGAGGAAAAATAAATGAAAAAGAAAGTAGAGACAAACGGTCATAATCACGTGGAGCTAATATCCGAGGAAATGAAAGCTCTTGGCTATACCATAAAGCGAGTGTACTAAAAAAGGGACCTACCGGTCCCTTCCTCTATCCTATAATATGCACAGCTCTTTATCTGCTTTATTTAGCACTTCGCATCCATCTTCAGTAACTAGTACTAGGTCTTCTATTCTTACTCCGATTTCTCCTGGTAGATAGATACCTGGCTCTATAGAAAATATCATTCCTGGCTCAACTTTGTCTGTGTTGATAGCAGAAACATCGCCGTAATCATGTACATCAATACCTATAGAGTGTCCTGTTCTATGAGTGAAGTATTCACCATAGCCTTTAGATGCTATGTAGTCTCTAGCAGCAGCATCAATATCACAGAATCTAACTCCAGGCTTAACAGTATTAATAGCTCTTTTATTAGCTTCTAGTACTATTTCAAATACCTCTTTAGCCTTGTCACTAGCTTCCTTTAAAAACACTGTTCTAGTCATATCTGAGCAATATGAATCTTTTGCACAGCCTATATCTAGAATGATGCTATCCCCTATCTCAGCAACCTTATCAGTATTTGAGTGGTGAGGGTTAGCTGCATTTGCTCCAAATCCTAATATAGGCTCAAATGAGAATCCATCAGTTCCTAGCTCTTTGTAAATCCCTTGAAGCACCTGCATTAATTCCTTTTCGCTGTGACCTTTAGTTACTTCATTTTTTAGCTTTTCCATTGCTAAATCATTAAGTCTTGAAGCCTCTCTCATAAAATCTTTTTCTGCTTCATCCTTAATCATTCTCACTCTGTCTACGATTAATGAACCATTTACATATGAGCTTCCAGCTTTTAGCTGCATTAATCCAATTAAAAATCTAGCTGGCCAGTTTTTGTCTACTCCTACTGCCTTGTCTTTTAAAATAGCCTCTGACAGAATTTTTATAGAATTATTTGTATCATCAAACCAAACTATCTCTACTCCTAAATCCTCACTTATAGGGAAAAGCTTGTTCACAAAAAGCTTATGCTCTCCTCTTGTGCTGATATAAAGAGCTAGCATTCTCTCTCCTGGATGAATCCATTTACCTGTTAAGTAAAAAATTGATGCTGGATCAGAAATTATCATCTGCTCCAGATTCTCTGCTTTCATTTTTTCTAAGATACTTTCTAGTCTGTTTAATTTCATAGTCTTATCTCTCCTAAAAAAATAATTCAAAATATAAAAATCATACAAATTACCAGTAAATAACATTTTTAACTTTATAATATTATACCCATACAGCATACTCACTGCCATATGGGTATAAATTATTTTAATTTTTTATGATACTAAAGCATCTTCATTAACATCATTATCATCTTCAAGTAAAGTAGTAAGCTTTTTGTCAAATACAAATAGCATTACAGCAGCTACAAATAGTATTGCAGGTATTACTGAATACGCTTGAATAACTGAGAATTTTGAAGCAAATGCATATAGATATCCATATGATTTACCAGCTATAAAAGTTGCAAATGTCCATACTCCCATAAGCACTGATACCATTTTATTCGGAGCATATTTAGCTACAAATGAGTTTCCTAGTGGCGAGAAGAACATTTCTCCTACACTTAGTAGTAAACCAAAAGCAATCAGCCAAAGTAGACTTGCCTTAGATGCATCACTAGCACCTACTCCTCTTGAAAACTCTGCAAATACTAGCATTAAAAATGCCGCTCCTAGAAGTCCAAGTCCTATACCTAGCTTTTTAAATAAACTAAGGTCTCCTCTTGCTGTCTTTGATAATTTAAACCAAAGCATACCAAGAACTGGCCCTAAAGCTATACAAGTCATTGAATTTAATGAATCAAACCATGAAAGTGGAACATTAAAACCACCTACATTCATATCTATAAATGCTGCACCATAATCGTAAGCAGCTAGGTATGTAAGATACCAGAACACCCAGAAAATAACTGAAAAAGTAGAAATTAAGATAATCGCAAATACTTTCTTCTTTTCAGACTTAGTAAGAGGCTTATTTTCAACTACTACATCTTTCTCTACTTCTTTTCCTAGTTTAAATGGTTTCTTACCAACTTCTCCCAAAAACTTGCTTCCAAATAAGAACCATACTAAGTCAATTCCACAAATTACAGCACATACTTGAAAAGCTGCTCTAAATCCTTGCACTTCACCTTGAGCAAATGTACTTGCAACTAAAATTCCTACGGCTGTAGTTCCTATAAAGGCTCCTATATTAACAAATGAATATTGAGTAGAAAATGCAGAGTCTAATTGCTCTTTATCATCAAATAAAGCACCACTAATAGCTGCAACATTACCTTTGAATAAACCAGTTCCTATAGCTACAAGGGCAACCATTATATTCATACCTACTGCATCAGTTGCTGTAGACCCTACCCAGTAACCAGCACCCATAAGTGCTATACCAACAGGAACGCAGTATCTTGCTCCTATATATCTATCCGAGATATATCCACCAATAATCGGTGCCAAATATGTAAATGCAACAAGGTTAGACTGAATAAGCGCTGCCTCTACAGTCGTAAGACCTAACCCTCCTGTTAATACTGTCGCTGCTACGAAAACATAAATCAGATACTTAGCAGCATAATATGCCATTCTTTCAAACATAAATGCAACACTGCATACGTAGAAACCAAATGGTCTTTTGTTCTTTACTACCACATCACTCATGTTCTTCCCTCCATTAGTATAATTTCATATAAAATATGATATCCTCTAGAAAACAAATCGTTTTCCTAGAGCTTAATTAAAATTGTGTGAAAAGTTAAAACTATCACAATTGTTAATCTAGACAAAATTATATATTGTATTACTAAAAATTTCAACCATAATTTTAATAATACTGTAAATTTTCTATATATACAGTAAATATAGCTGAATTTTTTACAGTAAGATTGAACTAAGTTGAGCTTATATGGTATTATTATCCTATATTTATTATTAGAAAATTGGAGACAAAAAATGGAGATACTAAGCGAAATAGCAGATAAGATAAAAGAACTAAGAAAAGAAAAAGGATATACACTTAAAGATTTAGCTGATAAGACAGAGCTTTCTGTAAGTTTTCTATCCCAAGTTGAAAACGGCTCATCCTCACTTGCAATTACATCACTAAAAAAACTAGCTGATGCATTTTCAGTTCCTATGACCTATTTTTTCTACAGCATGGAAATTCATAACTATCATGTAAAAATTGACGAGCAAAAATCTTTTAAAATGGAAGGTCTTCCTTCTGAATTTGTGAGATTGAGTGGAGATTTTTCTGGCAGAAGCTTGGAATCAATGATTGTAACTATTCCTGGAGGTCAAAAGCACGGACATAAGTACAACCACCCTGGCGAAGAATTTGCCTATGTATTAGAGGGTGTATTAATCGTGGAAATAGAAGACAAGGAATACCTAGTTCAGGCAGGTGACTCTATACACTATCCATCTACAATGCCTCACCAGTGGAGAAACCCTCTAGGCTCTCCTGTGAAAATTCTTTCAGTCATAACTCCAGCTGTATTTTAAAGCATAAAATTAGTTTATACAAAAATTAAACGCTCTATTTATGAAAAAATCATAAGCAGAGCGTTTTTTATTGTTAACCTATTTTTGTCTAAATACTTGTTTTTCTACTTATATCTAAATGTTCCAAATTTCTTCATTACCTCATCCATATTTTCATCACTTAAAATATTTGGTGTTCCTAGGGTTTTTGTCAGGTAATAAACCTCTGAGACAAATTCCAAATGCTCAGCTGTAGAAAACGCTCTGTCAACATCTTCCCCTAGAGCAATAAGTCCATGATTTGCAAGAAGAACAGCATTTGAGTCTCCTATGGTCTCAAGAGCTTTTTTAGCTAGCTCTTCAGAACCATAAGTAGCATATCCGGTGCATTTTACTCTATGCCCAGCCATGCCTATTAGGTAATGTACAGCAGGAAGCTCCCATCCCATGCAAGCTATTGCTGTTGCAAATTTAGAGTGCGTATGCACTATCCCGCTTACGTCAGCTCTATTTTTATAAAATGCTAAGTGCATACCTGCTTCACTAGATGGTCTATGCTTTCCTTCTACTAGATGGCCATCAATATCTAGGATTACTATATCTTCAGGTGTAGTTTCATAGTAATCAAGTCCACTTGGACTTATAGCAACTAGATTTTTTTCTCTGTTATATACACTGATATTTCCTCCAGAGCCTGTAGTTAGTCTCCTATCAATTAGCTTTTTCCCATACCTTACGACTTGCTCTTTTTCATATTCCATCATCTTGATATTCACCTGTTCCCCTAAATTAATTTTTTAATTTTATCTATTAAAGCTACATAATCCTTGCCTGTCTTGATTTTATATCTGTCTTTAATTAGGCTCTTTCCTAAAAGGATTAAAAATTTATCCATATATACTCTAGCTTCTATACTTTCAATGGATTCAATTTCTTTAACTTTTGAATCTCCTATTGTTCTTCTTATTATTTCTGTTCCAGCCATTCCAGCAGCATCCTCTAGTATGCTAGCTATCATCCATCTTTTATATAGAGGATTTTTTGCCATAGGATCAATTACTTTTTCATCATAGGCTCTGCCAAACTTCTCAGTAAACTTATCCATTATTTCCGCTATAGTAGTCTCTAGGTAACTAAGATAAGCTCTCTTTTCGACTTCATCACTCATAACTATGTCTGAATGAATATAAGAAAAAAATAAATTTCCAACCACATTGCCAAGGTCATAGCCTATAGGTCCATAAAATGCAAACTCAGGATCTATAACTTTAGTTTTTGACTCAGTCACAAAAATTGAACCACTATGAAGGTCTCCATGAAGTAAGCTCTGAGGATTGTTCATAAACTTATACTTGAGTTTTCCTGCCTCAAATACTAGCTCTTCATCATCGTAAATTTCTTTTTTTACAAACTCACTGCTTTCATCAAGCACGATATTTGTTCCAAAATGATTTGTATATGGGTCTGTAAATACTAATTTTTCAGTAATATCACATAGCTCTATATTTATATATTTTTTTACATCTTCTTTTTTCTTCCAAGGATTCATTACTATATCCATAGTAGAAATCAAAGTGTTTACCATGAATGTAGTGATATCCTCAGCAAAGTTCTTATATATCTTCTTTTTCATAAGTCCATGTCTTAGGTTTTCATATTCAGATATGTCTTCCATGGTAAGGGCGCACATTACTTCATCATAATGATAAATTTTTGGAACATAGTCGCTTGCAACCTCTCCATAAAATTTTAGCACCTCGGCCTCGATTCTATTTCTATCTACATCAAGAGGTCTTCCAGAACTTCTAAGCAATTTATCTGCCTGCTTTATAACTACAGATTTCTTTGATTTTATATCCTCAGCTCTAAAAACATAATTGATATTCCCATCACCTATTTCACTGACCTTTATATCTTCTATATTTTCAAAAAGCTTGAGCTTTTCAGCTACATATACCTTTATAGCTTCTTCATCCATCCTAAAATGCTCACTAAATCTATCCATCAGTCACCCCTAATAGAATTTTTTTACATCCGATTCAAAATATCTTTTCAAGTCATAAGGCGAATATATTCCTTTATTTGTAACTACTCCACTGATTAAATGCGGCGGCGTAATATCAAACGAAGGATAATAGCCCTTTACTCCATCTAAGGTATTTTTTATCCCTCTAGTTTCTAGTACTAAAGCTGGGTCTCTTTCTTCTATCTTTACTGTATCTACAGTAGGATTATCAATATCTGGTATTCCTGTCACAAAGTATGGAACCTCGTGATATTTAGCAGTGATTGCAAGCTGATAGGTTCCTATTTTGTTTGTGATATGACCATCTAGGCAAATCACATCTGCCGCTGATGTAAATAAATCAATCTTATTAGTTTTCATAACAAAAGCAGGCATATTATCAGTGATAACAGTGGTATCAAAGCCTTGATCTTGACATACGCTAGCAGTTAGCCTTGCTCCTTGAAAATAAGGCCTAGTTTCAGGAACAAAAACTCTTATATCCTTATTTCTATTTTTTGCTTGTTTTAACATCATTCCTACTATAGTCTCTCCAAAGCACTGAGTCATAATTGTCCCTTTATTTGGAAACATATCAACTAGGTAATTTCCTACTACTTCCATGTTCTCATATCTTCTATTTAGTGAATCTATAGTAGAGTTAAATATCTTTTCATCAACTTGCTCTCCATTATCAAGAGCTTTTCTTGCAACCTCTAGGCATCCACTCGTAATAAGCTTCATCCTATTTACAGTAGTCGGTCTAGCATGAGATAGTGTGTATGCAGCTTTTTCTAGATACTCAAGCTGTTTTTCTTTGCTTTCATTTCTAATTTCATATGCTGCTAGAGCCATTCCCATGCCTGCAGCCGTATATGGTCCAGCACTTTGAGTTACCATATCTGCTATAGCCTTGGCTACCTCCTCATGCGTACTGCAGGTCACAAAGCTAATCTTGGTAGGATAAATTCTCCTATCGAGAATCTTTACCTTGCCGCCCTCATACCACGCTACATTTTCATATCTTAAAATAAACCCTAGGCCTTCATCTTTTCTAATCATATTTTTATCTCCTGATTTTCAAATCTCCAAGAATCTCTCACCATATCCGCTATATCTTTCTCAGCTCTCCATCCCAAATCGCTCATAGCTTTATTTGTATCTGCATAGCAAGTAGCTATATCTCCAGCTCTTCTTCCTACTATTTCGTAGGGAATATCGACATTATTGACTTTCATAAAAGCATTTACTAGCTCTAACACAGATGTTCCTTTTCCTGTTCCTAGATTGTATATTTCTACTCCTGATGCTAGCTTTTCTATAGCCTTTACATGACCCTTTGCAAGGTCTACTACATGAATATAGTCCCTCACTCCAGTTCCATCTACCGTGTTATAGTCATCTCCAAATATACTCAGCTTCTTAAGCTCTTTTTTTGCCACTTTAGTAATATATGGCATAAGATTATTTGGAATTCCATTAGGATTTTCTCCTATAAGTCCACTTTCATGAGCTCCTACTGGATTAAAATACCTTAAAAGGCAAACACTAAACCCTTCATTAGCATTAGCTGTATCCATCAGAATTCTTTCACTCATTGCTTTTGTCTCTCCATAGGGATTAGTTGTCCTTTTCAGTTCCATACCTTCATTTAGAGGAGACTCTTGTTCTCCATATACTGTAGCTGATGAGCTAAATACAAACTTATTAACATTATACTCTAAACACAGCTTGCTAAGAACCATAGTAGATACTAGATTATTGTAATAATATTCAAGTGGCTTGCTAACCGATTCTCCTACAGCCTTTAGTCCTGCAAAATGAATTACTCCATCAAGCTTGTAATTTAAAAATATATCTCTAACCTTTGCTTCATCAGTTACATCAATTTGAAAAAAAATTGGCATAACACCAGTTATTTCATATATCTTATCAAGCACCTCAAGCTTCGAGTTAATAAGATTGTCAGCTATCACTACCTCATGGTCATTATTAATAAGCTCTACAACAGTATGACTGCCAATAAAGCCCAGTCCACCAGTTACTAAATACTTCATATACACACTACTCCTTAAACTTCATATCATCTAATGTGATTAATTTAATATTTTTCTGCTCTATTGCGTGCTGGATAAGTTCATCAGTAAATCCAGATTTTGAAAACAAATAATACCAAGTGTTTCCTACATCTGGCATCACTTCTTTATTTAATCTAATCATTTTATCTAAGAGTTTATATCCTTGAGTACTGTTAGTCCATTTACATTCTCCTAAGAGCATATTATTGTTTTCATCAAATGCCACTATATCAACTTCCTCGGATTTATCCCACCATCTGCCAATCAAAATAAAATGAAAAGGAGAGTTTCCTTCAGCTTTTAATTTAATTAAAAACTGCTTACAAACTTTTTCAAAAGTTGCTCCTAAAAATCTATTCATATCGGGTTTAATGATTTTTTCTACAATATAGTCACTTCCAGAATCTATTAATTCAGACATATAGGGAAACATATATGTGAAATAAAATCTAAAATAAGAATCTTTAAGATAATATAGGCCTTTCCTACTCTTCGCTTTTTGTTTTATTGGCATGGTCACAGGATATTCTTTCTCTAGAATTCCCAATTCTATTAAATTATTTAAGTAATAAGTTAATTTTGTTCTGTCAATAGAGGATTTTTGCTCTATTTCATTGAGAGTTGTGCTTCCAAGCGCAACTGCCTGTATCACTGCGAAATACGACATAACTTCCCTAAGTTCTTGCCTTAAGAGAAACTCCACCTCATTAAATAGAATGGAACCTCGTTCTAGAGCAATGCTACTTAGATTATAATAAAAGGATTCTTTCATATTAATTTGAACAAGATAATGAGGAACTCCTCCAAAAATACCATAATATTGAACTACTTCTTCAAAAGATAGCTCATGTAAAAGTTCTGCAGTTTCATAAATTGAAAATTCCTCAACTTTATAATTCCCTGTTAATCTTCCATATAAAGGATTTTTGACAGATAACAGTTCTTTTTCCATAAAGGACATAGATGACCCACAAAGAACTAAGATTAATTTTGAATTTTTCAAATTTAAATCCCAAATATTTTGAAGTATAGAAGGAATTGAACTATTGCCATTTACCATGTATGGAAACTCATCTATTATAATTAGGATTCTCTCTTTTTTTGATTTATCAGCCAAAAATTTAAATGCTTCTTCCCATGATTTAAAGCTATCAATATAATTTTCTAATTCAGAACCTTTTAATAATTCTTTTGAAAACATTTCCAGTTGACTTTTATCAACGGTTTCTATTGCAGAATAAAAAATATGATTTTTATCTAGTGCAAATTGTTTTAGTAACTCTGTTTTTCCTATTCGTCGTCTTCCGTATAAAACAACAAATTCAGATTTATTACTTTCGTATCTATTTTGTAAATATTTAAGTTCTTTTTTTCTACCTGAAAACATGACTTTTCCTCCTCAATTCTATCCTATACAAATTATATACTTAGAATTAAGTATTGTCGAGTCGTATTTAGTCTAATTTAAACTATACATTTCTTATTTAAAAAAACACTATAAAAAAATCAAAAGGGACGGTTCTTTTTGATTTTATTTTAATTCTCTCGTTGTAATTAATGGTACAAATTTTAGCTCTTATAATAGAATCCTTATTCCACCTAAATAAACCCTACTTATTAGTATTTACCATAAACTGTGTCTCACACTTCTTGCAACTAACTTTTATCTGGCCTTTATTCTTAGGCACTCTCATCCTAGCTTTGCAAGAAGGGCAGCTGATAACAAAATAATCGAGCAAGGATTTAATTTTTTGCTCATTAAAGCCTTCAATCACTTCATCTCCTATCACAAATGTTGGGACACCTTTAACATTGAGCTTTGCATATTCATCTCTAGCTATGGGATTAGTATTTACATCTCTATCTTCAAAAGAAATACCTTCTTGTTTTAAAAATTTCTTCGCATTAATACAGTGCGGACAAGTACTAGTAGTATAAACAATCACTTTTTTCATACTTCTCATCTCCTTAAATCAAATCATTAGGGACGGTTCTTTTTGACCACCCTCATTTAATTCTATTATTTTCTTAAATTGTTTTTGAATAGAGCTATATGGAGCCCCCAATATATCCGAAATCGTTCTTATACTAAGACCACAACCTATTAAAGACTCTATTATTTCCACCTTCATCTCAGGCGTCATTACTTCATTTTCTAATTTACTTAAATTATATTTGTTACAAAATTCTTCAATAGTTTTTTGAATTTTTGCTTCTCTAAGTTTTTGCTTATCCTCTTTTATCTCTAAATATTCTTTGTCATCTTCTAACTTGTGAAAATCCTTAAATGCTTTTAAATTATTTTGAAACATTTCCATAACTATTTTCATAGGCTCAGGAATAAATTTGCCAGTAAACGATATATAGCTACTCCACTCATATTTTTCACAGCTATCTACAATGTTGGCTTTTAAAGGATTGTTGTGGATGTATCTAATGACCATCATAAGATATTCGTCTGAGTCAATCGCCTCGCTTATAAATCTATCTTGAAAAACATGGCCTATCTTATCATAAGTTTTATTATACCAAATAGCATATTTAATATTAATACGTTTAAAAGCTATCCCCAAATTCTCAGGTGATGTCTTTACAACAAGGTGCACATGATTGTCCATAATACACCAAGCTAAGAGATCCATCAGTTTCTCATCACATATCTTTAATAATTGATTCATGAAAATTTGCTTACTCAGCCTATCTTCAAAGATATATTCCTTATTATTGCCTCTCATAATCACATGATAGTATCCTGATTCACTTATCTCTCTAGCTTGTCTTGGCATCATATCACCTCACAATTATAATCTCAAATATTTAATTAATTTTAGCATAAAATTCCTATTTAACAAAAATCAAAAAGAACCGTCCCTAATGATTCTAATGATTTTAAGTGCCGCAATAGGTTTTGTATGGTTTTGATGGCATAACTGGAGCTTTTTTAAAGTCTTTATCAATTAATTCATGCTCATATGGCAATAAAAGATTCTTTAATAATTTTTTATAAAACGTATAATCGTTATTATTTACAACTTCTGAGAGTGCTTGCTCTACTAAATTATTTCGTGGAATTATACCAGGATTTGATTGTTTCATTTTTAGCTTTGCTAACTCCATATTGCCATCATGATTATCTAATATATCTTTCCATCTTATTTCCCACTGCCTAAGTTCTTCGCTCTCATATCTTTCACTTTCATTCAAATTATTAAAAGTAATATCAACAAAGGTATTGGTATAATCCATTTTGTTTTTCTTCATCAGTTCTAGCAAATCATCTACTAATTTGTTATTTTCACTGCTATCATTTATAATTCCTAACTTATCTCTCATAAGGCTATAATAAAATCCAAGATATATTTCATCGTACTCTGCAAGAAGTTCATTTGCTTTTGATACAGCCTTGTCTTGATTGCCATCAATTAGAGGAATTAGGGTTTCTGCTAATCTAGCAAGATTCCATCTAAGAATTTTAGGCTGATTTTCATAAGAATACCTGCCAAATGTATCTATTGAGCTAAATACAGTCTTAGGATCGTAGATATCCATAAATGCGCACGGCCCATAATCAATCGTTTCGCCGCTTATAGCAGTATTATCCGTATTCATAACTCCGTGGATAAACCCCACAGCCTGCCATCTGGCAATTAGTTCCGCTTGAGAGTGTATCACCTCTCTCAGAAATCCAAGATAAGGTTTCTCCTCTTTTTTTACCTTCGGAAAATGTCTATCTATAGCAAAATCTGCTAATTGTTTTAGATACTCTCCCTTTCCCATTGCTGCTGCATATTCAAATGTTCCTACTCTTATATAACTCAGTGCAGTTCTAACGAGAATTGCGCCTTCAAGAGAATTCTCTCTATAAACTTTTTCCCCTGTTTTTAGTACTGCTAGACTTCTAGTCGTAGGTATTTTAAGTGCATTCATAGCCTCGCTAATTAGATGCTCTCTAAGCATTGGCCCTAGTGCTGCCCTTCCGTCTCCTCCTCTTGAGTAAGGAGTACGTCCACTACCCTTTAATTGTATATCAATTAGTTCTCCATTTGAGTTTTTTCTTTCGCCTATTAATAAAGCTCTTCCATCTCCTAACATAGTAAAATGTCCAAACTGATGCCCCGCATAAGCTAAAGAAAGCAATCCTTCATCTTTTGGTCCCAAATTTCCTGCCAAAATATTTTCCCCATATTCACTTTTTAGCATTGCTGAGTCAAGACCTAATTCATTTGCAAGCTCATCATTAAAAATTACAAGTTCAGGACTCTTTACAGTATTAGGAGAAACTTTTTTATAAAAAACTTCTGGAAGAAGCTCATAGCTAGTTTTAAAATTCCAATTATACTTTTCATTCATAGTTATATTCATTCCTCCAATAGATTAAATTAATATTACCATTCAATCAGTTTCTACCCATAAATCTATCTACCTATTCTCTAACTAAATAAACCCATGGATTTCTCCACAGGTTTATGGTCAAAATTAATATATTAAAACAATAGATATAATACTGAATGTCTTTTAGCTCTCAATCAAAAGAATCAAAAAGAACCGTCCCTAATGATTTCTTAAAAGAATCAAAAGGAACCGTCCCTAATGATTTCTTCTGTGTCATCATCTTCGTAAAATAGTTTAATATTTGGGTTAACTTTACCTATTCCTAAAAATCTTGCTTTATAATCATTTAACAGTTCAAGCACCTTAGGACTTAATATCATAAGGGCTACAACATTTGCAAATATCGGAAGTGCTGTAGACATATCTGAAAATAGCCATACAGTCGTCCCTGGGAAGCCATAATACACTGCTATTATAACTAGTCCCAAGCCCGGAAGTGGATACAGCCATTTGTAAGCTGTAAGAATCATATCCTTTGACTTAGATTCGCCTATTAGATATCTTATTACTACTTCCATCTGAGCATAAATACCGCTCGCTGTAGTTATTCCAAATAGTAAGGTTCCAAAAGCTAGAATAATACGTCTCCAACTTCCTATACCTACTTCAAAGGCACTAAGTGTAAGCTCTGCTCCAGAAAGCCCTGAAGACCACTGTCCTGTAACCATAATAACCAGAGCAGTTATACTGCAAATAAATAAGGTATCCACCATTACCTCAAATATGCCCAAAATCCCTTGCTTTACAGGATGGTCAACTTTTGCTGAAGCATGGACCATAGGAGCTGACCCCCATCCAGCTTCATTTGAAAACACTGATCTAGCCATACCTGTTTTTATAGCATGTGAAAATGCTGCTCCACCAAAGCCACCCACTGCTGCAGTTTCTGTAAATGCACTACTAAATATGAGCGCAAAGCTTTGTGGAATCATGTTTATATTTTTAAATATTAAAAAAAATCAATAGGAAAAATCAATAGGGACGGTTCTTTTTGATTCCCTATTGATTTTCCCTATTGATTTTAATATAGGCGGTTCCTCTACCAGATCCAACCTTTTTGATGTATCCCTCTTTCAGTAAATCCGAAAGTGCTTTTTCAATGGTTGTGACACTGATATCCGGATAAATGTCTGCAATCTCTCTCTTTGAAAGTTTATGAACCTTCTTATCAAAAATATCTTTCACTCTTTCTGATTTACCCATTTTATCTACAGCTACGGTTTCTACCCTATCAGAGAAGCCCCTATAGGCCTTCAATAAAATACTTAAGTAGTACTTTACAAAAGGTAGATAACTGTTCTCATTTTCATGCCAGCCTATTGAACTTTCTTGAAGGGTTTCATAATAACTTTCCTTGGTGCTTTCAATTAACATCTCTACACTGACATACTTTCCTACAATATAGCCTTGCTGGTATAAAAGTAAAAGTGTTATGAGTCTACTCATTCTTCCATTACCATCATTAAAGGGATGAATACTTAAAAAATCTAATATAAATTTTGAAATTATAATTAATGGGTCAATTCTTCCATCATTAATAGCCTCATTATAAGCACTGCATAATTTCTCTACTGCTTCTGGCGTCTCAAAAGCAGATAATGGTTTAAACCGAATTCTGCGAATTCCCTTTTCATCAACTTCTTCAATAATATTGTCTTGATTTTTATATCGTCCCCCATTGTTCGATGGATGAAAACTATAAAGGTCTCTGTGTAATTGTAAAATTACACTTGGCTTTAATGTTATATAATCGTAATTTTCATGTATTGTATTAAGAACTTCCCTGTAGCCTGCAATCTCCTCTTCATCTCTATTAATCGGTTCTGCTTTTTTTGAAACCAGTTCTTCAAGCCTGGAGTCCGAAGTAAATATCCCTTCAATTCTATTGGACGCACCGGTACTTTGAATCTTTGCTACCTCCATCATGGCCTTGAGTAAAAATCATGAGGGACGGTTCTTTTTGATTATCTTTCAATTAAGAATATATCACTTAGAATCTCTAGCATTTCATCAAAACTCGCACTTCTAATACCTAAGTTTTTCAAATCAGGTTTATCTTCCTTGAGTTGCTCAATGAACTTCATTACATCATTTTGAATTTCTTCTGAGAGTTCAATTCTGCTTTCTGGAGATACATTGGCTAGAAGTCTAAATACATCATTCTTATGTTTCTTTATATTTTTTGTATCTATATCATCTCCGACTTCTTTTCGTTCTTTCATATCCAGCCATGCTTTAATCTTAAATAGGATAACTGTTTCGATTTCAATGAGAGAAAATCCATCCACTGTACTTTTCCCTTTTAGTAATAAATTGTAATAATCATCGTTTAATAATATTGCTGAAAGACTGACTATGCTATCATCAATGTGAATAGGCGTTAGTCCTCCATTGAAACTAAGTCCAAATTTATTAGGAAGTTTACTAAAGAGCTCAATCATTTTTGGAAAAGATGAATCCTTCGGTTCAGTGAAACGGTAAAATTGATTTTCACCAGTTCCCCTCTGACGATTTTCATAACCGCCATCTTCTATAAACTTCCAGAATGTTTTTCCAAAAGAGGAATCTAGAGCCTCAATAATGAGTACTATGTCCAAATCCTTTGTTGCTCGAAATTGAGCACCAAGTTCATCCATAAGAATATCACAAACAGTTCCTCCAATAAACACATACTGACTTGTATGATTTTCAAAATACGCTTTGAATTTTTCTAATCCGTGTACCATAGTTCACCTCTCAAAACGTCTTCTAGAGCTTGCTCCACTCTTTCATCGGTTTCATTCTTTAAAGAAGCATACAAAGAGAGTATGTCGACATTGCTACTATTAGAAAATAGTCTAGGATCATAGTCCCAAAGCTCTATTTCAACTAGTTTTTTATCTTTTATAAAATCTTTATTTTTAACAATTTCAATCTGATTTTCATCTAACTTATTTTTTTCTATTGCAATAATGGAATGGTCCAATGGATTAATCATTGATAATACTGCCAATGCATCTAATCCAGCGGTCAAAGCGCCTAAAGGCTTTGACTCTGCATAAATGATTCTTCTCACGGGAGTCTTTAGATATTCCCGACCTATCAAAAAGTAATCTGGATCTGAAATCCGTTTATATTCTTTGCTACGGCCCGTCCTTCCTCCAATTTGATATTTAATGAGATTCAAATTGTATAAATCATTTAACGCTCTAGAAGCTGTCATTTTATTAAGCCCTAATTTTTTTGCAAACTCAGTAGTGTTCACAACTTCTTCCCTATTATACAAGAAGTATAAATAAGCAATCTGAGTAGGTGTTGTAAACTCTTTCATTTCTTCTACAAAATATTCTTGAGCTTTTTTCAAATCAAGCCCCAAGAATGGCAAGTACATCTGTCCATCTTCAATCACAAAAGAAATTTTATTTTTAATCAAACTTTTCCTTCTATATCTAGTGATATCTTTGTAGAATAGAACAATTTGACAATTCGTTAAATTTTTAATTTGCTTCAGATGCTTTTTAAGCTGATCTATGCTAGGCATCTCAGCAATGACTTCTAATAAAACACACTGCGTTCCAAGGATTGTCATCTCATAAAAGTTATAGCTATCCCTTAAAAAAATTGGAAAGTTGCCCTCTTTAAGCCACGGTTTTATGTTAATATCTTCATCGATATTTTCTTTTAAGTATGTTTCTACAATAGTAACCAATTCAATCACCCTCTAATGTAACGTTTATTTATTTCAATATAACATTTTTATATTTATATTACAATTAATTTTGTTACATTGAATTAACTTAAAAAATTTATTTTAAAATCATGAGGGACGGTTCTTTTTGACCACTCTCATTTAATTCTATTGTTATCTTAAATTGTTTATTAAAAGAGCAATAATCATTAAGAACAACCCCTTTTGATTCTTATGCAAAAATCAAAAAGAACCGTCCCTACTGATTTCGCCTACTGATTTCGTGGAGGGACTCGAGGGCGAGAAGTATTTCTCTATCTTCTCCCTGCTGAGCTAGGTCTTTTTGGTTTACGTAATCATTCACTCCGTCTTTTACATCCTTGCTATATAGCACTACGTTGTTTAGAACTGAGCCTACCATTACTCCTCTTAGCTTTCCTATTACAAATAGCGATGCTGTTTCCATATCTGAGCCTAGAACATTTTTCTTATTCCAAAATTTCATTTTTTCTATCTCATCATCTATATAAAACGAGTCATGGCTTCTAGTTATTCCCACATGATGCTCATAGCCTAGTTTCACAGCGTTGTTTTTTAGGGCTGTCAATATTTCAAAATCAGATACTGCTGGATAGTCTTTATTGATATACATAGCAGATGCCCCATCTTCTCTTACTGACGCCATGCTGATTATAAGGTCCCCTATGTTTATATCCTTTTGAACTGCTCCTGCGCTTCCTATTCTGATGAAGTACTCTCCCCCACAGTTTATCAGCTCTTCTAATGCAATCACAGCTGAGGCTCCTCCTATTCCCGTAGAAGTAACTGTAACCTGCATCCCTTTATAGCTTCCAGTCAAAGTCTTAAACTCTCTATTATTTGCTATGACTACAGCATCATCCAGAAAGCTTCCTACTCTATCTACTCTTTGAGGATCTCCTGGCAGTAGCACCATCTTACTTACTTTTTCACACTGTATATGTGGCTGAATCATAAATTTCCCTCTTTCTAATCAATTATTGCATCTATCAAGGCTTCTGATAAAGTAGGATGAATAAACAAGCTCCTTTTTATAGCTTCTATGCTCACTTTATTATCTATCCAAAGCCCCACATTTCCTACCAAGGCTCCTGCATCAATAGAATTTATCCATATTCCTTTGACTATCTCATCCTGCATAATTATCTTCATAAACCCATCATCATAGCTAGAATCTAGCCCTCTAAAGGTATCCTTAAAATATAGCTTTTTTACTAAGCAGTCCTCAAGCTCGTGCTCTTGGCAGCCTGCTCCAGCTAGTTCATTTATGGTAAATATACACCTTGGAAGTGAGCTGTACTGAGTTGATATCTGCTTGCCCTCCCAAATATAATCAGCTAGCAAAATCCCTTGTTGAAGTGCAATATGTGCCATCCCATGAATCCCATTTATATCTCCTACAGCATAAATCGAAGCCTTGCTAGTCATGAGGTTTTCATCTACCTTAATAAATCCACTTTTCATCTCTAGCTTTAGCTCTTCTATCCCTTTTGGAATATTAGGCTTTCTGATTCCAGTCACGAGAAGTTTTTTTACTTTTAGACTTTCACGATTAGAAAAGCTAATTGCAGCTTCCTCTTCTACCTTTTCAATAGCCGTAACCTCAGTATTTAAAATCAGCTCTACTCCATTATTAATAAGCCTAGCTTTGATATTTTCAATCAAATCCTCATCATTGCCCTGTAATATCTGAGCTTCCTTTTCTATTACTTTGACCTTTACTCCTAGCTCGCTAAGCATAGAAGCAAACTCAATCCCCTCTACATTTCCTCCTAGTATAGTCATTTCCTCAGGTAGCTGCTTCATAGTAAGTAGGCTTTCATGACTGAGTATCACCCTATGGTCTATAGGGGCAAACCCCTTTACTGTAGAAGCAGTAGTTCCAGTAGCTAGGATAATGTGCTCTGTCTCAATCAGAGCTTCATTTACCTTAACTCTAGTTTCACTTAATACCTCGCCCTCACCTATATATACATCTATATT
>Ga0334893_1000862_pt1 | contig 34368 bp, 29 predicted proteins | sample GraSluR3_MG_5_FD_207218 | JGI IMG/M metagenome (GOLD analysis project Ga0334893, IMG submission 207218) | Sludge microbial communities from methane-producing bioreactor in Wageningen University, Netherlands - Granular Sludge_09_05-R3 | ecosystem: Engineered > Bioreactor > Anaerobic >...
AAAAAAGCCGAAGTACTATTTGTTTTATTCTACGAGCAAAATGAGTGATGCTGATAAGGAAAAGGTTATAAAGCACCTTTATAAATTTGAAGTTATACTAAATAAAAGAAGAGAATCTATGCTAGGAAAGCTTCCATACTATCATTTGCAGTGGCCAAGGCGTAAGGAGATATTTACAGGTGAAAAGATAGTATCTCCTCAAAGAGCTCTTTATCCGAGCTTTGCGTATTCTGATGATGAGCTTTACGCTAGTGCGGATGTTTATTATATTACAGATATTAAGGAAAATCTATTTTTCATCTTAGGTTATTTGAACAGCTCCTTCACTGATTTTTATTTAAGACATGTGGGAAAAAAGAAGGGGAAATATTTAGAGCTATATCAAAGACCTCTAAGTGAAATGCCTGTGATAGATATAAGTGAGGATAAAAAACTAGAAATAGCTCATAGAGCGCAAAAAATCACTAATTCCAAGATATGCGACTCTTTGAAGATAAGTCAATTAAAATTAGAAATAGATAATATAATATGGAATGAGCTTTACAATCTTTAATAAAACTTCACAGAATCAAATAGCGAGCCTCAAATGTTAACAAAACTTAACATTTGAGGCTTTTTTTAATAAAACTATATGTCCGCGAATTGAAGACATATAGTTTTATTTTTATGTTTTTTAATTTTTGACAAGCAAACAACAATTGTTGATAAATTGTGAAAATATTAAAAATTAAGCTTTTTTTGGGTTTATTGTTTCCATTGACAATAAACGATAATGAATGTCACCTTAGAACGTTCATTTTTCAAATACAATTTTAAAATGTTAAATAAAGTTAAAATTTGATTTATTGTAATATTATTGAAATAAATAAATCTTATGCATATAATTATTTTTAACAATGATTCTCGGACTGAGGATTCATTCAATTTTACAAATGTTTAGAAAAGGAGTGATAAAATGGGAAGATATGTTCTAAAAAGATTTGGATCAATGTTTTTAACTTTGTTTGTAATTACTACATTTACTTTTATAATGATGCACCTTGTTCCAGGAGGACCATTCACATCTGAGAAAAAACTTCCGCCAGAAATAGAAAGAGCTTTGGCAGAAAAGTATAATTTGAATGATCCTATTCATACACAATATATTGATTATTTAAAAGGTGTAGTACAAGGAGACCTTGGCCCATCATTTAAGTACAAAGGCAGAGATGTAAGTGGCATGATAGGTGATTATTTCCCTGTGTCAGCTCAACTTGGAGGTACTGCAATTTTAGTTATTTTACTTATAGGAGTGCCTATAGGAGTTATATCAGCACTAAAACAAGGAACTTGGCTAGACAGTTTCGTAATGCTCTTTGCCATACTAGGGGTAACGATACCAAGTTTTGTCGTTGCGGCACTTATGATTTACGTGTTTGGGGTAAAGTTAAAGCTCTTGCCAACTTCACGATGGGCCACCCCGAAACATATGATAATGCCAGTAATTGCTCTTGCAGCATATTCAGTAGCTTTTATTGCGAGACTAACTCGTTCTTCAATGCTAGAAGTTATTCAACAAGATTATATTAGAACAGCTAGAGCTAAAGGACTTAGTGAGGGAGTAGTAGTTTTTAAGCATGCACTTAAAAATGCTCTTATTCCTATAGTTACATATATTGGACCTATGGCAGCCGGTATACTTACAGGGTCTTTCGTAATAGAGAAGATTTTTGCTATACCTGGTATGGGTAGAATGTTTGTTGAGAGTATTAGCAACCGTGACTACACAGTAATCATGGGTGTTACAATATTTTATGCGGCTATACTAGTGTTTATGGTATTTATAGTAGATTTAGTCTATGGACTTATTGATCCTAGAATAAAAATAGACGAAGATTAGGAGGCGGATTATGGATAATACACAAGTAAAAAATAAGCAAAATTTATGGCAACCGCTTTCTAAAGAAGAAAGAGATGCAGATAAAATAGTTAGACCATCAATGACTTATTGGCAAGACGTTTGGAGAAGATTAAAAGGCAATAAAGTTGCAATGGGGTCTTTAATCTTTTTAATATTTCTAATATTGGTTGCTATATTTGTTCCAATGTTTTGGCCTTATAGTTATTCAGATCAGAATCTTATGAATGCTAACCAAAGCCCAAGTGCTCAGCATATTTTTGGTACAGACAAGCATGGTAGAGATTTGTTTATACGTGTAATTTATGGAGCTAGAATTTCTCTTACAGTTGGTATAGCGGCATCTATTATCAACTTGGTAGTTGGGGTTGTGTATGGTGGTATTTCTGGCTATGCTGGAGGAAAAACTGACAACTTGATGATGAGAATAGTTGATATTTTATATACTATTCCACTTACTTTGTATGTTATCTTGCTTATGGTTTGGCTAGGAGCAGGAATGAAAAGTATCCTTATAGCTATAGGTACTACATATTGGATTAGTATGGCTAGGATAGTTAGAGGTCAAATTTTATCACTTAAAGAACAAGAATATGTAATGGCGGCTAGAACTTTAGGGGCTAGCGATTCTAGAATACTATTTAAACACCTAATCCCAAATGCAATGGGACCGATAATAGTAACTATGACAATGTCAATTCCAAGTGCAATATTTACAGAGGCATTCCTATCATTTATAGGCCTTGGGGTTTCTGCTCCAAAAGCTTCTTGGGGGGTACTAGCAAATGATGCTTTAGGTAGTTTTATGCTATATCCGCATCACTTATTCTTCCCAGCACTTGCACTATCATTAACAATGTTAGCTTTTAACTTTTTAGGCGATGGACTTAGAGATGCTCTAGATCCAAAAATGCGTAAGTAAAGGAGGAGAATGTATATGTCATCAGAAAATTTATTAGATGTAAAAAATCTTAAAACATCCTTCTTTACGCATGTAGGAGAAGTTAAGGCAATAAGAGGGGTAGATTTTCACTTAAAGAAAGGTGAAGCTATAGGTATAGTTGGAGAGTCAGGTTCAGGTAAATCAGTTACTTCTCTTTCTGTGATGAGACTTTTGCTTAATCCAGGAAAAATAATAGATGGACAGATTCTATTTAATGGAGAAGATTTAGCAACAAAATCTGATAAAGAAATGCAAAATATCAGAGGAAATGAAATTTCTATGATATTTCAGGACCCAATGACGTCTTTAAATCCTGTTTATACTATTGGGGACCAAATAATGGAGGCTATAATTAAGCACCAAAAGGTATCCAAGGAAGAAGCTAGAAAAAAAGCAGTAGAAATGTTGAAAATAGTTGGAATTCCAAGTCCAGAAAAACGTATCAAACAATATCCTCATGAGTTTTCGGGTGGTATGAGACAAAGAGCTATGATTGCTATGGCACTTTCATGTGAACCGCAGCTACTAATAGCTGATGAGCCTACTACAGCACTAGATGTTACAATACAGGCTCAGATTCTAGAACTTATGAAAGATTTAAAGGATAGACTTAATACATCTATTATATTGATAACACATGACCTTGGGGTTGTTGTTGATGTATGTAGTAGGATAATAGTAATGTATGGTGGTCTTATTATGGAAGAAGGAAGTAGTGAAGAAATATTCTATAATCCAAAGCATCCATATACGTTAGGACTACTTAAATCTATACCTAAGATAACGGAAAAATCTGATAAACAAAGGTTGATTCCTATAGATGGAACGCCTCCAGATTTATTAAAGCCACCTAAGGGATGTCCGTTTGCTCCTAGATGTGATTATGCTATGAAAATTTGTATAGAACAAAGCCCAGAGTATACTCAGATGAGCCCTACGCACAGGTCAATGTGTCATCTACTTCATCCAGATGCACCTAGTGTGCCTGAAATTAACGGAAATATTGATAAGGAGGGACAAGCTTAATGATAAATAAAGATGCAGAAGTATTAATTGAAGTCAAAAACCTTAAAAAATATTTTCCTGTACACAAAGGCTTCTTTAAGAGAACTACTCAAAACGTACAAGCCGTTGATGATATATCTTTTGCTATAAGAAGCGGAGAAACATTAGGCCTTGTTGGAGAGTCTGGATGTGGAAAGTCTACAACTGGAAGAACAATAATCAGACTATATGAACCTACTTCAGGGGAAATTATATACAAAGGAACTGAGATTGGAAGATTATCTCAAAAAGAATTAAAACCATATAGAAAAAAAATTCAGATGATATTTCAAGATCCGTATGCCTCACTAAACTCCAGGATGACAGTTGGAGATATTATTGGTGAGCCGCTTGATATTCACGAACTTGCATCAGGAAAAGAAAGACTTGAAAAAATTCACCAATTACTTCACGATGTAGGACTTAATCCTGACCATGCTACTCGTTATCCTCATGAGTTTTCAGGAGGACAAAGGCAAAGAATAGGTATAGCTAGAGCACTTGCAGTTGAGCCAGATTTTATTATATGTGATGAGCCTATTTCAGCGCTAGACGTATCTATTCAAGCGCAGGTTGTTAATATGCTAGAAGACTTACAAAGAGAAAGGAATATAACATATTTATTTATAGCTCATGACCTTTCAATGGTTAAGCATATATCTGATAGAATAGGCGTTATGTATCTTGGTAAAATGGTTGAGCTTGGACCTGCTGATGACTTATATAATTCACCTCAGCATCCATATACACAAGCTTTATTATCTGCTGTACCAGTACCAGACCCTAATATATCAAAAAATAGTAAGAGAATAATTCTTAGCGGAGATGTACCAAGCCCTATGAATCCTCCTTCTGGCTGTAGATTTAGAACTAGATGCCAGTATGCTATGGATATTTGTAAAGAGCAAGAGCCTGAGTTTGTAGAGATAGCACCTGGCAGAATGTGCGCTTGTCATCTTCATAAAAAATAAACTTTATAAAAAAATAACTTATATTTGAAAAAAAGTTTGAAAATTCTAGAAAATCAGATATTATATAATAAAAGGTTTTTTTATATGATATTTTCTGTGGATGTAATTTTTTTTACATCTACAGATTATATAGAGTTAAATAATAGTTAGCATTAAAAACATAAGGAGGGAAAAAAATGAAGAAAAAATTAATCGCGTTAACACTAACTGCATTAATGGGATTCTCTGTTCTTGCAGGTTGTGGCGGAAATCAAGCTACTGAAGGTGGCGAGGATGCAGCAGGTGAGTCAACTGAACCGAAGATTGTAAGACACAACTTAGGAGCAGACCCACAAACTATCGACCCAGCACTTAATACTGCAGTGGATGGGGCTATATTCTTAGTAAACGTTTTCGAAGGTCTTTGTAAGACTGATGAAAATGAAAAAGCTGTCCCAGGTATGGCGGAAAGCTGGGAAATTTCTGAAGATGGACTTACTTATACATTTAAATTAAGAGATGCTAAATGGTCTGATGGAGAGCCTATAAAAGCTCAAGATTTTGAATATTCTTGGAAAAGAGCTCTTGACCCAGCTACAGCATCTGAGTATGCATACCAAATGTACTACTTAAAAAATGGCGAAGCATTTAACAGTGCAGAAGCTACTGCTGATGATTTAGGAGTAAAAGCTATAGATGATAAAACTTTAGAAGTAGTTTTAGAATCTCCTACTCCATATTTCTTAGAACTTACAGCGTTTCCAACTTATTTTCCAGTTAGACAAGACATTGTAGATGCAGATCCAGAAGGCTGGGCTCTAAATATGGAAACTTATATCAGTAATGGACCTTTCAAAGCTGTTGAGTGGAGCCATAATGATGTATTAAGAGTTGTTAGAAATGAAAATTATTATGATGCAGAAAACGTAAAATTAGATGGAATAGATTTCTATATGATAGTTGAAGAATCAACTGCTATGTCAGCATTTGAATCAGATGAAGTAGATTATATAGAAAATATTCCTACTGACCAAATTCCAACACTACAAGAATCTCACGAAGATTTTGAAATTCAGCCTTACCTAGGAACATATTTCTATGTATTTAATACAACTAAAGAGCCAGTTAATGACCCTAAGGTTCGTAGAGCTCTAACTCTTGCAATAGATAGACAAGCTATCGTTGATGTTGTAACAAAAGGTGGACAAAAACCTGCATCTGGATTCGTACCATCAGGTATGACTCTAAGCGATGGTAGTGACTTTAGAGAAAAAGGTGGAGATTTTGCTATCCCTGCAAATACTAACGTAGAAGAAGCTAAAAAACTTCTTGCTGAAGCTGGATATCCAGATGGACAAGGTTTCCCAACTATCGAAGTTATGTACAACACTCTTGAAGCTCATAAAGCTATAGCTGAAGCTATTCAAGAAATGTGGAAGCAAAACTTAGGAATTAATGTAGAACTTAGAAACGAAGAGTGGAAAGTATTCCAAGAAACAAGAACTCAAGGAGATTTCGTAATAGCTAGACATGGTTGGATTGGTGACTATGTTGACCCTATGACATTCTTGGATATGTGGTTATCAAACTCAGGAAACAACGACGCTGACTGGTTTAACGATGAGTATGACAAGTTAATCGCTGATTCTAAGAAAGCTGAAGGAGCAGATAGAGACGCTCTTATGTTAGAAGCAGAAAAGTTAATGATGGATGCTAACATCACTATGCCTATCTACTACTACACAAAACCAACGTTACTAAAATCTTATGTTAAAGATGTTCATTTCTCACCATTAGGATTTGTATTCTATCACAACGCTACAATTGAACAATAAAATAAGATTATTCATAACAAAAGAAGCGGTCTAGACCGCTTCTTTTGTTATGAATAAAAAATACTATATAAAGCAAGCTTGTTATTTAATTTAGTAGCGTATATTGTTATGCTTGATAAATCATGTATAATAAATCTTATAGAATTATTTAAAAATAAGGTATTTGCTTTAATCGTTATAGATTGACTTTTAATTATAGGAGTAATTATATGAACATCTTAGAAGAAGGAAAACTTTCTATAGAGCAACTTAAAGAGCTAGTCTTTGAGTATACTAAAAATTTTAGAAAAGAAGTATTAACCCACCCTTACATAGGACAAGACTGTGCAGTAATTGACGCTAAAGAAAAAATGATATCCATATCTTCAGATCCTATAACTGCTGCAAAGGAAGACATAGGAAAACTTGCTGTAGATATAAACCTAAACGATATTGCAGCTTCAGGAGCTTCGCCTTTTGCTATTACGGTGACTATTTTATGCCCTATTGGAACTACTGACGAAGATATTAAGTTAGTGATGAAAGATATATATGAAAATGCAAAATCAAAAGAAGTTCAAATTATAGGTGGGCATACTGAGGTTACATCTGCAGTAAATAAAATGATAGTTTCTGTTACTGCATTAGGGCTACTAAGTAAAAGCCAATTTGATAAGATTCCTATATTTGAAGCTGGAGATTGTATATATGTCACAAAGGATATAGCTATGGAAGGAAGCCATATAATAGCTTTAGAAAAATCTTCGGAGCTTTTAGCTATAATAAATGAAAAAGATAAGGACACTCTTGCTTTTTATTCAAATAATTTAAGTGTTTTAGAAGATGCAAGTCTGGCTAGAGGAAGTGCTTGTATTATGCATGATATTACTGAAGGTGGGGTGCTTGGAGCAGTTTGGGAAACTTGCGAAATGATTGGTTTTGGGGCAAGGCTAGATTATAACTCGATGCCCTTGTCAGAAACATCAAAAAAAATCTGCGAATATTATAAAATAAATCCTCTACGACTTATTTCAAGTGGAAGTATGCTGATTGTGGTTAAATCATTAGATTCAAAAAAATTAGAAAAATCATTTGCTTCGTCAAAAATAAAACTCACTAAAATAGGTGAATTAATTAGTGACAAAACTGTTGAAATTTTTCAAAACAATACTTACTCGAAGGTCTTGCCTCCAAAATCGGATGAACTTTACAAACTAGTATAAAAAGTATTAAGAATAAATTACAATACTTGACTTAAGTTGAAATTTGAACCGATTACATGATATGCTAAACATATTAAAAATAGTTAGCTTTTAGCTGCTTTGTTTTAAAAGTGGGAGGATAAAAAATGAAAAAAAGTTTTAAAAAATACATAGCTTTAACACTTGCTCTAGGTTTATTTATTCCAAGTGCTACATTTGCTGCACCTAAAATAGAATATGGGAAATTTATAGTGGCAGGAAAAACGCAAAAAATAGCTCTTGCCAATGTAAGTGTAGACTCTGCACCTCTTACTGTATCTAGTGGAGAAGTTCCACCACTTGTAATGGATTCAAGGACTTTGGTTCCTGTTAAGTTAGTAACTGAAAAATTAGGAGCTCAGATTTCTTGGAATTCAAAAACAGAAGAAGTAACTATAAAAAAATCTGATAAAATTATAGTGTTAAAAATAAATAGCCCAACTGCAAAAGTAAACGGAAAATCTAAAACTCTTCCAGACAAAGTATCTCCTATAATAGTTAATAGTAGAACGATGGTTCCTCTTAAGTTTATAGCAGATGAATTCTCTTTGACAGTAAATTATAATGCTGCAAACAATAGTACTAATTTGATTTCAAAATCAAGTGATAATGTAACTGATGAGCTTTTTTCAACTGATGCACAAACTGATTCTCACGATATTTTAGCAAGTCTTGATTTATCTGGAGTGACAGTGGTTGAAAACAACAATCAAAGTACTATTGAAAATGAGATTAAAGCCGATAGTGATTTGAATATTATACCTGAAATAAATGTAGATTACTTAATATCAAAACCTCAAGAAAATAGTCAAAAACAAGAAGAAACAAGTATAGAAAATTTAAATGCCAGACAAGTTTCTTATAATTTACTTTCGCAAAATATAGATAATGAAATTTTTAGTATTACAGGCACTAGTGGATTAAGTAGCTCAAGCTTTTTTCTATCTGAGCCTGAAAGGCTAGTTATAGATATACATGGAGCGGCGATAAACCCTAGTCTAGACGCAAATAAATTTTATTCCAATAGTGCATTTATAAAAGAAATGAACTCTTATTATCATGTTTCAGAAAATAAATTAAGAATAACATTAAAATTACGAGAGGATACTAAAAGAGAAGAAATTCAGATTAAGCAAAACCCTGCATCAGTTGATATATCATACAAGTCTCAAAAACCTAAAAATTCAAATATGACATATAGTGCTGATAGAATAAACTCTAATTTTGAACTTAGATTAGCTTCATCATACAATACTCCAATTGTTAATTTTGATATGTTTTCAAATATAGTTGAAGTAACTTTACCTACTACAGTTTCAAATCTTCAACCTGAAATAAGAAATATAGATGATAGAAATATTTCTTCTATAGAAGTTGTAAACCAAGGTCAGGATACTATACTTAGATTTAAGCTAAAAGAAAGGGTAAACCATGCTCTAACTGATAATGGAATTAATTCTAAGATAGGCATAAAATTTACAAAGCAAAATAGAACTACACCACTTATAGTTGTAGATGCTGGACATGGAGCAAAAGACCCTGGGGCTGTTTCAGGTGGGACAACAGAAAAAGAATTAAACCTTATTATATCTCAAAAATTATCAGCTAGGTTAAAACAAGAAGGCTATGAGATAATCACAACTAGAGATACTGATGTTTTTATAGAACTAGTAGATAGGGCTACGGCAGCAAATAGTAGGGATGCAGATTTATTTATAAGCATACATCACAATGCTGCTGGAAGTAAGGCGGCAAATGGTATAGAGACACTGTACTATCCATCTGATGATAATAAAGCTCTAGCTAAAATTTTTCATGAAGAAATGCTAAAGGCTTCTGGGGCAAAGGATAGGAAAATTATCCCTAGAGCAAATTTAGTAGTATTAAATAGAACTAAAATGCCAGCGGCTCTTTTAGAATTAGGCTACATGACCAATTCATCAGAACTTGCAAATATAAAAGATGATGCCTATCAAAATGCTATGGTTGAAGGTATAGTTAAAGCAGTAAATAGATATTTCAAAGGCTACTAGCCAAAAAGGAGAAATAGATGTCAAAAGAAAATAATATGCTAAGAAAAATTAAAATTAGCAAAAACTTCACTAAATATGCTGAAGGTTCAGTGCTTATTGAGTTTGGAGACACTGTAGTGCTTTGTAATGCATCTATAGAGGAAAAAGTTCCTCCATTTTTGAAAAACACTGGAACTGGTTGGATAAGTGCTGAATATTCAATGCTTCCTAGGTCTACTCATCAAAGAAAAATTAGAGATTCAGCTAGAGGGAAAATAGATGGAAGAACTCATGAAATCCAAAGATTAATAGGAAGAGCTCTTAGGTCTGTTGTAGACATGAAGGTATTAGGCGAAAGAACTATTTGGATTGACTGTGATGTGCTTCAAGCTGACGGAGGAACTAGAACAGCTTCTATTACAGGAGCCTTTGTAGCTCTTTGTGATGCCATGTCAAAACTTTATGAAAAAGGAGCAATAAAAAGTTTTCCTATAAATGCTTTTGTAAGTGCAGTTAGCGTAGGGATAGTAAAAGGCAAGCCAGTATTAGATTTATGTTATGAAGAAGATTCTGGTGCTCAAGTAGATATGAATGTAGTTATGACGGATAAAGGTGAGTTTATAGAAGTCCAAGGAACTGGAGAGCAGCATCCTTTTTCAAAGGAACATCTTATGCAGCTTTTAGATTTAGCACAGCAAGGTAACGAACAGCTTATGAAAATTCAAAGAAGAGCAATTGGAGAAGAAATTTCATCTCTTATATCACCAAGACCAAAGCAAGAAATGATAATTGCTTCATCTAACAGCCATAAGATTGAAGAAATAGGAAGCATTCTTGCTGATTTTGGCATTGAGCTGTTGTCTTTAAAGGATGTCGGCTTAGAAGGTTTAGAAATAGAAGAAACAGGTTCTAGTTTTGAAGAAAATGCAATTATAAAAGCAAAGGAAATAATGAAGCTTACTGGAAAAACTGCAATAGCTGACGATTCTGGTCTTATGGTGGATGTATTAGGTGGGAGGCCAGGTGTTTATTCTGCTAGATTTTCTGGCGAAGGAGCAACTGATGAGAAAAACAATGACAAGCTATTAGGGCTTTTAAAAGGCTATGATTTAGACAGTAGAACAGCTAAATTCGTATCTGCAATTGCAGTTGTATATCCAGATTCTAGGCAGTACATAGCAAAAGGAATCTGCAAAGGCCTTATAGGTTTTGAAGGTAAAGGAGATATGGGATTCGGCTACGACCCTTTATTTACTCCCGACGGTATAGACAAAACTTTTGCTCAGCTTACAAAGGAAGAAAAAAATAAAATAAGCCATAGAGCCAAATCTCTTGAAGAAATGAAAAAGATATTAAATGAAATCTTGTAAAATATATGATATAATATTTAAGTTGAAATTAAGAGAGAAAGCTATCAATAAACTAGGAGGAATAGAATGAGCAGTGAAATTTTAAAAAAAGAAAATAGCGTTGTTACGCTGAAGCTCACTATAGATGCACAGAGCTTTGATAAGGCATGTAAAGATGCTTACAATAAAAATAAGACTAAATTCAACGTTCAAGGATTTAGAAAAGGTAAGGCTCCTATGAGTATAGTTGAGAAATTTTATGGAGAGGGAGTATTTTTTGAAGATGCTATTAACTCACTTTTCCCAGAAGCTTTTGAAGCAGCTGTAAAAGAGCATAATTTGGATACTGTAGCTAGACCTGAAATCGATGTAGAAGAAATTGGCAAAGGAAAGAACCTTGTTATAATGGCTGATGTAGCTGTTAAGCCTGAAATCACACTTGGTGATTACAAAAATCTAACCATAGAAAAACCAGATTCGAAAGTTTCTGATGAAGAAGTTGAAAAAGAAATCGAAGCAATGAGAGAGCAAAACGCTAGATTTGTTACTGTTGACAATAGAGAAGTTAAGGAAAAAGATATGCTATTAATCGACTTTAATGGAAAGGTTGATGGAGCAGAATTTGATGGTGGACAAGCTGAAAATTACTCAATAATAGTAGGTTCAAACACATTTATTCCTGGTTTTGAAGAACAATTAGTAGGAATGAAATTAAATGAAGAAAAAGATGTAAATGTTAAGTTCCCTGAAGAATATCATGCTGAAAATCTTGCTGGAAAAGATGCGGTATTTACTGTAAAAGTAAATGAAATAAAAGAAAAAGAGCTTCCAGAGCTAGATGATGAGTTTGCTAAAGATGTTAGTGAATTTGATACTTTAGAAGATTTAAAAGCTGATGCAAAAGCAAAGCTTCAAAAAACTAAAGATGAATATGCTGATAGGGAAATAGAAAATAATCTAGTTAAGATGGCTGCTGAAAATGCAACTGTTGAGATACCAGAAGCTATGATTGATAATCAAGTTGAGAATATGATTTACGATTTTGAATATCAATTAAAATATCAAGGACTTGATTTAGAAAACTACCTAAAGTTTACAAATATGAATATTGAAGGACTAAAAGAACAAATGCGTCCAGATGCAAAATCTAGAGTGCTAAACAGTTTAGTAATTGAAGCTATATCTAAATCAGAAAATATTGAATCAACTGAAGAAGATTTAGAAGCAGAATTGGCTAAAATGGCTGAAAGCTACAAAATGGAAGTAGATAAACTAAAAGCTACTCTTAAACCATCGGATATGGATTATATTAAAGATACAGTTATAGCAAGAAAAACTGTTGAATTTATAAAAACAAATGCAAATCTACAGTAGCCATTTTGGCTACTGTAATTTTTTTAGTTGCTATAGTTTGATAATTTAGTTTTATTTAGCTATATTAGGGTATAATAGTTCCTAGGAAACCTAAAAACAATCTTGTAGTTTATAACTATAACATATACAATAAAAGGAGGATTTAAAGTGGCATACGTACCAATAGTAATCGAACAAACTGGAAGAGGCGAAAGAAGTTACGATATATATTCTAGGCTTTTGAAAGATAGAATAATATTTTTAGGAGATCAAGTTAATGATCATACAGCATCACTTGTAGTAGCTCAATTACTTCATTTAGAATCAGAAGATCCAGATAAGGATATCTTCCTTTATATTAATTCCCCAGGAGGAAGTATAACAGCTGGTATGGCAATTTATGATACGATGCAATATATTAAGCCAGATGTAGCTACAATTTGCGTAGGTATGGCAGCTTCTATGGGGGCTTTTTTATTAACGGCAGGAGCTAAAGGTAAAAGATTTGCCCTTCCGAACAGCGAAGTTATGATTCATCAACCACTGGGTGGGACACAAGGACAAGCGACAGATATAAAAATTCACGCAGAGAGAATTATCAGAATGAGAAATAAATTAAATGAAATTATGGCTGAAAGAAGTGGACAAGCTTTGGAAAAAGTTGAAAGAGATACAGAAAGAGATTTCTTTATGTCTTCAGCTGAAGCTAAAGAATATGGACTTATTGACGAGGTATTAGAGAAGAGACCCTAGTCAAAAATATTAAAAGAGGTGTAATTAATGTCGAGATTTGATGAAAAGAAGCAGCTTAGATGCTCCTTCTGTGGTAAGAGCCAAGAGCAGGTAAAAAGACTAATTGCTGGTCCTAATGTATATATCTGTGACGAATGTGTTGAACTTTGCCAAGAAATAATTAAAGAAGAGTTCGAGGAGATAATTGACACAGAGATTACTGGATTACCAAAACCAAAAGAAATAAAAGATTATTTGGATGAGTATGTAATAGGGCAAGATGATGCAAAGAAGACCCTTGCAGTGGCTGTTTACAATCATTATAAACGCATATATGCTGTAGATGGAAAAGCAAAGGATATTGAACTTCAAAAAAGTAATATTTTGATGCTTGGGCCTACTGGTTCAGGTAAGACACTTCTTGCTCAAACTCTTGCAAAAATGCTTAACGTTCCTTTTGCAATGGCAGATGCTACAGCACTTACAGAAGCAGGCTATGTAGGAGAAGACGTAGAGAATATCCTTCTAAAGCTGATTCAAGCTTCAGATTACGATATTTCTAAAGCTGAAAAAGGTATAATATATATAGATGAAATAGATAAAATAACTAGAAAATCTGAAAATCCATCAATAACTAGAGATGTATCTGGTGAAGGGGTTCAGCAAGCCCTACTAAAAATAATTGAAGGAACAAAAGCAAATGTTCCACCTCAAGGAGGAAGAAAGCATCCACATCAAGAATTTTTACAAATTGATACATCAAATATTTTGTTTATAGTAGGTGGAGCTTTTGATGGAATAGATAAGATAATCCAAAGACGTATGGGAGAAAAAGCTTTAGGTTTTGGAGCAAAGATAGTTTCTAAAAATGATATTGCTGTAGGAGAAATCTATAAGCAAGTACAAACAGAAGATCTTCTGAAATTTGGACTTATTCCTGAGTTTATAGGGAGAGTTCCTGTTGTAGTGTCACTTGACCCATTAGATGAAAAAGCTCTTATATCTATCTTAAAAGAACCCAAAAATGCTCTTGTAAAACAGTTTAAAAAGCTTTTTGAGATGGATAAGGTTACATTAGATATAGAAGATGAAGCTTTAGTTGAGGTTGCTAAGAAGGCAATAGCTAAAAAAACTGGAGCAAGAGGGCTTAGAAGTATTTTAGAAAAAGTTATGATGGATATAATGTATGAAGTTCCATCTAGAGAAGATATAGAAAAGGTAATCATTACTAAGGAAAGTATAACAGACAATAAAGAGCCCTATGTTATTTTAAAATCAAACAAGAAAGATGATACTCCAGAAGAGACAGCTTAATGAAAACTTAAAATATAATTAGTTAAGGGATGCATTAGCATCCCTTAACTAATTATATGAATAATCCTAAAAAACCAAAGAAGACAAGTATTAGGATTGGGTGAAATTTAGTAAATAGTAGAAGTAGTAAAGAAATTAAAAATATAATAAAAGACCTTAAATCAATAACACTTTTAAAAAAAGTCGAGTAAGCAGCTGATAATATAAGAGCAGCTGTTATTGGTCTTAAAAATTTGAATATATATTCTGAGATATCACTGGATTTATATTTTTCTATAAATCTAGTAACTATGCTCATAAATATAAATGGTCCGCTTACTATTCCAAATGTAGCAGCCACAGCACCTAGGAATCCAAGATATCTAAAACCAATAAATGTTGCTGCATTTATTGCAATTGGACCAGGAGTCACCTGTGATATAGCTAAGATATCTAGAAATTCTGAACTAGTAAGCCAAGCATGATTATCGATAATCATGGTTTCTATATAGGGGAGCATAGCATAGCCTCCCCCGAAACTAACAGAACCAATCTGTAAAAAAGCTAGGAAGAGTGACAGTAATATTTGCATATACCTAAAAGCACCCCCCCTAATATTATAAATAATGGATTAATATCAAAAAAAGCTACTGCTAAGAAAGTTATAGCCATAAGAGCAATTGATGAAGCTCTTTTGTTACTTTTTTGGAAAATGTTTATAAATGAAAATGCAAGTAATGCAGGAACTACTGGTATTATTCCAGAAAAGAAGCCTTCTAATATTTTAGAATTTCTAGTTTTTGAATAAAAAAGAGAAATAATTAAAATTATTATAAATGAAGGCATAACAGTTCCGAGGAGAGAAATAATAGCTCCTAAAAAACCATGAATTCTATACCCTAAAAGTACAGATAAATTTATAGCTATGGGGCCAGGGAAACTTTGAGCTATTGAAATATAGTCGACAAATTCTTCAGAAGATAGAAGTTTATTCTTTTTTACTAGCTCAGTTTCCATAATGGGAACCATAGCATAACCACCACCAAAGGTAAAGAGGCCTACTTTAAAAAATGTTAGAAAAAAATTAAGCACAATAAAAACTCCTTTGTCAATTAGTAATGCAAGATATCCTACTTTTATGATATCATTAGTATGAAAAATAAGTCTATGAAAATAAAGAAATTAATTATATAAGCTATATATTGATAGTTATATATTGAAAGGAGCATAGTTATGGCTAGAAATTATAAAATGAAAACAGTAGATATGCCAATTATTCCATTAAGAGGAATATCGATATTCCCATATATGGTACTTCACTTTGACGTAGGAAGAGAAAAATCTATCATTGCTTTGGAGGAAGCTATGGTAAATGAACAACTAGTATTTTTAACAACACAAAAAGATCCAGAAATAGATATTCCTACAGAGGATGATTTTTACGATATAGGAACTATATGTAAAATTAAGCAAATGCTTAAACTTCCGGGCAATACAATAAGAGTACTGGTAGAAGGGGTAACAAGAGCAAAAATAAAAGAACTTTATCAAGTAGAGCCATATTTTAGAGCAAAGATACAAGAAGCTATTTACTCAGAACAATTAAGAGAAGAAAAAGATATAGATGCTACCATGAGACTAGTTTTAGATACTTTTGAAGAATATGTAAATATAGGGAATAAGGTTTCGGGAGAAGTTCTAATAACTTTAGCCGATATAGATGAACCTAGTAGATTTGCTGACACAGTAGCTGCCAATATTATACTAAAACCAGCTCAAAAACAAAACATCTTAGAGATTTTTGACCCAAAAGTAAGATTAGAAGAACTTTATAAAATTTTACTTGAAGAAATTGAAGTTCTTGAAATAGAAAAAACTATAAATATAAGAGTTAAAAAGCAAGTTAATAAAATTCAAAAGGAATATTATCTTCGTGAACAACTTAAAGCAATACAAAGAGAATTAGGTGAAGATGAAGAAGTTTCAGATGAATTAGAAGAATACAAGGAAAAATTAAAAAAGCTTAAAGTTTCTAAAGAAATAAAAGAAAAAATAGAAAAAGAAATAGCGAGATTATCAAGAATGTCTCCATCTTCTGCTGAGGGAGGCGTTATAAGGTCTTATTTAGATAATTTCTTTGCTCTTCCATGGGACAAAGAAAGTAAGGATAAACTTGATATAAAGCTTGCTGAGAGTATACTTGACGAAGACCATTTTGGCCTCGAAAAGGTAAAGGAAAGAATTATAGAATATCTAGCAGTAAGACAATTATCAAAATCTATGAAAGGTCCTATCTTGTGTTTAGTAGGCCCTCCTGGAGTAGGAAAGACATCTATAGCAAAATCTGTTGCTAGGTCTCTTAATAGAAAGTTTGTTAGGGTTTCTCTAGGTGGAGTTAGAGATGAAGCAGAAATAAGAGGGCATAGAAGAACTTATGTGGGAGCAATACCAGGTCGTATTATAAATGCTATAAAGGAAGTTAAGGTTAAAAATCCTGTATTTTTATTTGATGAGATTGATAAAATGGCATCTGATTTTAGGGGGGACCCAGCTTCTGCAATGCTAGAGGTTTTAGACCCAGAACAAAATAAAGATTTTACTGACCATTACATGGAAATTCCTTTTGATCTTTCTAAAGTTCTATTTATAACTACAGCAAATTCACTTTCCACTGTACCTAGGCCATTGTTAGATAGAATGGAAGTAATAGAAATATCAGGATATACAGAAGAAGAAAAATTAAAAATTGCTAAAATATATCTTTTGCCTAAACAGCTAAAAGAACATGGATTAGAAGAAGGTTTTCTAAAAATATCAGATGAAAATTTAAAATTAGTAATTTCAAAATATACTAGAGAATCTGGAGTAAGAAATTTAGAGAGAAAAATAGGGCAGCTTTGCAGAAAAGCTGCTAAAAGTAAGGTAGAAAATTCAAAATTAGAACATGTTAATATTACTAAGCAAAATATGGAGAAATATCTTGGCAAACCTATATTTAGATATCAAACAGCATCAGAAAATCCTGAAATAGGAAGTGTTACTGGTTTAGCATGGACACCAGTAGGTGGAGATACTCTTACCATAGAAGTAACTACTATGAAGGGAACAGGTAAGTTAGAGCTTACTGGACAACTAGGTAATGTTATGAAAGAATCAGCTAAGGCAGGTATGAGCTATGTAAGGTCAATATCTGACAAGTATGATATAGAGCCAGAATTTTATAAGGAAAAAGATATTCACGTGCATATTCCTGAAGGAGCCATACCAAAAGACGGCCCATCAGCTGGGGTTACTATGGCCACTGCTCTTTTATCAGCTCTTAGTAAAATTCCAGTAAGTGGAGAGCTTGCAATGACGGGAGAGGTAACTTTGAGAGGTAAGGTGCTTCCAGTTGGGGGCATAAAAGAAAAAGTATTAGCGGCTCATAGGGCAGGAATAAAAAAAATACTACTTCCTCAAGACAATAAAAGAGATATTGACGATATACCACAAAATATAAGAAAGCAATTAGAGTTTGTTCTTGTTTCTAATATGGATGAGGTACTAGAACATGCACTTATAGTAGATAAAGATAAAAAAAATCAGCAAGAAAAAAAGGATGAAAAATAATGAAATTAAAATCGATTGAATTAGTAATAAGTGCAATGTCAAAGACTCAGTATCCTCATGATGGACTACCAGAAGTAGCTTTTGTTGGAAGGTCAAATGTTGGAAAATCTTCAGCAATAAACACTCTTTTAAATAGAAGAAGCCTTGCAAGAGTAAGTCAAAATCCAGGAAAAACTAGAACTATCAATTTTTATAAAATTAATCAAGAGTTTTACTTTGTTGATTTACCTGGTTATGGCTATGCTAAGACAGCTAAAACAGAGAGACAGCACTGGGGGACAGTAATGCAGGAATATTTTGAAAATAGTCAAGATTTAAGACATATTTTCTTGCTTTTAGATATTAGACATGAGCCTAAAGAAGATGATATCTTAATGTACAAATACGCAGTATATTACAATATACCTGTAACAATTATTGCTACTAAAGCAGACAAGATATCGAAGGGGGCCTATCAGAAAGCATTTTCGATTATGAGAAAAAAATTAGATTATCATGGAGAAAAGATTCTTCCTATTTCATCGCTTAAAAAAACTGGAAAAGATGAAATTTGGAATCATATTGTCAATATTTTTGAGCAAGATGGATATAATATAACTGTAGAATAATTAATGAATAAAAAAAGGCTCTACTTAGGTAGAGTCTTTTTAAAAAAAGGAGTCTGTTTTGTATGATATATCTTATCCAAGGAGTCAATACCCTAGTCCTATTAGGCATGCTGGTTGTTCCTTTTATTCTAGGATATTTTTTTATAAAAAAAATAAGAGAAAAAACCGACGAAAGTGAAAGCTTAGAAGTAAGGATAGCTTTACTTGAAAATAGAGTTAAGGAACTAGAAGAATATATAGAAGATTCTAGATGGGAGTAATAAGATATGGCTTTGAAATCTGTTAGGTGTTTTTTGATAATGACAACTATACTTGGTATTTTAATTGGTATTCAGGTAAAAAGTCCCTACCAAATCAGCTCTGATGGCTCATTTATTATGAGAGATACTATAACTAAGATTAACAAAGAAAGAATCGAGAGTTATACTTTAATGAAACAAAAAAAAGCCTATGAAAGAGAAATAGAAAAACTAGAAGAACAAGCATCTGACGAAAATAAAGAATTACTCACATATAAGCAAAAATCGGATTACTTAAAAAATCATTTGGGATATAAAAGTGTATATGGACCTGGAATAAAAATTATAATAGATACTCATGACGATAGAAATTTGGCTTACTTAATGGAAGAAAGAAAACTGTTCATTATCTTAGTTAATGAGCTAAAAGCTCAAGGCGGTGAAGCAATAAGTATTAATGGGCAAAGACTAAACTCTATGTCAGAAATAACTTTAGCAGGTAATCATATAAATATAAACGCCGTTGCAATAGCACCTCCTTATGAAGTGTGTGTTATTGGAAATAGTTCAAAACTGCTAGATTTTGTAAACACTAAAAGTCCTATAATTGATATTATGAAAAATGGATATAATCTGTCAATTAATTATAAGCTTGAAAATAATTTATTACTACCAAAATTAGATCATATAAAAAATTCAGAATATCTAAAAGAAATTATGTAAAATATTTTAGGAGGGTTTGAATTGGAAGAAATAAATGTACTTATTTTGACAGTAACAGCTGGATATGGACATATCAGTGTTTCAAATGCCCTAAAAGATTATCTAGAGAAGCAAAAAATAGATTCTAAAGAAATAAATGTTGAGATTTTTGATGTTTTGGCAGATGTAAATCCTTTAATTAACAAAGTGTTTACAGAGTATTATTTAAAAGCAATTAAATATATACCGAACGTATATTCTTTTTTATATAAAAAAGAAGCTGAAAAAGCTCTAGAAAATCCTAGAAGTTTCAAGAGAAGCTCTAAAAAATTAAAACAAAAAATACATGAAGAAGAAATCACAGCAACAGATATTTTTAATAAAGTTATAATAAAGAAAAAACTAATGTCTATTTTAAAGCTTAAAAAGCCAAATTTTATTTTTTGTACCCACCCTTTTATTGGTGAATTACTTGAACTTACAGAGATAAATGATTATGTGAAATCAAAGGGGGAATTAGATGCATGTGTAATAACTGTAATAACAGACTACGTAGTACATCCCTCTTGGTTAAATGATGTAAGTGATTATTTTATTTTTGCTTCAGATAGACTTAGATTTTTTCTTAATGAAGTAAAGCCAGAATTACTTGAAAAAGATAAAAATTCTAAGAATGATGCGGCAAAGGCTAAGTTTTTTGGTATTCCTATTAATGATACATTTAATCAAGTATACGACAAAACAAAATTGAGAAAAGATAATGTATTTTATAAAAAAGATTATAAATTTCTTAAAGAAGATTATTCTTTGGATCAGAAATTCACATATTTGGTTATGGGTGGGGGATATGGCATAGGTAATATAAAGGACTATGTAAAGCTTCTTATTGAACATGAAAATAATAATTCCAATAAGCTTGATGATTTTACCTATAATAAAGATTTGTCTAATATTATAGTGGTTTGTGGAAATAATCAGGAGTTATACGAAGAAATTATAAGTTTAAAGAAAGAGTATGATTTTGAGAATCAAATTATGGTCTTTGGTTTTGTTAATGAAATAGATAAAATAATGAAGATGAGTGATGTGATAATAACAAAACCAGGAGGCATTAGTATAACTGAATCTATGGCTTGTAGACTTCCGATTGTGATAAGAGAATACTTACCTGGACAAGAAGAAAGAAACACTGAGTTTCTTTTAAATAACAATTTAGGAATATATGTAGCAGAAGATAGTAGTTTTTTAGCATATCTTTTACAACTAAAATACGACGATAATTATAGAAATCAAATAATTGATAATCAGAAAAAGATATACCAAAATCCAAGCATAAAAACGAATAGTTCCCTATATAAGATATATGAACTTATGAAGCAGGAATGTAGTGAAAAGGAGCAATAATGAAATATATTAGTATTGAAAGACCTAGTCCATACGATAATGTAATATCGTTTGATATATTTGAGTATAATGATGAGCTTACACTGGATAGGCAAATTTTTTCTATAGATGTAATTAAGGAAATTCCCTTAGAACAATTCAAAGATAAAGTTAAAGCTAGCTACAGGGTTATGACCTATAATTTACGTCTAGAAAAAGAAGATATAGATTTTAATGAATTGAAAAAACTAATAAATCAAGAATGTTTTGAGATAGAAGACATAAATTTTTATATCTCAGTAACTATATAGGAGAAAAAAATGATATTAATTTCCAATCTTAAAATTGGCATAGAAGACAAAATGCAAGATTTAACTTTTAAAATCAGAAAAAAGTTAAAGTTAAAAGATCAAAGGATGCAATATAAAATAATTAGAGAGTCTATAGATGCAAGAAAAAAAGGTAAGATAGATTTTGTATATCAAGTATTAGTAGAAGTAGATAATCCTGATAAAATTCTTAAATCTGTAAAGGATCCCAATATAAAATTATATACAAAGCCTGAAAGAATTCCTTTGAAAAAAGGAAATTTAAAAAGAAATGGGAGAGTTTTAGTTGTAGGTAGCGGGCCAGCTGGCTTATTTGCAGCCTATGTGCTTGCTGAAAATGGTTATAAACCTATACTTATAGAGCGTGGAAAGAGTATAGAAAAGCGTTCTGAAGATGTGGAGCAGTTCTGGAGAGATGGTATACTAAATCCAAAATCAAATGTTCAGTTTGGAGAAGGTGGAGCTGGAACTTTTTCTGATGGTAAGCTTACTACCAGAATAAAAGATAATAGAGTTACAGATGTATTAGAAATTTTTCATAAATGTAAAGCGCCTGAAGAAATTCTATATGCTCATAAACCTCATATAGGCACTGATGTTCTTAGAAATGTAGTTGTAAATATGAGACAGCGTATTATAGAGATGGGTGCAGAAGTTAGATTTGAGTCTATGCTTGAGAAAATAGAAGAAAAAGATGGGCATATAAGTGGGGCCTGGATTAATTCTGAGTATATCGAAGTTTCAGCCATGATTTTAGCAATAGGCCATAGTGCTAGAGATACTTATAAGATGCTAGATGATTTTGGAGTAAAAATAATTTCAAAACCATTTGCCGTAGGATTTAGAATAGAACATCCACAGCAAATGATTAACAGAGCTCAATATAAAGAATTTTACAATCACCCTCGTCTAGGGGCAGCTGACTATCAGCTTACCCATAAATCAGATGAATATGAACGCTCAGCATATACTTTTTGTATGTGTCCAGGAGGTCTAGTAATAGGCTCTTCATCTGAGGAAAATGCATTAGTTGTAAATGGGATGAGTTATCATGCTAGGAATTTAGAAAATGCAAATAGTGCACTTCTTGTAAGCGTTTCTCCTAAAGACTTTAAAGCAGGAGCTTTATCTGGAATAGAATTTCAAAAGAAAGTTGAAAAGATGGCTTTTGATTTAGGAGGTGGAAATTATAGGGCTCCTATACAAAGAGTAGAAGATTTCCTAAAAGGTGAAAAAACTAAAGCTATAGGAAAAGTAAGGCCATCATATAACCCAGGCTTTACCATGAGTGATTTATCAGAGCTCTATCAAAAAGAACTTACAAATACTTTAAAAGATGCAATAATTGATATGGACAAAAAACTAAAGGGTTTTGCTTATCCTGATGCTATATTAACTGGAGTAGAAACAAGGTCATCTTCTCCTATAAGAATAGTAAGAGATGATATAAGTTTAGAGTCAGAATCTATAAAAGGACTTTATCCTTCGGGAGAGGGAGCTGGATATGCAGGTGGAATAGTATCATCTGCAGTAGATGGAATTAAGTCAGCTCAAGCTCTAATAGCTAAATATCAAGCATAATATATTTTGCTAAAGTAAAACTTAACAAAAAATCAATAATCTTAATAAACTTAACATAGACTTAACATTAAAAACCTAACTCTTTGGTATACTTTGATTCGTAAATAATTAAGGGCATTCCCAAATATTAGGAGGAAATCATGTATATAGGTATAGTTTTAGGCTTGATAGCAGGGTTAGGTTTATTCTTATATGGTATGAATATTATGGGAGCTGGTTTGCAAAAAGCAGCTGGAGAAAGATTGAAAAAAATTATTGAACTACTTACAAGCAATAGATTTATTGCAGTGCTTGTTGGAATATTCGTAACAGCGGTAATTCAAAGTTCAAGTGCAACTACAGTTATGGTTGTAGGTTTTGTAAATGCTGGAATAATGCAGCTTACACAAGCTATAGGTGTGATTATGGGAGCAAATGTCGGGACTACTGTAACAGCACAGCTAGTGTCATTTGATTTAGAAGCATATGCCCCGGTTGCAGTTGGTATAGGAATTCTTATACATATGATATCAAAAAGCGAAAAAGCAAAAAGCTATGCAGAAATTTTCATTGGATTTGGTATACTATTTGTGGGTATGACATATATGAAGGATGCGATGTCTCCTCTTCGTGAAGTACAAGCATTTAAAGATATGCTAGTTAATTTTGGACATAATCCGGTACTGGGTATACTTATGGGATTTTCCCTTACTTTACTAGTTCAAAGTTCGAGTGCATCAATTGGTATATTACTTGCTTTAGCATCTCAAGGAATGCTTCCTTTAGAAGCAGCACTTCCTATACTTTACGGTGATAATATAGGAACATGTACTACTGCACTTTTATCTAGTATAGGAGCAAATAAAAATGCTCAAAGAGCTGCTGTTATGCATCTTACTTTCAATATAATAGGTACTTTATTATTTGCTTTTGTTCTAAATAAACCAATAGAGGCGATAGTACTTAGAATTGACCCTACAAATGTAGCTAGACAAGTTGCAAATGCCCATACTTTCTTTAATATACTAAATGTAATAATTCAATTTCCTTTTGCTGGGCTTATAGTGAAAATAGCTGAAAAAGTTATTCCAGAAAAAGCAGAAGAATTAGAACTTAAGACTACAAGTTTTATAGATTTACGTATGCTAAATACTCCTTCTATAGCATTGAAAAATACTATAAAAGAGTGTCTTCATATGGGAAATAAAGCTAAATTTTCATTAGAAAGTTCTGTTTTAGCTCTTATAAACAAGGATAAAGAAGCAGCCTTTAGAACTTTTGATACAGAAAAAGAAATTAATCAATTAGAGCGTGATATTTTAGAGTATCTGATTCAACTTTCAAATTCTTCTATATCAGGAGAAGATAGAGCTATCGTAGATGAATTGTTTAATACAATTAATGATATAGAAAGAGTAGGGGATCATGCAGATAATATCGCAGAATTATCCATGTACTTTATAGAAAAAGATTTGACCTTTTCAGAAGAATCAATTAAAGATATAAATACTATGTATGAAAAAGTACTAAAAACTTATGAGATGGCACTGGAATCTATGCGAGAAGGTGATTCTAGTCTTGCTCTTAAAGTTGTAAAAATGGAAGAACAAGTTGATATTATAGAACGCTCTTGTAGAAGCGCTCATATATATAGGCTTAACAATAGTATGTGCAACCCAGAGGCCGGGATAATATTCTTAGATTTATTAAGTAATTTAGAGAGGATTTCTGACCATGCTTCAAATATTGCAAAAGCTGTAATAGATGCAAAAGGAAGTATATCTGCATAAGTCTTTAAAAGGAATTTTTTAATATGCTTAGAGAGGATGTAAACTATGAATACTTTGAAATTAGATGTTTCTAGGTGCAAGCAATTTGTGGAAAAACATGAATTAGAATATCTAAGTCCCTTGGCTAGGCTAGCAAATGAAATGGTTAACAAAAAAAGTGGAGCAGGAAATGACTTTATGGGATGGCTTGACTTACCTGCCAACTATGATAAAGAAGAATTTGATAGAATACTAAGCTCTGCAAAAAAAATTCAAAATGATTCAGATGTATTAGTGGTAGTTGGAATAGGAGGCTCTTACTTAGGAGCAAGAGCTGTAATAGATGCCCTTAGTCATAATTTTAAAAATGATATTTCTAGTTCGAAAAGAAAATGTCCTAAGATTTTTTATGCAGGAAACTCTATTTCATCCACTTATATGGCGGATTTATTAGAGGCTTTAGAAGGCCTTGATTTTTCTGTAAATGTAATATCAAAATCTGGAACAACTACAGAGCCAGCAATTGCTTTTAGAATTTTAAAAGATGCTTTGATTTCAAAATATGGAGAGCAAGAAGCAAGAAGAAGAATTTATGCCACTACTGACAGTTCAAAAGGAGCACTTAGAACTTTAGCTACTCAAGAAGGCTATGAAACTTTTATAATTCCAGACGATGTAGGGGGAAGATTTTCTGTACTTACAGCAGTAGGACTTTTACCAATAAGTGTGGCAGGAATAGATATAAGAGAGTTTATGTCTGGAGCAAGGCAAGCTAGAGAAAATTATTTAAAAGAAAGTTTGGATTCTAATATGCCTCTTCTTTATGCAATGTATAGAAATATTTTGCTCAGAAAAGGAAAAGATGTAGAACTTTTAGTAAATTATGAACCCCAACTTCAATATATTTCAGAATGGTTTAAACAGCTTTTTGGAGAAAGTGAAGGCAAAGATAGAAAGGGTATCTTTCCTGCTTCTGTGAACTTTTCTACAGATTTACATTCTATGGGTCAGTATATCCAAGATGGAAAAAGAAATATTTTTGAGACAATAATAAAAATAGATTCACCTAAGAAAGATATAGTTATAAAAGCTCAAGATAATGATTTAGATGGATTAAATTATCTTGCAGGAAAAACTATTGATTATGTAAATGATAAGGCTTTTTTAGGAACTGCTCTTGCTCATACTGATGGAGAAGTTCCTAATATAGTAATACACTTGCCTAGTTTAAGTGCTTATCATATTGGAGAATTAATATACTTCCTTGAAAAGACTTGCGCTATAAGTGGTTATATATTAGGAGTAAATCCTTTTAACCAGCCGGGGGTGGAAGCATATAAGAAGAATATGTTTGCTCTTCTTGGAAAAACAGGGTATGAAAAGGAAAAAGCCATTTTAGAAAAAAGGTTAGAATTGGATGAAAACTAATGAATAGTACTAAAAAACTTGTTTACTTATCGCTTATGATTTCTCAGAGTCTAGTGCTATATATTATAGAGTCATTTTTGCCACCTTTATCATTTATTGCTCCTGGAGCAAAATTAGGTCTTGCAAATATTATAACCTTAAGTGTTTTATATATATCAGGGGTTAAAGATGCTTTTGTAGTATTATCAATGAGAATTTTAATATCATCCCTTTTTTCAGGTGGGGTATCTTCCTTTATATATAGTATTTCTGGAGGGATGCTCAGTCTTTTGGTCATGTCTTTTACTAAAAAACTATCTAGACTGGATATAAGTATAGTAGGAGTAAGTGTATCAGGAGCTTTATTTTATAATATAGGTCAGTTACTAGCAGCTGCAGCGATAATTAAAAATATTAAAATATTGATGTATTTACCTGTTCTTGCATATGTTTCAGTTGGAACTGGAATATTTATAGGAATCGTATCAAAATTTTTAGTTGAAAGATCAGGTTTTAAAAAATATATCACAAAAACTCCTTAAGCGAAATGTCCTAAGGAGTTTTTTTAAAATCGTTTGTATATATAGGCAATTATGATAGAATTAATCTAAAGATTACAAAAAATTAGGGCGTAAGAAATAGTAAGCATATTATGAGGGGTCTAAGGAGTGACAAAATGAACAAAAATATAGTGAGAACTGCTTTGTATTTTTTAGCAATAATTGCAATTATTATTTTCTTCTTTTTATTTATCAAAAATGAAGAACCTGTAAAAAAACAAATAGTGATTAATTACTATTCACAACCTGATATAAATGGAGTTGTTTCTGAGATAATTAATAATTTTGAAACAAAGCACCCCGATATAAAAGTAAATTTAGTAGAGTTACCACCTAATACAGATGATAAACTATCAACTATAAAGAAAGCTTTTCAGTCGGGAGAAATGCAAGTAGATGTATTTGATTCGGACATAGTATGGCCGCCTATTTTTGCAGCTTCGGGATGGGCAGAACCTCTTGATGAATATATTGATAAATCTGATTTAGAAAAAATTTTACCAGAAGCCTTAGATGCAAATATTTATATGGAACAACTTTGGGGACTGCCCTATAGAATAGATGCTGGGATGTTGTATTATAGGAAAGATTTATTGAAAAAATATAATAAAAAGGTACCCATGACTTGGGATGAACTAGTAGAGACTTCTCTTTATATTATGGAAAAGGAGGAAGGTTCAATTAAAGGATTTGGAGCTTCATGGGATGAATTTGAAGGTTTGACTGCAAATTCTCTAGAGTATATTTGGAGTTTTGGAGGAGAAATATTTTCAGATTCACATTCTGAGCAAGTTAATATTAACACGCAGGAATCTATAAATGCCATTTCTTTTATGGTTGATATGATGCATAAGCATAAAATTACTTCTAGGGAAATAACTGCATATTCAAGTGGTGATGTGAGAGAAAGTTTTTTTGATGGAAATCTTATTTTTATGAGAGACTGGTCTAGTGGTTGGGAACTTTCGCAAGATATAGAGAAATCTAATGTTGTAGGTAAAGTGGCTATAGCTGAACTTCCTCTTGGAGATATAAATGGAAATAATTATACTACTTTAGGTGGCTGGCAAGTAATGGTATCATCTTTTTCTAATAAAAAAGAGGCTGCAGTTGAATTTGCAAAATATAGAAGCTCAGAAGAAGCTCAGAAAATCGCTGCTTTAAAGATGAGTCATCTTCCATCTATAAAGAAACTTTATAATGACTCAGAAATTGATGACTCTATGCCATTTTTAAAATATATGTACCCATCTTTTGAAAAAGCATATCTAAGACCGGTTTCTCCTTATTATGCTGAGATATCCAAAACCATTCAAAGTTCCGTACATAGAGCATTGTTAAATGAAATTACAGCTAGTCAAGCCATAGAAATAATAGAAATTAACTTAAAAAATATAACACAGACTAAACAGATAGTTTCTAATTGATAAATGAATTAAATCTTGCAAAGAATTTTCTATTGTTAAACTGAAAAAGCTTGTGGTTTACTAATGAAATGAAATATAAATGAATTATTAATTCAAAAAAGAGGCAATATGCCTCTTTTTTTATATATAAAATGATTTTTTATATGTGGATTAATCTTTATTTTGCAATTTTTAAAACATTATGATAATATATTTATGACATTTTAATAAATTGGGAGAGAGGTGTTTTGATGAAGAAGATGGGACTGACGGGAAAAATATTCACAGGACTTATTTTAGGAGCTATTTTTGGAATAATACTTCATTATTTTGTTCCAGCAGGTGATTTTAGAGATAATTATATCATAGGTGGAGTACTTAGATTATTTGGAAGAGGTTTTGTACAAGCAATTCAAATGTTAGTTGTACCACTGGTTTTTGTTTCTTTAGTAGGAGGAGCTGCTGCTATTGGAGATGTAAAAAAACTAGGGAGAATTGGTATTAAGACTGTAGGATTTTATATGGTAACTACTGCACTTGCTATTACTGTAGCATTATTAATTGGAGAACTTATCAATCCAGGTTATGGATTAGACTTATCACAAATAGTTACATCTGAGCCTACAATAGGAGAAAAATCTAATCTTGTCGATGTGCTTCTTGGAATAATACCTACTAACCCTATAAATGGATTAGCTTCAGGAAATATGCTTCAAATTATATTCTTTGCTATATTAACAGGAATTACAGTGGCTGTCCTAGGAGAAAGAGCAAAGGCTTTTTCGGATTTTATCGATGCGCTTAATGAAATTATGATGAAAATGACTATGATTATAATGCTATTTGCACCAATTGGAGTTTTTTGCCTTATAGCATCTACTTTTGCAACTACTGGTTGGGATGCTTTTATTCCTTTACTTAAATATATGATAGCAGTTATATTAGCTTTATTGATACAGGCAAGTGGTACCTATATGGCTATGCTTTCTATATTTACAAAATTAAATCCTGTTCGTTTTTTCAAAAATTTTGCACCAGTTATGAATTTAGCTTTTTCAACTGCTTCGTCTAACGCTTCTATACCTCTTAATATTGAAACTATGGAAAAACGTATGGGAGTTTCAAAATCAGTAGCTTCTTTTACTATTCCACTAGGGGCAACTATAAACATGGATGGAACGGCTATAATGCAAGGGGTTGCTGTAGTATTTGTATCACAAGTTTATGGGATAGATTTAACTATGGCATCTTTTCTTACTGTAATACTTACTGCTACACTTGCTTCGATTGGGACAGCAGGAGTTCCAGGAGTTGGACTTGTAACTTTATCTATGGTTTTGGTATCTATAGGACTTCCAGTTGAGGGGATAGCTCTTATTATGGGAATAGATAGACTTTTAGATATGGCTAGAACTGTAGTTAATATTACAGGAGATGCAGTGTGTACACTAATAATAGCCAAAAGAGAAAATGAATTTGATGAATCAATTTTTTATAATGACAATACAGAACCTGAGCAAGCCATAGGTTAAAAAAAGAAGTATACACTTGAATTTATAAAAAACATATATAAGAATAATTCACTTATTGTTACGAGTAAAGATTAATATTGAGTTTAGAAACTCTCATGTATTATGGACAAAAAGAGCGCTACATATTAAAAATTTGTAGTAGCTCTTTTTTATGTTTTAAATTTTTATAATCTTAAGGTATAATATAATTACTAGTTGCAATTTAATTGCAAGAAAAATTAAAAAACAGGAGATAGCATATGAAAGAAAAGATTTTAGAAGTCAAAAATCTTAGCTTTAGTTATAAAGAACAAAAAGTTTTATCTAATATTTCTTTTGATATATATAAAGGTGATTATTTTGGAATACTTGGGCCAAATGGTTCGGGCAAAACAACTTTACTAAAGCTTTGTCTTGGCTTGATAAGTAGTAAAGAAGGAAGTATAAATATATTTGGACAAGATATACAAAGTTCTACTAAGAAAAATAAAATATCATATATATCTCAAAAATCTAATTCATTTAATTTAAGTTTCCCAGCAACAGTTAACGAGTTAATATATTCAAGCTTAAGATCTATAGGCTATGATTCAAAATCGTCTAAGAAAATGGCATCGGATGCTATAGATACAGTAGGAATAGGAAATATTGCAAATAAGAGAATAGGTAATCTATCTGGAGGACAACAACAAAAAGCTTTTATAGCAAAAGCCATATCCTCAAAACCAGAGATGATTTTTTTAGACGAACCTACTGTAGGAATAGATTATGGTTCTGAAGGCTTTTTTTATGAAGCTATGCATAAATTAAATTTAAGCGGAGTAAGCATTTGCATGATTAGCCATGATATATCTGCTATTACTTCATATGCTAATAGAGTAGCTTGCATAGGAGAAAATACTTTTCATATTCATGAGAATCAGGATATTATGGATATAGAAACGTCACTTAAAAAAATATATGGCAAAAAAATGAGATTGGTAACACATTAGGAGGAATTATGCTAGAATACGCATTTATGCAAAGGGCATTGATAGGAGGTTTATTAGTCTCAATTATCGCTCCTTTTATGGGAACTTTTATAGTTGTAAGGAGAATGTCGCTTATAGGAGACAGTTTATCTCATGTTGCACTTTCTGGAATAGTTTTAGCTGCATTATTTGGGATTGAGCCTATTTATGGAGCAGTGGTTATAACTGTAATTGCTGCATATTTTATTTTCTTCCTCAGAGAAAATTACGCCTCATATGAAGAAATATCACTCGCTATTATAATGTCATCAGGCATTGCATTGGCATCGGTTCTTATGGGATTTTCTAAAAATATAAGAGGTAATTTTTTATCATATTTGTTTGGAAGCATAACAGGAATAAGCAATCAAGATATATATATTATGATAGTATTATCTTTTATAATATTTGCTTTTTGGGGAGTAAATTATTATAAATTATTTCACATGGCATTTGACGAAGAAAGTGCTAAGGCCATGGGGATAAAAACTGATAAGCTAGGCAAGATATTTATAATTTTAATAGCACTTTGTGTTGTCGTATCTATGAGGATTGTAGGGGTATTACTAATATCATCTATGATGGTTATTCCTGTAGCTGCAGCTATGCAATATTCACTTAGTTTTAAGCAAACAATACTAACTTCTATTGTCATAGCAGTATTTTCTGTAATTGGAGGGATAACTTTATCTTTTTATTTTGATTTGGCATCAGGGGGAACTATAGTATTGATAAGCGTAGTAATATTAGTAGCTAGCATAATGCTTAAGGGTAGGAGATGAGGATTTGATTGATAAGGATGAAATTATAGAAAAACTTAGAAATAATGGCCAAAGACTCACTAGAATTAAATCGGAAGTAATAGATATTTTTTTGAATACTAAAGGATATTTAGATGCGTCATCAATATATGAAAAATTAAATAAAAATGCAGATTTATCTACAGTCTATAGAAATTTAGAATCTTTATATGATGCTGGAATTTTAGATATTGTATATAAAAATGATAAAAGATGGTTTAAGCTTGTAGAAAAGCATGAGCATTCACATTATGTTATATGTGAAAAATGTGGTAGTAAAAAAGAGCTTGATTTTTGTCCATTTCCATATATAGATGGCCAAATAGAAGGATATGACATTCATTCACATGTATTTGAATTGTTTGGGATATGCCCTAAATGCAGGAAAAGTAATTAATTAGTAAATTGTTTTTATATTTTTAATTAGAGTATTTTGGTGGAGGGGATTTTATTTGTTCAAAATAGTATTTTAATAGAACGTGGGGAATTATCTAGAGAATCTGCAATAAGCATCTTAGAAAAAAGTTTAGAAGAAAATCCTAGTATAGTAGGACATGGGCTTGGATTTGAAGAAAATTCATTTGATGGAAAAGATATAATTTACGCAGGCAAATCGAATTTAGGAGCAGATGATAACGGAAGGTTTTTACCGTATATGACTTTGGATAATCAAGAATTAATAGTTGAACCACTTTCTGGTTATGACATACCTGGTGATGGCGATTGGTATATTATTCCTAAAGAAACAGGGGAGTCAATTATTACTGACCCATATATTTATCCTGTAAACGGAGTAGATGTTTTGATGTTTACAATTTCATATCCTATAAAAAATAAAAATCAATTTATAGGTGTTGTAACAGCGGATATAGCTCTTAGTCAAATCGACGACATGCTAGCAAGTGATATAGGAAATTCTTCTATAAATATGAATACAACCATGATTACTGAATCAGGAGTAGTAATAGGCTCAACTCTAGATAAATTAAAAGAGGATTCAGAAATAGCCTCTTCAAATGTATTTGAGTCAATTATAAAAACTGATAAGGAATTTGTAGAGTTTAATGATGCGAAATGGGTTGAAGGAAAACAACTTATTGTGGCTTCTCCTATAAAATTTGAAAATAACGATAATCGTTGGTTCATTATAAATTTTATACCAGAAAAGAAAATTCTTGAAAATTACAAAGAAAATCTTACGACTAATATTACTTTTATTTTGCTAGCTTTATTAATAATAGGCATACTGGTATACCTTATACAAAAAAGTATTAATAAACCGATGGAGAAACTTTTAAGTATAATAAAAGTAGTTGATGATGGAGATTTAACTCAAACTACTAATTTGAATACTAAAGATGAACTCGGAGAATTGTCTAAGAATTTTGACTCAATGATTGAAAATATGAAAAAACTTATTAATAACGTCAAGAAATCTTCAAATATTGTTGAAGAAAGTTCTCACAAGATGGCACTCATAACTAATCAAAGTGTAGTTTCTATATCGAATGTAAATAATGTTGTTTCTCAAATTGCTGATGCTCATAGTAAACAATCTGAAGATATAGAAGAGATAGTACAAAAAACAAATTTACTTAGCGAACTTATCTCAGACACTACTCTTTTAATTGATGAAGTTTCAAATATTTCATTAAAAACTCAAAATGTTTCTAATCGTGGAATGGATATATTAAAGACTTTAAATGAGAAAACAAAAGACACTATGGGGAAATCAGAAGAAATTTCAATAGCAGTAGATGAGGTAAATCATGCAGTTGATAGCATAAATGGCATAACAACCATAATAAATAATATTGCTAATCAAACAAATTTACTTGCTTTGAATGCTTCAATCGAAGTAGCAAGAGCCGGAAAAGCTGGGAGTGGATTTGCTGTAGTAGCTGATGAAATAAGAAAATTAGCAGAGCAAACCAGTTCGGCAACATCTGATATTATTTCAGTAATATCTTCAGTTGTAGAAAAATCTAACAAAGCTGTGAGTTCTGTAGAAGAAGTAAAAAAAGCACAAAGTCTTCAATTTGATACTATTGAGGAATCGACAGGAATTTTTAAAGAGATTCATGAGTCTTTTAATGTATTAAAAGATAAAATTATTGCTGTTGACGAGAAGTCTTTAATAATTGAGCGTAGCAAAACGGAGATTTTGGATGCAGTAACTAATATATCTGCAGTTTCTGAAGAAACTACCGCTAGTACTGAAGAGACAACTTCAATGATGAACGAGCAAAAAGAATCCATAGAAGAATTAAATGAATATAGTGATGCACTAAAATCAATCACAAAGGAGTTGCAAAATTATATTAATGCTTTTAAAGTTTAGATAAAAAAATAATTATATAAAATTTAATTTGTTTTAGAAAACAAGAGTAATAGTTAGGAGCTTCTATTTACCTAATTATTACTCTTTGTTCTAATAAACCAAAAATCAAATTGCATATTATCATTAGAAACATTATATTTATTATAAGAAAGTAAAAAAATTAAACGTATTGGAGGAATTATGAAATTACACAATTTAGAAAATATTGAGAACGGCAAAAAGAGCTTTTTTAAACAAAAAGAACAACCCTTATGCGGCGAAATGCATGAGGTAATTCATATTTTAGATGGAAGATTTAAAGGAAAACATGAGGATTTTCCTGATGTTAAGCACAGTATCCATAAGTCTCTAATACTTTATCTAAATAAGTTATTAGGATCAGAAAATATACTTTCTAAGTCTGTAAAAAAACTTATGAAGGTTGTAATTGGAATTAGTAATTTTGATGTAGAAACTAAACATTTGTCAGGAAAGCTTAAAGTACTATCAGAAGATTTATCAGTATT
>Ga0334893_1000868_pt1 | contig 34243 bp, 31 predicted proteins | sample GraSluR3_MG_5_FD_207218 | JGI IMG/M metagenome (GOLD analysis project Ga0334893, IMG submission 207218) | Sludge microbial communities from methane-producing bioreactor in Wageningen University, Netherlands - Granular Sludge_09_05-R3 | ecosystem: Engineered > Bioreactor > Anaerobic >...
ACATCTACGGACCTTGTAGCATGAACATAACTCTTTCCATAGGATAGTAATCTCATATCCAAATCCCATGTACAGTCAAAAGAGCCTTCTAGCTCTAATCCGTCAATTAATGTGAGAAGCGTTTTAGATTTACCTAATACTTGAGGAATGTATCCCGAGATTATTAAACAGCTCTCCTTTCCGGAGACCCCGAAACCTTCTAGTTTCTCTTTGTTGTCCCTGAATAGTGAGTGATTCTGTATTGTTGAATAAGATCTTAATATGTCTAAGATATTAGGATCCTCAGAAGAGAGGACTCTATTAAAAACGAAATTACTCCAGTAATTAAATATCTCTTTCTGGTTAAGATCTGTTCCTAGAAAAGCTTTAAATCTAGAATCCTTAACACTATCTATTAAAGAAAGGCTATTCTTCCAACTTATTTTGGCCCTAGAGAAAACTTTCTTTTCTGCTTTCTCTTTCTTGTCATACTGCTTTCTTACTCTAAATATTGAGAAATCTGTTAAATCCATATCTACATACATAATGTCCTCATATTCACCCTTCTCTATCAGTTCCTCAAGGGTTTCTTGCATGTATCTATCATCGATTACTCTAAGGGAGATATCTTTAGAAAAGTTCCTTATAGAGGCAAATATCCTGTCAAAGAATTCTTGGTTGTCATCTATTTGGACCCTTATTCCGTTAACACCATCGCCTTCATTTTTAAATTGGCGAAAGGTGAATATTGAATTCTTATCTCTGTCTACTATATCCCAATTGAATACTCTCTCTAGATTGTCAAAATAGTTGTACCAGAATTCTCTAGTAAAAACATCGTCATCTAACCGGTGTCTAAGTGGGTGTAGATCTGTAAAATCTCCAAGGATATACTCTCTCCTCGCGTTATGGTCAGTGTAGGCCAAATGGGCCCACAGACCATTATCTTTTATAACCAGGCTTAAATATGCATTTTTTTCAAGTAAAGGCAGTTTTGGCATCGTTATATTATATTACTCAAAAGTAGCTTTATTTTCAATAAAAACAATAATCTAAGCTTAATAAATAAAAGAAGGGAGACCCAGGGTCTCCCTTCTCAATTCCTTAATTTGCTTAAAAGATTATTCGTCTGAAGAATACGGTAGTAAAGCCATAAATCTAGCTCTCTTTATAGCACTGGTTAATCTCCTCTGATGCTTGTGACATACTCCTGATTTCTCAGTAGAGATAATCTTACCCTTAACAGAAGTATATTTCTTAAGTTGGTACACATCCTTGTAAGAAACATCCTTTATTCCTGCTTCGCAGAGAGGACATTTCAAGTTCTGGACTACCCTTCTCCTTCTTCTAGGTCTCCTTTTCTCAGTGGTCTGAGTATTGTCAGTGTCGTTATCGCTTTCTTCAGTTATTTTTCTATCATCAAAGACATCCGTCAATGTTGGTTTTGTCTCTTCTGTGTTTTTTACTTCTTCAGCCATCTATCTTTTAAATGTAAATTAAAATGGTAAATCTTCCTCTAATGGGTCTTCATCATTACTCTCTTCCTCTGGTTTTTCTTCTTTGACAGGTGCTTCTTTCTTCTCTTGCCCACCTTGCATATCCTCATCTATTCCGGCACCTTCCTTTCCTTTACTGTCTAGTAAAATCATCTCATCAATTCTAATTTCTGTCTTATATCTAGTAACACCATCATCACCTTCCCATGATCTTGTGTTCAAAGAACCTTCTATATAGACCTTCATTCCCTTTGCTAAAAGTTGCTGACATATTTCAGCCATCTTATTCCATGCTACCAAGTTATGAAATTCTGCTAACTCCTTAGTCTCACCATCTGAGTCCTTCCAAGACTTGTTAGTAGCCATCCCGAATGTAACAACAGGTGTCCCAGAATTTGTGTATCTCATTTCTGGATCCCTGGTTAAGTTTCCAATAAGGAGAACTTTATTTAAAGATCTTGCTGCCATTTTTTAAATATTTATAAATTAACTTACCTTTAACTATATAACCGTATTATTAAATCTCTATTAAATTTTTATCTCTTTTTTCTTAATACCTGTCCCAATCTTGTCTGTATTCTCTATTTCTACAATCATAAATCTCAATATCTCTTGCTTTAATTGCATTTGTCTTTTAATCTCAGCTACTCTATCTGGGGAAACTTTGAAGTTATAGATTATGTAATAACCTTCATTATGACCCTTTATCTTGTATGCCAAATATCTTTTACCCCAGACATCGACATCTAAAACCTCTCCACCATCGTCTTGAACCATGTCCACAAACTCTTTGTGTAATTCTTTTCTTAGATCATCTGGTAAAAGTGGTTTTAAAGCCACCATCATCTCATAATTTTTCAATTTCTTGTCCGCCATTAATACTTAGATACTTTAAATTATCTTGCGAATGGAATTTTAGCAGAAAAAGTCAGTTTACACAACAATCTCTATGTATACTCCACACACTAAGCAGGAGAATATTAGCATTATTTTTGTTAGATTTCAAAATATAACACAAGATATCCCCTACTCGACAAGGATTTACTTGGTATTAGCCAATATAATAATATAATCCCCATCCTCAACTACATACTCTTTACCATGGTTCTTAACTAGACCTTTCTCCTTAGCTTCAACCCAGCCCCCCACTTCTAGCATCTTATCCAAATTAACAACATCTGCGGTTATGAATCCCTTTTCCAAATCTGTATGTATTACACCAGCCGCTTCTTTTGCAGTACTACCCTTAACAATACTCCAAGCATTACACTCTTTTTCAGAACCGGTATAAAAGGTAATGAGATTTAGGACATCAAAAGATCCCTCTATGATATCTTCTACTGTCTTTGGCTTTTCATCGAACATCTCCATATATTCCTGAATCTCCCCATCTTCCATTTCAGCTATTTCCGCAAGGAGCTTAATATCTACAACAAAAACCTTGTCTCCAGTCTCTTTCTCTAGTTCCTCTCTCCAATTGGTTATTTTCTCACTATCTATATCTGCTCTAGTGTTTAATATGAAGAATCTCTTTTTGTTAGTAAGTAAAGATAGTTCCGCAAGAATTTCTTTCTCTTCAGAGTTGAGCTTCATATCTATTACGGGAATTCCTTCGTTTAGTTCTTCTAATATCTTCTCTAGTAATTCCACTTCTATCCCAGCCTTCTCATCCCCTATTCTCTTCATTTTCTCAGAGCTTCCCATCCTCTTCTCAACACTCTCAATATCTTTGAGAATTAATTCTGACTGAACAATTTCATAATCTGCCAATGGATCTATTCGGTCATAGACATGAGTTATCTTTTCACTTTCAAAACCCCTAAGCACATACATAATTACATCCACTTCTCTAATGTGAGAAAGGAATTGGTTGCCCAGGCCCTCTCCTTTGGAAGCCCCCTTAACTAGTCCTGCAATATCTACAAACCTCATCATAGAAGGGACGACCTTCTCAGCATTAAAATGCTTTGCTAATTTCTCTAATCTCTCATCTGGAACCTGCACCACTCCAACGTTCTTATCTATTGTACAGAAAGGAAAATTCTCTGCAGGAACAGACATCTTTGTTAGAACGTTAAAAATTGTTGACTTCCCTACGTTTGGCAATCCCACTATACCTAGGGAAAATGAATGTGATTGTTTAATTGACATAAGGGGATTATATAATAATTCTTAATGATATGATATATATAGTATATACAGCACTCTACAGACTGCCTGTATAGAATTTAGATTAATTTGCTGCCCTAATAATGAAAAACAGGTTTAAAAACGCCCTCCTCTCAATAATAATGCTCTCCTTTCTTTTCCCTTCAACCTCAGTTGTGAATGCTCAAGGAGAAGATTTTGTTATTGATACAAACACAGAGGTTACTTATTCAACAGGAGATGACTTTGCAACTGTTACTACAGAATACATAAGAAATGTTGAAAATAGCGAATACTACTTCCCTGCAACTGGAGAGAAGATTTTTCACATTCCAGATATTACTGACAATTCTCAAGAGGAGATTCAGGTTGAAAGAAAATATAAATTAGAGAGTCTAACTGTTAAAGACTTTACAGGGAACGATATAGACTACTCTATAGAGGAGAATGAGGCAGGAGAGGGAATATATGTGACAGTGCCCAATTACAAAACAACAACTTCAAATTCGGCCTACCACATTGTTCTTGAGTACAAAACACATGATTATATTCTTAAGATTGGAGATTTTGTTAATATAATTGGTCCATCTCTCCCAGAGGAAACTATTTTTGAAAAAACTGATGAAGAAAGCGGAACTTTAACCATCTTCAACTACAACTTTACCGTAGTAGTTGACGAAGATATCCCTACACTTGCTAAAGCATATCCTAAATACACAAAGATGGAAGAGAATGGAAGACAATATTTTGAATTTAACCAAACAGACAGGATTGGTAATTCTCCCTCCTTGGAATTTGGAACTTCTGTACTTTACAGATTCAATCTAGAGTACACCACTCCACAAACGGACAACTTTATACCAGAGAAATATTCTAGTTTGTTTAATGCTTTGTCTACAAATGTTTATGAGATATCTCTACCAAGAGAATTTGCAGAAACAAACCAAAGAGTCTACATTGAGAGTATTTCCCCTACTCCAAAGGATATATATAGAGATGAAGAGGGAAACATTCTGGCCCTTTTTGAGCTTCCTGCGAACAAGGACGACAAAATTGAGATAACTGGATATATCTCCGTTGAGCAAGATAGTATTGAAGAGCAATCTAAAACCTTTGATATGTCACTAGAAGATTATTTTGGGGAGATTAAGAATAGCGACTACATAGGTAGGTATCTTTCCGGAACTGAGTATTGGGAGATTAATGATGAATACATAAAGCAAGAAGCTGATACCTTAATTAAAGATCAGGGTACCCTTCTTGATGTGATAGAGGCTAATTACAAGTATGTTAATGACAAGTTAGAGTACGACCAGAATAAAGCAACCTCAGAGAATACAAGGATAGGAGCAAAAGAAGCTCTCCTCGGAGGGCCTTCTGTATGTATGGAATATGCAGATGTAATGATTTCCCTTCTAAGAGCACAGGGGATACCTTCAAGAGCAGCGCTTGGTTATGCCAATTTAAGAGAGATTGCACCAGATAACCAGGTTAGACATCAGTGGGTCCAAATATGGGTGCCAGATTACGGATGGCTTTCTGTAGACCCTACATTTGAAAGTGCCAATATAAAGATTGGACAAATGGTAGACAGAATTTTGTGGGAAGTCTTTAATGATGACTCATTGTCTAATATTAAGATATATTCTGCTAATGATATTGTTGATCTAACAACAGAGGGGTTTGTAGTTAATGTATTTGGCGTTACAGACGAAGTAGATTTAGAAACTCTAAAGACCTATTCTGACTACACCGCTTCTGGAGAAGTCAGAGACTCCCAAGAACCAAACATTAGTTCCTTTGTTGGGACAGCATTGAAAACAACGACCTTAGGAAAAGCAGTCCTTGTTACCCTGCCAATCTTTTTGGTCCTAGTTACACTTATAGCGATAATTTCGTTTGTATCAATCTTAATAAAGAGACAGAAAAGAAAGAAAAAAGAAAAAAGTCAGATAAAAAGAAGTTCTGCTATCTCCATTTAAACCGATATGGTTATTATTTAAAGGTGTATAACCTGTCTATATTAAGCAACTCCTTTGCCCCTCCCATTCTTGACTCTGTAGTCGCGTAGAGAGTTATAAGGGGTTCCCCTTTAGACACCTTGTCTCCAGGGACTTTGTGCATCTGCATCCCTGCTTCCTTTATTTTAGGATTTCCCAAAGCTTTAGCTATCTTAACAAGTTCTTGGTTATTTAAGGTTTTAACTGTACCATCTCGGTCAGACAGAAGGTCATGTTGGAGATGGGCAACCTTTATCTCTGAAGATTTAACCTTCTTGGTTGCTCCCTGAGCGAAAGCTATCTCCCAGAATTTATCTAAAGCTTTTCCGGAATCTAAAATCTCTCGTGCAAATTTCTTACCCTCCCCTCTCTTAACAGTTTTAGTCCCCTCGAAGAGCCTTGTTGCCATCTCTATGATAACTTTCTCTAATTCATCACAACATCCTTCTTCCCTCTCAAGAATCTTAAGGGCCTCCTTTATCTCCATGTTCGGACCTATACTTCTACCATCAGGACCATCTATTGGTCTCTTAATCGTTTCACAATGGATGTTGAATTTCTTGAAGAGTTTCTTAAATTCCCTATCCAGCATCTGGACATCATCTGGTCTTTCTATCTTAGAACCCTTTCCGTATGGCAGATCTATAAGGATATGTGTAACACCCATAGAGATCTTTTTTGCAACAATACTAACCAACACCTTCTGGAACTCTTGTATACGAAGAGATCTCTCAACATTAATAATTACATCGTCTGCAGGAGAAATATCTAGAGAGCCACCCCAGAACATACAACCTCCTGTCTCTTTTACAACCTCCATCACCTTCTCCTTAGAGAGAGCTACAGGCATAACAACTTCTAGAATGTCCGAAGTCCCTGCAGGGGATGTGATTGCCCTAGTAGAAGTATTAGGGACGACTAGACCTCCAGCTACTAATATTGGGACCAAAGTTGGAGTTATTGCCTTCCCTGCTACACCACCAATAGAGTGTTTGTCTGCAACTAGATGACCATTTCCATTAACTCCCCTAAAACTAAGGATGTCTCCAGATGATGCCATACCCTTTGTCATCCAGTAGATTTCGTCGTCATTAAATCCTGGGTTAAAGAATGTAGAAACAAAGAATGCTATTTCGGTTTCTCTTAACTTACGAGCTCCAATGTCGTTCATAATAAGCTTTAGATCCTCTTCCCTAAGGTTGTGACCTAATAATTTCCTACTTATTGCATCTAAAGATTTACTTGGTTGGGGGATATCTATAAAGATAGAAGCTCCACTATCGACCCTGTAATCCTTCCATATCTCTTCAAACAGACCTATCTCCCCTTCTGCAACCTTAGAATCTGTTTCCATAACGTTTGCATGAAGTTCGACTTCCCCTATTCCAATAAGTGCTATCTCCCCTTCTCTGACACCTAATCTCTCAGCATCTTTTCTGTTTAAAACAACATTGAAGTCCTCATCTTCTCCTAAATCTAAAGTTTTACTTCTTAAATAGAAAGCCATAATTGTTTTGTAGAAAAATTTAACTAGTAAATAGCCAAGGATAATTTTCCTTTGCTGCTTTTTTGACATCTCCTGGTTTCAGAATCCCTAGCTCTGTTACATAACCAGTTATAAGGCCACTATCTATAACCTCAAATGCAGGGTTGTACATATGTAAACCCTTAGGAGCATCTTCCCAAAGCTCTTTGGTTTCTCTAATTTCGATTTCAATATTGTGATGGTGGGATTCTAGATCTAACTTAAGAAATGGAGTAACAACATAAAAAGGTTTATCTGCATAATGTGCAGCCATAGCTATACCCCAGCTTCCTATCTTGTTAATTGCATGACCCAGTTGTGTCATTTCGTCAGCGCCTATAAAAACAATCTCTACAGGAACGCTTCCCCTATTAATCACAAAGGATTCAGCGGAGCTATCTGCTATCAAGGTTGTTTTAATTCTAGCTTCAAGAAGACTTTTCGCAGTTATTCTCCCCTGCAATCTAGGCCTCGTCTCAGTACAAACTACTTCAAAGTTCCCTTTATTTTGTTTAATTGATTTAATTAATGATACAGCAGTTGAAGAGTGACAATGGGTAAAAATTTTATTGTAGTTTGAGAAAAATCTCCAGTTTTTTTCTATTAAGTCTTTCTTAGATTGTCCGATACTATCCAAAAAGTCGTCCGTAAGGGATGCTAACTCTCGTTTCATGGTGGCCAGCTCTGGTAAAACAGAAAACTTTTTATTAAAGAAATATTTCACATATTTAACGCCATTTGTTGCCAATGGCTCGTTAGCTCTTGCATGTGCAAGTCTATCTGCTACTTCAAAGAACTCTTTGTAAAACAGTTCCTTGTCATCAACGGTACTTATATCACCATACACTTTCATACCTTCGAAGGTTGCAATAGCTACATTGGTCGCTCCCTGAATGTTCAAATCTTTTATATCTTTATAAATTTTCTCTATCTCTGGATATTTATCCATTTTCTATGTACACAAAATATTAACTAATCCAACTTAACCTCTTCCCTATGTTCAGGAACATAAATTTCTGTATTTGTATTCACTTCATTCTGAAGGTTGTTTCTAAAGGTGTAAATAATATCTTCATCGCCATGAACCAAAAAGATCTTTCTCGGACTGTGACCAAAACTTCTTAGCCAATATCTCAAGTCTCTTTGGTCTCCATGGCCAGAAAAGCCACCTAAGGTAAAGAGTTTTGCTTTGTTCTGGTATTCTTGTCCAAATATTCTTACTGTTTTTTCTTTCTCTACAATTCTTCTTCCCAGTGTTCCTCTAACCTGATAGCCTACAATAACAATATGTGTTGTAGGATCCTCTATATTATTCTTAAGATGATGTAATATCCTTCCTCCCGTACACATACCACTTCCAGCGATTATCCCTATACCTTTCTTTGTAGCTAACCTCTTAGAGTCATCTACAGAATCTGTTTTAACAAACCCTTGGAAATTAAAGGGGTCATCTCCCTTTTTAAGAAGTCTCTTTGCATCTTCATCATAAAAGTTAGGATACTGCCTGAAAACTTCTGTTGCTTTTGAAGCCATCGGGCTATCCAAATATATTGGGATGTGTGAAATTATTTTATTCTCTATGAATAGGTTTAACTCGTAAAGAATTTCTTGTGTCCTTTCTATTGCAAATGATGGGATTAATATATTTCCTCCAGCTTTCTGGGCACTTTGGATAGCAGATAGGAACTCCAGGATTGTTTCATCCCTGTTTTTATGTAATCTGTTACCATATGTTGACTCACAGATAACGTAATCTGCTTCTCTAATTAGGTCTGGGTCTTTGACAATTCTAGCCCCTGGTTGACCAAGGTCTCCTGAGAAAACAAGTTTCCTTTTTCTTTCTGCTTCGTTCTCTAGCCAAAATTCAAATATTGCAGAACCAAGGATATGTCCAGCATCTCTCATACGGAATTCGCAATCTTTTGTGATGTTTACAGAATTCCCATATGGGTAGACTTCAAAAAATCTCATTGCTTCTTCAACGTCCTCTTCTGTATAGAGGGGCTTTCTAAATTTTTCGTCCTCAAAGTTCTGTTGATCTTTAGGTCTGGCTAGCCACCTTTCATATTCTTCTTTCTGTAGCCTTGCTGAATCCAAAAGGATTATTTTTGTTAGATCTCTTGTTGGCTGAGTACTTATTATTCTGCCCCTAAAGCCCTGTTTAACAAGTAGTGGTAATCTACCACTGTGGTCAAAGTGTGCATGTGTAAGGAATACAAAGTCTATATCCGCAGGATTAAATGGGAATGGTTCGTAGTTTCTCTCCTCTATCTCACTAGGTCCTTGGAAAGCCCCACATTCTACTAGGAATTTAAGGTTGCTTGTCTCTACGTAGAAACATGAACCAGTAACAGTTTTTGCAGCACCGAGGAATTGTATTTTCATTAGGCAGTATTTTTAAATAATCTGTATATATAATAAAGGATTAAGACAAGGAATGACAAGTATACTAATTCTTCTTGTTTAGCTCTGTGGCTTTTTCAAGGAGAATATCCTTCCTGTTTAGCGTAGGATCTTCTACAACCATATCCAGAAGTTCATTTAGTATTATTCCCATCTTGGGTCCTTTCTCTATACCTATGTTCATTAAGTCCTCTCCAGTAACTTTTAGGTCTGTTACTTTAAGAGCCATATCTTGTTTTCTAACTTCAGATATCCTTCTTTGTAGAATTGTTATCTCCTCTGGTTTGAAGGCTGTAGCAGGATTAGATTGAGCATCTGCTAATCTAAGCTTGAATAAATCATCTATATTCTCTTCCCCTACTCTCTGTATAAATCTTCTAACGGCAGCGTCTGTCCATTGGTGCTTCTCAATATTTTCTTTCTCCTCATCTGTCATATCTTCCTTAACGTGAGGATAATGGAACATGTGGTTCTCTATTAATATTTTTACTCTATTTATTTCAGATTGTGAGAATTTCATTCTTTTCATTATCTCCCCAGCAAGATCTGCACCCATTTTGTCATGTCCATAAAAATGACCATTCCCCATATCTGTTCTAGGCTTTGCAATGTCATGTAGAAGAGCTGCCAACTTTACACTGTCGTGAGCAACATCACAGGTTTTTAGAGCATGTTTATATACATCATGAGCATGGAATAGTTTCTGCTCTACATCCACACCTTCTAACAATTCGGGCATGAAAAGACTAAGGAGGCCAGATTTTCTCATTAACTCTATACCAATAGATGGTTGAGGAGAATTGATAAGCATTTTCATAAATTCATCCCTTATTCTTTCCATAGAAACTTGTGCAGCTACCGGGACAGACTCTTTTATAGCTTCAAATGTTTCTTCTTCAATATCAAAACCTAATTGAGCCGCCATCCTACAAGCCTTGAATGCGCGTAAACCATCTTCCTTAAATCTTTCCAAAGGAGTCCCAACAGCTCTAACAACTTTCTTTTCTATGTCTTTTACCCCACCATATGGATCATATATCTCTACTTGAAATGGCTCTTCTCTTCCATCTAGATCCAGTTGAGATAGGTCTAAAGCCATCGCGTTAAAAGTAAAATCTCTCCTTCCTAAGTCTTTGTCTATATCTTCAACAAAATTAACATTGCTAGGCCATCTCCCATCTACATAACCAGATTCGCTTCTGAAGGTTGTAACCTCTACTTCATGTGTCTCCCCATGTTTGTCCTGGATTAGAGCCACAACAGTTCCAAACTTCGCACCAGTAGAAACCGCCTTAGGAAACATATTTAACATTTCGTCTGGCAAGGCGTTGGTTGCTAAATCATAGTCGTGGGGTTTTTTACCTAAAACGACATCTCTTAATGCTCCACCGACAATATACGCCTCGTAACCTTCTTTTGTAAGAATTCTTCCTACCTTTTGTACATATTCTGGGATTACCATCTCTGTTTTCATTCTAATATATTACCACGCCTGTTTTAGGTAATACAAAGTTATTATTTTTAATAGAGTCAACCTCAGGGTCTGCTTGAATACCAAGAACCCCTTCTTCCTCTCCACCATCGTTTGAGTTAGAATCCTGAGGAGCTACAGAGACAACATCTTCCTGTCCTACAATCCTATCGAAATCATCATTCATATCCTCCTCTTCCTCTCTAATTTCTGGTTTTCTAAGAGGTATGTTCACAGAATAAGGGATTTGGGTAATACAAAAATCCTCTCCTTCTGGTTTAAGATAGGAACCATTAACCCAACCTCCATCCTCACGAAAAGCTAGTGCAGTAATGGCATCTGTAGTTGTCCAATCTGAGGGAGAGTTACCGTATAAGATACACTCCCTGGCAAAATTTGGATTAGATATTGTTAACATATCCCCCCATTCATTGCTTTCAAGAAAATATCCTATTTCTACCATATCCATTGCTGGGATTGTATAGTTAGAACTAAAACATCCATGAGAAATACCTATGTCTTCTAAAGCCTCCTCTTTTAAATTCCTCAAAACAACTTTCACCCTTATACTTCTTCCTTCGGCTAAAATTTCAACCTTTTCTATATTAATAGGGTCTTTTATAACAAAACTATCCATTATTAAAGAACCCCCTATTCCATAATCTATCTGACCAGGACCTACATACTCCTTCATAAACCCCTTCCTAGATAAGACTAACTGTTCCCAAGAGATAGAAATATCTCTGTAGGAAACCCCTGAGACTCCCATAACAACATCCCTCCAATTACCTAAGATAGAATCTCCCCTACTAAATGGTAGAAGCACCCTACCTACATCAAGACTATGGCCCGTATCATTTAGGTAATAATAGAAAAGGTCTATCTGCGTTCCAGGAGGCCCACTAACTTTAGACAAGAGATTACTTTTCCTTTGCCAATAACTATTCTCTGTTAAAGTTTCCAGGGTGTGATTTCCCCACACATCATCCGTTTTAACACCCTCTACAAGTGACACGTCATAAGAAATCCCTGGCTCAAAAATGGTTTTAGATTCTGGAAGATATGCATAACTCAATCCCGTCGTCTGCCTATAACTATTGAAACTACTGTTGTATATAAGGTCAAAACCATCTGCACTAACAGGAGAGCTTAGAAGTAGAAATATAAATAAAAAAAGAAGCATATGAATAGCTTTTCAACTTATTAAGGAAATTTTATCTGGAGGTGATTAAATCTAGATTAACTAGGTTTGTTCTCTTTGTTTTTAATCTTTACCTTCTCAGTAACGTAGAAGTTTCTCTTAAATTTAGTCCTGCCCAACATCATCTCCGTAAGAGCCTGAATGTATGGAATAAATGCAAAAGTTAACATATTAACGGCAATTAAGAATGTCTCTAAGAAGTCTAATATGTGCCTCCACCACTTCCAGTTCTTGGGAACTGGAGTTATCTTTCTTCTCAACAAAACAAGGGGGATATTAGACAAGACTACAAGGGTAAATACATAACTTAGAATTCTAGGAAGATTGAACGCAAACACACTATATTGGTAAGTAGGATTTAACCAACTAGTAATATTGAGCCCAAAAGTAAGAACAAAGACAATCGTTAATACCCAGAGGTAATCAAACATCATTTTCATCATAACCAGCTTCTTGTGATTGGGAAAATTCTTTTTGTCTGTGGACATTACTGCGAGAGAGATTGGGAAAGTAATAATCCCCCACCCCCATCTATACTGTTGCTTATAGAAGGAGACATGAGACTTAATAAACGTTTTGTTCTCTACTGCATCGTTATACGTTGGCACATATACCTCTTGGCTTTTGAACTCACCTTTACTTCTAAGGATAGAATTCCAGTAAAAGGCAGTATCGTCATTAGGTATCTCTGGATCCCAAAACTCTATTTCTTCTAGAGTCTCAAGATTAACTATGTAGGAAGAAAATGTGTCTTTGGTGTATACCCTATCATTAGAAAAAGGTATCTTCATAGATTTGTCAAAAACCCAAAGATGTAAAACAACGGTAGTTAACATGTTAGATTGAGTCCTAATAATAGGAGGGACATCCCAAATGTTGTTGTTGAATGAGTGAACCGCGGAAGCAAAGAATGTATATTTAGGATCCTCTACCGTAAGGTATTTATAAGTAACTGCAGATAAATACTTAGGATGAGGCCTGAGATCAGAGTCACAGGTTATTAACAAATAATTAGAAGGGTCCTTACCTTCGTTTCTTAAATCTGTAACCAAATGCCTAGCAGCCCAGTTAATATTTGCCCCCTTCACTCCAGCGACTTCCCCTGGAATTCCTGCTGGATGAATGTAATACCTCATACTTCCAAATCTCTCTCCATATTTCTCCTTCAGTTTCTTAAAATTCTCAAGCTGAAGCTCCTGCTTCCCTTCCTCCATTGCTATTACTACATCTATTCTTTTAGCACCAATATCACTATCTGCCCAAGCATTAAAAGAAGGCTCCAAAACGTCTAGAGTCTCGGCATAAACAGGACAGAGATATATGTACCTTAAATCCTCAAACTTCGGAGAATTCAATTCCTCGATCTTCCCAACCCAATCGGTTGCTTTCTCCTCTTCCATTCGCTTAACACCTATATATACCCCCAACAAGAATTTTATAGTTCTAAAGAACCAATACATAACTAAAAAGGACATATACACAACCATAGCTACATTCCACCTTAGCAATGCAAAGATTACAGGGAGTAATAGTAGTAACCATACAAATAGACCTGGAAGAATCTCAAAAAATCTCCTTTTCCAATAAGGCATCTCTGAGGGAAATCCCCCATCCCTATCTTTTGGTTTATATATATTCTTAGTGTTTCGCTTTTCTTCTTCAGCCATAATCCTGTGAATATTCTATTCTAAACAATTTAAAAAATCTATCTAGAGAGTTATCTTCTCTATCTTCTCTGCTAATTCTGTATCTTTCTCCGTTATTTTGTTTCCTTCGTCATGGGTTGTTAGCTTAACCCTAACCTTTTTGTAAGAGAATATTTCTAAATCTGGGTGATGTCCCATATCTTCAGCAAGGGGAACTATCTTGTTTACAAAATCCACGGCTTCTACAAAGTTGTTAAATTCAAATACTTTTACAAGGAAACTCTCCTCTTCTTTCCAACCTTTAGGATATTCCATCATACCTACTAATTAACAATTTAATACCTAATATTAACACAAATCATAGTCATTCTCTGGGATACGGAGAGGGTGGGATTCGAACCCACGGTACAGTTTAACCCGTACAACGGTTTTCAAGACCGTCCCATTCGACCACTCTGGCACCTCTCCAAAGGCTTTAGAATTATATCAAAATTTGACTAATTAAGGTATTTTACAATATGATTTACCTATGAAATCTGCCATAAAAAAAATATTCTATATACTTCCACTCTTATTATACTTCTTCGTCCTATTCACCCCTATAGTAACTTTGGGTTATGAGGTTGATTCCACAAATTATAAATTAACTGGAGTTACTACCTCTGGACTTGGTGGAATCTTTGAATCTACAAATTACAGTCTTATCTCGAATACAGGACAAATATCTGCAGACCCTAGAAATTACTCTACTAGTTACAGAATAAACCAGGGGCCTTCAGAAGCATTTACAGCAGCACAACCAAGTATAAAATGCTTTGAAACAACAACTAATGGAACAACAAACTGTACTTCAGGACCAACAGAGCTTCTAAGTGGAGGAATGGTCGCTATTTGCGGTTCAACAGGTTGTTACAACAAAGCAAGGTTTGAAATAGAAGAATACACTAATCCTAGCGATACACTGTATACGGTACAAATATCTGAAGATAACTTCGTCTCGGATGTTAAATGTGTGAGTGGTTCAACCTTCATGCCTACATCCCTATCTAACTGTGACATCAACGATTTTAGGACAAAAGAATATTGGGAAACCGAAGATTTTAACATAAAAGGCTTAAATGCTAATACTCAATACTACATCAGAATTTCTGCCTTGCACGGAAACTTTACACAATCTGACTACAGTGCAATATCCTCTGCAACTACTAGCATGGGGTTTGTAGAGTTTGACATAGATATTGCAACAAGTTCTGGTTATACAGTAGAGAGCTCCCCTCCTTACTCAGTATCTTTCAGTGGAGAAGAACGACTTATCCCAGGGGCAGGCGCAGTAACAGCCCCTAATTTGGTTTGGCTTGACCTATTGAGTAATGCAGAAGGTGGCGTTGCGATAATAAACCAAGGAGCAAATGGAGGCTTGTATAGTCCCACTACAACAGAAACAATAGTTTCAAGTAATTTGGACTTGGATGGAGCCCTTGCAGAAGGTTTCGGACTTCAGAATTATTATATAGGCTATGATGCCTCAACTTATCTAGGAAGTATAACTGCAACAACGAACTACTTAGGATCTGGCAATGTTGTTGGTGAAGTTCTAACAGATGCAAGAAAAGTTTATGATGCAAGTGGTCCTATTAATGCTGGTAGAATGGGATTATATCTTGAAGCGAGAGCTGCAGAGAGTAGAACTTCTGCTACAGATTACACTGAATTTATAACTTTTGTTTCTGTCCCAAGATACTAAAAATTTATATAATTTAATAACCTTTTAATTTAATATAAAATCTCTTGACACTATTCACAGACTGAGATATCTTTTAACTAGACTAATCATTAATTAAGTGCTTGCTGCCCAATCAATATGAGAAAACATAACAAAGTAATTCCCATTCTAGTAACTACATTCGCTACAGCACTATTCTTCTTCGTACTCTCTCCTGTGTTTAAATCAGAAGCGGGGACATTGGCAGAAACATATCTTTTCCTTAGTAGAATTCAAACAAATTTAACTGGAGTAGCTCCAAATGATGTTGAAATAATATTAGCATTCCAACCAAGTCAATCATTCTTCCTTGCTGACTCTGCAAGAGTAGATATTTTCTTCCCAATGGCCGACAATGCCCAATGGTGTAGAACTGCAGGAGCACTGACGGTAACAGGAGTTACAAGTGCAGCTCCAGATGTAACTGGTGGACACGAAATTACAGCTGCGCTACCTGGGCTATCATTGGTTGCATCATGTACACAAGGCAATGGAACTACAACAGTAGATACAATATCCATAACTGGAGTTGGAGACTTAGTAAACACTGCGACATATGGTGTAAAACTCGTAAATAATACTGGAATTTTAGGAACTGCTTCCACTTCCAGTTCAAGAACTGTAACTATACAAGTTTCAGATAATAATAATTTGGATTCAAAAGCCTTTGGCGTATACCTCCTGGCAGATGATACTGTTGAGGTAACCGCAACAGTTGCAGCTGCACCTACAATTACCTGCACTCTCAGTCCCGTGACTGTAGCACTAGGAACCCTGTATCCCGGAGGAGGTCTCGTAGAGGTAGTATCTACGAGCCAAATAAGCACAAGCTCCACAAATAGTGGTTATTACTGGGCTGCATATGGTCAAGGTAATGGAACTGATGCCGGTTTGTTTTATTCTGGAGGCCCATACCTAATCTCTGCAGGAACTGGAGTAGGAACTGTTGTTATTAGTGGTGGTGGATCTGAAGGTTTTGGTATTAACCTATCTACCCCTACAGGAGCAACTGTTCCGACTGACTTCCAGACCGGAATACCTGGTCAATATGGATCCCTAGGAGTCGCCGAAGCAGAGGCCCGACTAATCCTCTATAAAGCAACTGAAACCTCTCCTGCACATAGTGCAGATATATATTACGGAGCAAGAGCTGGAGCAAGTGCCCTGTCTGGGGTCTATACAGAATACATCACGTATGTTTGTGGTGGTTACTACTAATTATGATGAAAAATTTAAAAAGATACTCTGCCCCATGGTTAAACAAAAAAATAACTCTATTTCTGGCAGTCTTTCTTGCCCTCTTCTTTGCATTTCCTAAGCAAAATCTTTTTGCACAAACAAGCTTAAACATTGGAACAGCTCCTGCTTCAGAGAAATTAACTCTACAGCCAGGAGAAAAATATGAAGGGGAGATAGTAGTATGGAACCTCTCTGAAAGAACTACAACCTACGATATCTTCATCAGAGGCTTTAGACAAATAGAGAACCAGCCAGGAACTGCAATAATGTTTACAGAGGAAGAGGAACAGAGAGCCCTCTACTCCGCTGCTCCTTGGGTAACTGTAAGCAAACAGAAGGTAGATCTTATTCCAAATAGGAATGAAAAAATATTTTATGAAATTAATGTACCTGAAGATGCTACAAAGGGTGAATACACAGTAATAATTGCTTTTGTATCTGAAGATCTTCAACAACAACTAGGAACTACCGCAGCATTCACCTCTCTCTCCTCTGGAACTCCAATTTTAGTAAAAGTAGGACAAGACTTCGCAGAAAATGCAGAATTACTACAATTTGACACCGACAGAGACTGGTATGAAGAACCTAATGTAAAATTTCTTACTAGAGTAAATAACCTAGGAGATACACACATCACCCCAGTTGGAGAAATTGTTCTTACGAACATGTTCGACCAAGAAGTTGGGAAAATAATATTTAACGAAAGTGGTCAGAGCATTCTTAGGGACAATTCTGCGGACTACGAAACTCTTTGGGATTACGGTTCCTTCCTAAGTAAAGATAACAAAATTATTCTCGGCCCTATCAAGGCAGACTTAATCATCATGTATAGAAACTTTCAACCAGGATTTGCCCCCCTTACAGCTACAACATCCTTTTGGATTATTCCTTGGAAATATATCTTACTACTCCTACTCATCATAATAACAACTGTGGTAGTATTGAGAATGAGGAAGAGAAAGAAAGAGAATCCCCCTCAACAATTACCTAAGTAATGCACAAATGGACATTAAACGTTCCTTTAGAAAGACAATTTGCTTGTTTTGTTGTGTCATCCTATTTGGAACAGCAATTCCCCATTTGGCCTATGCGAATTCCATATCTCCTCCCACAAGTGAGTACTTACTAACTACAGACGAAAGACGGGAGGGAAGTTTAATCTTCGAAAACAATTCTAGAAAGGAGATTTTCCTCTCCCCAGTTATATATTCCTATGACCCTCAAACTTTAGAAATGAGCAAAGAAGATGGCTTTATTTTCACAAGAGCCGACAAAGAAATCTTCTCTGTAAGACCAACAGAAACTTTTGAATTGCCCTACGAGATTGTCCCAGATAAAGATATGCGCCCTGGAACATATTTTAATCTAATAATATTAGAGACAGAGGAAGAAAAAGTCTTTGTAGCTGAAACAAACCCTATTGGTACAATAGAAAACTTGGCACACCTAGTAGTTCTACATATTGCAGATCCCAATAAAGATGTAAAAGGAATAACCTCAGAATTTGCAAAAGTAGATATAGAGATTATAGATAAAGGCATACCATTCATATCCCCAACTATAATTAAGTACACCTATGAAAATATTAGCAATTATGTTCTAAATCCTATGGGTGAAATACAGTTTTACAGTACAAAAGGAAGATTTACACCTGAATACATAAAAATCAATAAAGAACAACAAAAGTTATACCCAGGGGGGCTTCTAGAAGAAGAGTTCAAAATCCAAAAGGATCACATCTCTAACCTATTTACACAAAGAATGATACTAGGACGCTTTTATAACGGAATAGATGAGAATTTAGTTATAAAAGAGGTTGTTATACAGCCGAATTTCGAATTATTTATAGCTATCGCACTCCTAATAGTAGCACTAATTGCACTTGTAAAAGTAGTTCTAGATAGAAAAAAGAAATCCCCTACCAACAAAAAGACAAAAAAGAAAAAGAGTTCTAAAAAGAATCCTGAATAACCTTTTTAGTCGTTTTAAAGCTTGTCTTAGCAACATTCTCCAGTTCCCCTACTCCATTCTTTTTAACAAACTCCCTACCTGCTTCAATAACATTAGAAGCACCTTTAGGGAAAGTAAAATAATATTCCTCATTCATTTTGTCTAATTCCTGCAGGAAGATTGCTCTAGCTATTACAGAAGCACAGGCTACAGCAATATCTGATTCTCCCCTGTGAAATTGGATGAACTTTATTTTCTTACCTAAAGACCCAAGTTCATTGATAACTCTACTCTTTCTAGAGGAAAATTGGTCTATTACAACCTCTTTACACTCTATACCCTTCTCTGCAAGATCCTCTAGTCCCATTTCAATAACCTTAGAATGTTGCTTTGCTAAAAGTATTGAAACATTTTTTAACTCCTTTATCTGCCTGTTGTATTCTTTTGGGTTAACTATGGATACATAGTAGTAAGGATAATCCTTAATCTCTTCATAAATACCTCTTATCCTATTATCTGAAATCTTCTTAGAGTCACCCACTCCCAAGAGCTCTATATCTCGAAGAAATTTGTCATTGACAAAACAAGCAACGACTACCAGAGGACCAAAATAATCTCCTTTTCCCACTTCATCTACACCTAGATGAGGAATTATTTCGACTGGAACCTTCCTCTTTCCCTCGTTGTCAGTACTATCCTTAACCAATTTTATTAGTTCTTGAAAATCCTCTCTTCCTTGAAAAACCACTTTCATACTAGTGTAAAGGGTACATACAGAGCCATTGTCATTTTTCATACGAAGAGCTACATATTCGTTATTTATGTTCTCCTCTTTCCAGCCATTCTTCGTCAGAATATCCTTTAAGGAATCTACTTCTTCCTGTGTTAGTTTTAATGAAATTGTTTGTTGACTCATACTAAGCTTTTTCTAATTTTTGACCTTCTGGAGTATCTAATAGTTTGTAACCCATCTGCTCTATCTGTTCCCTTATCTTGTCTGCCTCCTCGTAATCCTTTTCCTTCTTCGCAAGCATTCTCTTTTCTAAAAGTGCTTTAATTTCAGAAGATAACTCTGTAGTCTCTTTTTTTTCAAGAGATTTCTCTAAATCTAAAGCTAAAACTTTGTCAAAATCTGAGATTGTTGCAAGAATATCCTCTTTAGAGAAATCCTCTTTTAATAATTCATTTATCAAAGCTAATACCCCAGACATATTAAGATTATTTTCAAGTTCTTTTTTAAAACTATCTATGTATTCTGGAATTACGCTCCCCTTAGTCTCTCCTAACTCTCTAATCCTTCTTAGAAGGGCTTCCCTGGCGTTCTTAGCGCCTTCTAGAGCCTCAATAGAGAACTGTATCCTAGTTCTATAGTTTATGGATAATAAAAAGTATCTAACATCCATAGGATCAAAACCTAATTTCAAGATGTTGGGAAGATATGGAGCATTTCCTTTACTCTTAGACAGTTTGCTTTCATCCTTATTTACTACCCATTCATTATGCACCCAATATCTAACAGATGGATGACCAAAAGCTCCAATATTTTGTGCCCTTTCATTGGGATGATGAACTGGAATATGGTCCACACCACCAGTATGAATATCAAAATGATTCCCTAATAATGATGTTGACATAGTAGAACACTCAATATGCCAACCAGGAAAGCCATTGCCCCATGGAGATTCCCAATTCATAATATGATTTTCATACCTACCGTATCTTTTCATCCAAAGAACAAAATCTGCAGGATTTCTCTTCTCTGGATCGACACCAACCTCTTCTCTCACTCCTACTTCTTTTTCATCTAGATTCTGTCCTGTAAATATTGTGTAATCTTTTATTTTTGTAACATCAAAGTAAAGAGCTTGTTTAGTCTCATAGGTATAACCATTCTTCTCAATCTTCTTGATTATATTTATCATCTCTTCTACATATTCTGTTGCTCTAGTAAAACCATAATCTTGAACACCCTCGTGATTTAAATTCTTGGGAATAATCTGTCCGTTTGGAGCAAGAATATTAAGAGTCCTGAAGTCGTCTAGCACAGCATCTATATATTTATTTGCAATATCTAAAGGCTCAAGACCCTCCCTATGTGCTTGTCTATCCATTCTGTCTTCACCAAAATCACTACCGAAATCATCCAAGGAAGTCATATGACCAACATCAGTTAGATTCATAATTCTTTTTACATCGTATCCTAGATACAAAAATGCTCTGTGGAGAATATCCCAATTAACATAGGCTCTTATATTCCCTATTTGCATTCTGAAATAGACTGTTGGTCCACAGCTATAAATGGAGATTTGACCTTTCTTAATAGGCTCTATCTCTTTAACTTTCTTATCTAGGGTACTATATAACTTCATACTGAGTTATTTTACACTGTATTTATGGGAATTTCCATTTTGAGGGGTTTTACAAGGAGAAGAGATTGCGAGGTGACGGTTAAGTCAAAACGATTGATCTCTCCTCCTTGTGGGGTTCTACTAAGAAATGATAATTTATTGAAATGTATATCCCGTCACAAGAACGAGCGAGACGAAGAAGACAGCGAAGTTTAAGGTGAAGGAGACAATAACGGCGAGCGAGTGAGCAGCAATTGGATTGCGATTCACAATTTTCTCGGCTTTGTTATTGATCTTCTTTCCTAGACGACCCTTCTTCTGGGATTCTGCGGGAGTTGGGCTCACCGGTTCCTTAACAGAATCCTTGGGCTTGATCTTTCCACAGTAAATGAGCGTTAGTTCAACTGCGTCAAGGGCCACAGACATAGCAAACGCCATAATTGTCCAGAAAAAGAATCCAGACGTCTGTCCTCCCAATGCAAAAGCGGCAGGAACAACCATAAATATTACCACCTGGAAAGCATTCACGAAGCGTCGAAAGGGGTAACCTTTTGATGCCCCGAGCTGGATTCCATTCATCACGGCCAAGATGACCATGACTCCGACATAAAAAATGTTGTAAAAATCAGCTGTAATCATTATAAAACTCCTCTCTTCTTAGTAAAACCCAATCTGTTTTCTATTTTCTTAATAAAAACCAAATTGGGTTTACCAAGGAATATTAGAGGGTATAGTAGAACCTTTTTAAAGAGCAGATAACACTGTAGGATAAACATCCATACAATATGTATATTATACTATAGGGTTGGGTAAAAAACAATTTGTATTAATACTCTCCAACTATAAACATACCCTACTCTCCCTTTACCCTAGATACCTCATCCTCTAAAAACACAATTACACTATCCTTAATATTAGGTAAAACTTTGTCTAACTCATCCTGCCTTAACAATGGATTTAAATCCTGATTTAACAATTTCTTAGTTAAATGCTTATCTATAAAAGAAATCAGAGATTCTAAATAACTAACATAACCCTCTCCCGTTCTCTCCTCTATTACTTTTACATTAATACCAATACCTTGTAAGAAAAATTTGTAAATGTCATAGAAATCTCTACCAGCTATCTTTCCATTCTTATCGTACCTAGCCTTGCAAGCATACAATTTATTCGCAAACATAGTATCTAAGGTATGACCGTTACAATACATATTAACCTGCTCAAGTAAACACTTCTCATACTCATTGTATTTACTAACATCATCATTTATCTCTAATTTCAAAGTATTTCTCTCCCCCTCTGGGGCTTCATATTTCAAAAAAAACTGTAAGTGCTTCTTACTCTCATCCTTAATTTCCAAATCTAACTTCTTAAAAATTTCATAACATTTTTCTCTAATCTCATCCTTATTCTTTTTATTAGGCAAGTCAAAATCCAAATCAATGGAGAATCTATCCAAAACACCTCTTAAACTAGCATAAGTACCGCCCTTAAACATCAAATTTTGAGAAAGAAAAGGATCCTTTAAAATCTCTTTTAAAAGTAAAAATAGCTGATTCTTGTGTTTTATCTCGGCCTTACTTGGAACTATCATTGTAACCTATCTCCTTACTTAAGTTATTTACTTCTTTCTCCCTTATTGAGAGATTATTATCTACAAAAAATTTAGGATTAATGTGTCTGAGATCTGCTAAAGCTCTTTGTACGGTTGCTACTGAATATCCTTTATCGTCATTTATACCAGCTCTATTTAACAAAAATCTGTCATTTAAATATCTACATAGATATATTGTATTTCCTACGGTAATCTCTTTTTGTTTTTTACCAAAAAGTGTAACTTTTTTAATATCTTGAAATATTATCCCCTCTTTAGCGAGAATACTCTCAGCAGAGATATATGAAAATGGTCCCCCTATTGCACAACCAACCTCATATTTGTTTAAATCCTCTACTGGGAGTGTTGAATACAAACCTTTGTATATTCTAAAAAGAATCCTCCTATCGATATATCTTTGAATAGTTTTCGTTAGGGTGTTGCGATTTTGTATATCCCACAGTAACGCCAAATCAGAGGTTTTAAAGATTCTTTGGTTTGTTTGTAATAATATTTTTTGTTTATCTGTATTTCTTATCTTGTACATATATGTACATTATACGGGAATCAGGGGTAAATATCAATACTTAAATAAACAAATGTGTTTTGGGATATAGCTATATTCAAGATGATTAAATTTCAAAACCCCCTGCTGGTAAAAACTAAATACTTTACAAAATCATTTTTTAATTTGATTAACAATTTCCTCAACCTTTTTAGATATATGTTCTGGGAGAAATTTTCTATATTTTCTAAGTGTAGGATTGAGTTCCAAGATATCTGAAAGAAATCCAAAATCCTCCTGAAGCTCTTTAGAGGCATACTCCAAAGCCCTCGCATCTTGCTTGACTGCTGGAATAACTACCTGCCTATCGCCCCGAAGCTCTTTGGATACAAATCCCAAAGCCAACCCACTTTGTTCGATCGCTTGCATAACTACCTGCCTATCACCTTGTAACTCCTTGGAAGCATACTCCAAAGCACACCCATCTTGCCTGACTGCTGGAATAACTACCTGCCTATCGCCCCGAAGCTCTTTGGATACAACTCCCAAAGCCAACCCATTTTGTTCGACTGCTTGAATAACTACCTCCCTGTCGCCTCGCAACTCTGTGGAGGCATACTCCAAAGTCCACCCATCTTGTTTGACTGCCTGTATAACCACCACCTTATCACACTGGAGTTCTTCAGATGCATACCCCAAAGCCCACCCATTTTGTTCGACTGCTTGCATAACTACCTGCCTGTCGCCTTGCAATTCTTCGGAGGCATACTCCAAAGCCAGCCCATTTTGCTTGACCGCCTGCATAACTACTTCACTATCACTTCGAAGTTCTTCAGATGCATACCCCAAAGCCCACCCATTTTGTTCGACTGCTTGCATAACTACCTGCCTGTCGCCTTGCAATTCTTCGGAGGCATACTCCAAAGCCAGCCCATTTTGCTTGACCGCCTGCATAACTACTTCACTATCACTTCGAAGTTCTTCAGAGGCATATTGTAAAGCACCTCCGTTTTGTTCGACCGCTTGCATAACTACCTGCCTGTCACCTTGTAACTCATTGGAAGCATACTTCAAAGCCCACCCATCTTGCCTGACCGCTTGCATAACTACCTCCCTATCGTCTTGTAACTCTTTGGAGGCATACTCCAAATCCATTCCATTTTCTTTTACTCTTTCAATCATAAACTCTTTATTTCCCAGGAATTTTTCTGACAGATTTGGTAAGAATCCAGGAAACCTTTTCAATATTAACTCTGCTTCTTTTTCATTAATGAAATATCCAAATGGTTCGATTCCTAAATACCTCCTAATTTCTTCCTGCTCTTGCCATGATACATCTTGTTCATCCTGATCCTCAGTTAGAATCCTTTCTAAGATTTCATCTCTTCGTTCATCAAATATCAATGCCTCCTGATGAAGACTGTTCATCCAATCATCAAATATTGACGGATCCTCTTCTAACATAGAAGCAAAATGGACAAGTTCGTATTCTTTGACACAAGACTCTTCCACAGGTTCAAAAATATTCTCATTATTCATTGATAATGCTTAATAAAATTAATAATGTGGGGCAGAAGGATAATTAAAAAAATATATCAGAAAAGGAAGCAGTTGTCTATGGGATAATTCCCTAAATCCCCCTTCTACCTTCCAAAGCTCTCTTTAGAGTAAGCCTATCTGCATACTCTAAATCTGCTCCTGTAGGAAGTCCCATTGCCAATCTTGTTATATTAACCTTCTCTTCTTTGGCTAACTTAGCAAAAAGGTCAATTATGTAACTTGCTGTAGCCTCCCCTTCTAGACTTGGATTAGTAGCTACAATTATTTCAACAGATTCATTATCTTTAACACTTTCTAAAAGTTCATTAACCCTCTTTTCCAAGTCCTTAAACCTTAACTCCTCCTCACCTATCCCTTCCGCTGGAGAAATTACACCACCTAAAACAAAATAAAGACCGTCATAAACCCCACTGTTTTCAAAAGCTACCACATCCAAAGGTTCTTCAACAACACAAATCTTGTTCTTTTTTCTCAAAGGAGATGAACAAAGACTACATACCCCTTTATCTGTAACATTAAAACACTTCTCACAATATTTAACATTCTCCTCCATATCACTAAGAGCAGAAGCTAATTTAGAAGCATCTTTATTAGGAGATCTAATATAGTGATATGCCATACGTGCAGCAGATTTAGGCCCTACCCCAGGTAACCTACTGAACTCCTCTATTACTTTTTCTACACTCTTAGGTAAAACAGACATACTATTTACTAAACATATTCCTTAATTGGTCCATATCCATATCTTGAACCATCTCCTTTTGAAGCTTTTTCTGGTAGTCCTTAAATGCCTCCTTAAAACCCTTCTTAAGAGCCTCAGACATATCTGGAGAAAGATATTCGTCATCTATATGTACATCCTCAAATTCCTGAGCTCCATTCATATATATTACAACCCTTCCATTCTTAGATTCTCCTTTAATCTTTCTTTCCCTTAACTTCTTTTGAAGCTTTTTAGCATCATTTTGCATTTTTAATACTTCTACTGGATTTAACATAATAATTACGACAAAAAACTTAGATAATGAACCTATTATAACCTAAAATGGAAATCTCTACATACCCTCAAATATTGCCTCTATATTTTGGACAACCTTTCCTTTTGCTGACTTATCTTCCTTTTCTTCTTGTTTCTTCTTTTTAATGACAGGTAATTTCCTTAATACAAAATCCGCATCTGATTCTCTTTTTGGTTTCATATTTCCATTTACAGAACAAGACACTATACAATTAGTCCCATAGACCTTCTTGAAAGTTTCAGATATTGCGTTCCTACTCCTTGGAACCTCGATTCTCTCCATATGGAATTGGAAAGGAACTTCTATAAACAAAGTCCCCTTGTCAAAATTAATAATATTAGCACCACCTAAAAAGGCATACAGATGCCCATTAAAAGGCTTAATTTCATTAACAAATTCATCCCATTTCTCTTGTATCTCCTTTACACTTAGATCCTCTCTCTTGACTTCTTTACTTTCCTTCTTTTCTGGCTTTACATCTTTGTCATTAGGAATTCTCTTCTTCACATCCCTATTTACTATCTCCACATCTTGTCCTACCCCACTTTTCATCATTTCGGGGATAATCATCTCAAGAACAAGCGCTTGGTTATTAGCATATCTAATTCTGTTTTCTGCCTCTATGAAGAGATTTATTAGCCTATGAATAAGCTTAATATCTATATCTTTTGCAAAGTCAAATTCCTTCTCTAACTTACCCTTTATCTTTCCGGTAAGAATTCTTCTTAAAATATCTAACACATAACTGGTAAATTGTTGAAGATTAACTCCTTTCTCTTCAAGTTCCTCTATAACAGCTAATGACTTACTACCATTACCCTCTAAAAGATTCTTAAGAAGAAGAACAACATTGTCAAAGTCAGGCAGACCCAATATTTTTCTTGTTTCCTCAAGCGTTATCTCCTTTTTTCTCTCTTCCTGACCCGTATATATCACATCTAAGATGGACAAAGCATCTCGGTAGCTCCCCTTTGCGTTCTGAACTATTACATCTAGAGCTTCCTCCTCAATAGTTATTTCTTCTTTCTTAATAATCTCCCTTATAAGGCCCTTTATCTCCTTCTCTGTACCTAATCTAAAGTCATATCTCTGGCATCTAGAAAGAATCGTTGGAGGCAACTTATGAACATCTGTAGTAGCTAGAATGAAAATTACGTGTGCAGGGGGCTCTTCTAGAGTCTTTAACAAGGCATTAAAGGCTTCTGTGGTCAACATATGGACTTCGTCTATGATATATACCTTGAATTTCCCCTCTGAAGGTGAGAATTCAATCTTTTCCTTTAACTGCCTGATTTGATCTATCCCTCGATTGGATGCAGCATCTATTTCTATTAAATCTAAAAATCTTCCGGCAGCAATACTAAGACAATATTCGCATTCGCCACATGGATTACCATCCTTTTTAAGATTTTTACAATTAACAGCTTTAGCTAATATTCTTGCAGTGGAAGTCTTTCCTGTTCCTCTTGAGCCAACAAAAAGATAAGCTTGAGCAATCTGGTCTGTTTTCACAGCATTTTTCAAAAGCTTTGTAACATGATCTTGACCCTTGATTTCGTCAAAATCACTAGATCTGTATTTTTGGTAGAGGACTGAAGACATGGTTACATACTAAAGCAAAGTTAATCCCTTGCCAAGTGAAAATTATTTACCCAGATTTTTGACCTTTTTTACTGCCTGAGCAAGCATCTGAGAGTACAAACCATAACCTACGGAATTTATAGTCCCAGACTGATTTCTTCCAAGAATATCACCTGCCCCTCTTATCTCTAAATCCTTGTTTGAGAGCAAAAATCCTGAACCTAACTCTTGGGACTCCTTTATTGCTTCAAGCCTTAACTTAGCATCTCCCTTAAGATTATCGAAGTAAAAATAGGCATGTGCCTGTGTCCTAGACCTCCCTATTCTACCCCTAATTTGGTACATCTGAGAGAGTCCCAACATGGTAGCATCTTGTATGATTAATGTATTAACAGTAGGAATATCTAGACCATTCTCTATTATCGTTGTGCATACTAAAATATCTATATTTCCATTAACAAAAGCATCCATAGTCTTTGACAATTTTTGAACACCCATTTGACCATGAGCAACACCAACTACCTTGTGAGGAAACATTTTAGTCAACTTGCTGTAAACAAACTCTATTGTGCTTACTCTGTTATGTAGAAAATATATTTGCCCATCACGCTTTAGCTCTGTTTCTACGGCATTTCTGACACTATCCCAATTGAATCTTTCAAAATGATTTATCACTTCTTTCCTACCCTCTGGAGGAGTTGCTAAAACAGAGATATCTCTTATTCCTGCAAGAGCCATATTCAAAGTCCTAGGGATTGGAGTTGCCGTCAAAGAGAGGACATTTGTATCAACTCTCTTCTTTTTTATTTCTTCTTTCTGTCTTACCCCAAATTTCTGTTCCTCATCTATAACCAATAGACCTAACTTCTTAAAAGAGACTTTCTTACCTAGGAGGGCGTGTGTCCCAATTACAATATCTACTAGACCTTTTGAGAGATCCTCGAGGACTTTCTCCTTTTCTTTCTTTGAAGAAAATCTTGATAAAGAGACGATATTTATTGGATAATTCTTAAATCTTTCCTTAAAAACGGCCAGATGTTGCTTAACTAGGATAGTTGTCGGGGCAAGAATAGCTACTTGGTATCCTGAATTTACAACAGCAAAGGATGCTCTAGCAGCTATTTCTGTCTTACCGTAACCGACATCCCCTACCAAAAGCCTGTCCATGGGTCTGTCTCTCTGTAAATCGTCAATTATGTTCTTGGTTGCAAGAAGTTGGTCGTCTGTATCTTTAAATTCAAATTGGTCAATAAAAAGCTCTAATTCTTTCAGAGAGTCCTCGGAACTAATCACTGGCTCCCCTTCTACACTCTCTCGAAGCGCATACAGTTGGAGTAATTCTCTAGCAATATCCTCTGCCCTTTCCTTCGCTTTTTTAGAAATTCTCCTCCATACCCCACTACTTAAACCAGTTAAAATAGGCTTCTTTCTACCAGTCCCAATATATTTTGTTAGCTTGTCTGAAGCTGTAAGGGGAATAAAAAGCTTATCTGCACCCTTGTATGCTACTTCTATATATGGTCCTTTATCTTTCTTCACAACTTTAACAAACCTACCTATCCCATGATCTTCATGCACAACATAATCCCCAGGAACAATCTTTTTAAGAATCTCTACACTACCAGGATCCATATTAATATTTCTCTTCTGGTAAGAAGAAAGGTCTAACTCTCCCAGTACTTCTAAGTCTGTTAGGACTAAAACTTTGCCAATTGTAGATACAAAACCCTTTTTAACACTCCTCTCCGTAACATTCTTTGCAGGAAAAACCTCATCTATTACGTCCCTTACCTCTTTTGCTACCTCTAAGTCATATTTCTCCAAACTATTGGTCAAGTACCAAACCTCATACCCCCTGTTCTTGTAGTTTTTAGATATTTCCAAGAGGGCAGATTTTGTACTGTAAGCCTCTATCCCTGGAATGTTTCTAATTCCAAGGTCCACCCGTCCTTCTTCTTCACCAAGGTTACTTACTAAACTAATGTTCATACTCTTACCAGACTCTTCATTTCCTACTAACAGCTCACTGTCCTTACTTAAAAGAGTTCTCTCATTAACTTCCCTTATCTTTTTTCTACTTTCCACCCCAACTACAGAGATCTCTTCAACTTCCTTACCAAGAAGACTTAGCCTAACGAGGTTATTCATACTAAATGGCCAGATGATGACAACATCCCCCAGAACAGACACCTCTCCCTCGTTCCATACTCTCTCCACCCTCTCATAACCGAGATCTAATAAAGAATCTAGATTAAATTCCTCTCCCTTATGTAACTTGATTGCATTCGTCTCCTTGGACTCTCCCTCTTCTCCCTTTGAAATAGATAACCAAACTACCCTATCTAAAAGTATTCCTAGAAGTTCACAAGCAAGTTCATAGTAATCATAGTCCACACCAGAAACTTTTCCGTAAGCTAAAATGTCCCCCTTAAGGGGGACATAACTCTTAGAAAGAGTTTCTATTGGATTATTCCTAATTGTTTTTTCTTTCACACGGCTATTTTATCAATAGCGAGAGAATATGTATAATATCTAATACTAATTTAATAGCAAAAACCCTATGTATATAGCACATGGACCAATCTCTTACCTAGCAAATGAGGCCATACAGAGTAAAAAAATCAAACGCCTTAAAATGAGTGAACAGATATTGGTTGCGTTATGTGCTCTACTCTTTGGGATACTCCCTGACTTTGATATCTTCCTGCTCGCTATGCTTAACGTTCCGAGATTTATACATCACGGGATCGTAACACACACACCAATCTTCTATATTGTAATCTGGGTCGTACTGAGGGGGCTAATTTACGTCAAGGGAAAGTTCCTAAACAAGAAAACTAACATAACTCTAGATAACGATTTATCACATATCCTAGCCAATACCTTCCTAATTGGAACTCTTTCTCACCTTTTTGCAGATTTTATAGTGGACAGCATTATGTTAGCTTATCCGATATCAGAGCAGAAATTCTACTTAATAAAATACCTCTTTGAACCGAATCTCTTTGCCAGTTTTCCTTTTTCTGTAATGGATTCTATTGAGATATTCTTCATAACACTCTTCATATATGCTCTTTACAGAAAGTTTATTAAAAAGAGCAAGGTTGTAGAAATATCCCTCAAAATCTTAATCTTGATCGGCGCTTTATACATTCCATTTACAATATGGGCATCTTCTAATACATACAACAGTGCCTACCTTTACCAAGATAGAAACCAAGTCACGCAAGATTTAGACCACGACTCCATTTCAGATGGACAGGATGCAGATGTTGGAAATACCGAGGAGGACAATCTTGAGAAGGTTGATTCCAACAAGCTTCTTAAGGAGGCAGAGGATATTATGACTTCAGGGAAATGGACAAACCAGCATTCCAATATGTTCCTAGAGAAGGTAAAGGATGCGTTCGGAGGATTTAGTTCTTACAGGATAATTTCACAAGCCCATTACAATCTAAGACTCCCCATTGAACCTGTTTTAAGGGATTATCACATTAAAGAATACGGTTTTAAATCCTACTTCTACTCTGATTACGAATACCCTACCCTCCTATTTGAATATCTTGATAAGAAGGAGATGTTGGAGGAGATAAAAATGGGAGAAGAAAACTCGATAGTCCCTGGAAAAATCTTTTTCTTAATAGAGAAGGCAGATGACAGCAATAGTGGCAGCAAAAAAGAAGAGGACAAGGAGCACTTAAATATCCTTAATTTGGGTCTAACTCTTGAAGGAAATTATTTAGCAATCGTTCTTGAGGGAGATGAATACTTAAGAAAGCACACATACGAACAAGTTGAGGAGATTTATAATGGTGAATTTATACTCTATGTCCAGAAGTAACTGCTGAGGGATATAAGTAAGTTTGGAACAGCTATATTAGGATATCTGCAAGTACTCCCTTTATTGCCTCTTGAATAACTTCATCTATTATCTCTCTTTCATCCTTAGAAAATTTTGTTAAAACATAATCCTCTCCAGGAATATTTCTGTTCTCTCTAGCCTCTACCCCTATTCTTACTCTTTTAAAGTCAACCAACCCTACTCTATCCTCAACACTCTTTACCCCATTATGTCCTAGAGGAGATTTCCCTCTCTGTATCTTGAATTTACCTAGGGGGATATCTAGATCATCATGAACTAGGATAAAATTGTCTGCTAAATCTGCTATCTCATATTTTTTAATCAGCTTTGCAACCGCTTCCCCAGATCTATTCATATATGTAAAAGGCTTTTGCATAGTAGCTATTACCCTACTTCCTTCTTTTAAGAATGCTAGTTCCGAAGAAAAAATCTTTTCTTTTTTCCAATCTGTAGCAGAGATATCCTTTTGGTAAAGGAACATCTCTCTTAACACCTCTAAGAAAAGAAAACCGACGTTATGTCTAGTATTTGAATATTTTTCTCCTGGGTTACCTAACCCTGTTATTAATTTCATCTAATATATTCTGCAACATATCCTCTTGTTTTACAAACATTTCTTCTTTGCTCTTTAGAGGCTCCGAAAAATGACCTACATGTTCATACCCTAAAAGATGTAAAAAACCATGGAGGATGTCCCTAAGGACCTCCTCGAATGAATATTTCTCAGATATGTACTCTGGACAAATGTATATTTCTCCAATTAGTGGTTCTTGTTCTATTGTGAATGACAAGACATCTGTTACGGAGTCTTTCTTTCTGTATTCTCTGTTTAATCTTTTTATCTCCCCAGAGGATGTAAAGATTATGTTTACCGTGTCTATTTCTGATGGAGAAACTGTACTTCTCGTCTCTTCCTTGTAATTATTAAAGGCTTTTAGAAGAATCTCTTTAAGTTCTTCTTTACCTAGATTAATCTTAGGGAAATATTTTTGTAGTTTTGTCCAGTTATGGATGTTCAGGGTCATGGATAGTTAGCTTAGGATATCTTGAACTATATCCTTAACTGTATTGCCATCTGTTTTTCCTTCTAGTTCCTTCATTACTACACCCATTACTTTACCCATATCTCTCATGCTCTCGACATTTAATTCTTTAACTTTTGCTTCAACAACTTTTCTTACTTCGTCTTCACTCATAGGTTGTGGCAGGTAACTCTGTAAAACTTCCATTTGGATAACTTCCTTGGCAACAAGGTCATCTCTTTCCATCTTTTTGAATTGCTCTATGGAATCCTTTATCTTTTTGACCTCACTTCTTAGTATCTTTTGAACATCTTTGTCTGTTAATTCTTCCTCTGATTCTATCTGGACGTTCTTAATTGAGGCTAAAGCCATTTTTAATATTTCAGATTCATCTTTAGCACCATCTTTGATGGCTTTAAACATGTCCTTTCTGAGGGTGTCTGTTAGAGACATAGGGTATATTTAGTAACAATTTACTTAGCTCTTCGTGCAGCAGCTCTTCTTCTTCTCTTCATTTTTGCCCATTCTCTTCTCTTCTGGATCTTTTCGTCAGCCTTTTTAGTCCTGTACTGCTTCTCTCTGTAAGTATCCAGGGTTTTCTCTCTTAAGACTTCTCTGTGGAGTCTCTTAAGGGCACTGTCTATATTTTCGTTAGAATGTACTATTACAGCCATGATTTTTTTATTAAATAATATCGCGTGGTGATTATAGCATAAGTTTTTAATCTTTTACTACTTTTCTTTCAAAATTCTTTTTTCTTTCCCTGCTTCTTTTCAGTTCTCTCTCTTTCGAGGCCTTCTTTTTAAGATCAAGGGCATTATGGACTAATAGTATTGTATTGTTCCCTATAATCCTCCAGGTAAAACCTAGTATCAACAATGCAAAGCCCACAATTAGTGCACCCTGACCATCATCAAAGATACCAGTCCCTGGAAGAGGCTCGTCTGGAGGTGTCTCCGGCTCTTCCTCAGGATCCTCTGGCTCCTGAATAATACAATCTGCAATTATACTGGCATTCGCTATTAAAGAATTTCCTGCACTAGGTATTGCTTCTACGGTATTGTCATAGGTTCCAAAGGCATCCTTAGGGACTATAAAGGAGTATGTGTATGTCTTGGATTGTCCTGGGGCAAATTGACTATCGGTTCCACTTAGTGACCAAGATATTTCTCCTCCAGAAAATTCTCCATTAGAACTTATCTCCTCCATATATTCTCCTAAAACCTTAGAATCTAGAGTATCTACTATAGATGTTATCTCACCACTACCCTCTCCAGTATTTTCTACAGTTATTGTATATTCTAATTTTGCCTTAGGATTTTCTGTATTTTCATCTATACAGGATTCAACAGGGATCTTTGCAATATTCCAGTCAGGGTTTTTAATCTCTTCTGCGACGGTAAAGGAGGTTGTTAGTGAACAATTGGTTCCAGCACCACCCGCACCTTCCTTATCCTTCCATACTGCAGATATTGTGTAGTCTCCCGCTTCCAAGCAGTTTGTTTCTGTCGAGAGTGTCTCCTTGACTCTGACTTCAGTATCCCCTGTTTTCAGGGTATTCTTGCTTGCATTTACTCTAACATCACCATTTACCTTCACAACTATTGAACTCTTATTTACTCCATCTGTATCCTTCGCGACAAAGGAGTATTTAACCTCTGAGCAATATGGATATACCCCAGAGGGTTTCCCTAAGTTATCCCAATTACCACCATCACAAACTGGAGGTGGGGGTGGCGGAGGAGGTGGAGGAGGAGGAGTACAGGGATTAGGAGCATAGGGATTTTTACATTCACTCAATTTCCCATAGCAAGGATGACTTGAGGTGTAATTCTCGATGGTCACCTTTCCCGTAGAGCCATCACACATAGCAACCTTGGCCTTGCAGGCAGATTGCGCTGCTGCATTAACCTTTGATTGTGTATTTGAAGG
>Ga0334893_1000870_pt1 | contig 34154 bp, 33 predicted proteins | sample GraSluR3_MG_5_FD_207218 | JGI IMG/M metagenome (GOLD analysis project Ga0334893, IMG submission 207218) | Sludge microbial communities from methane-producing bioreactor in Wageningen University, Netherlands - Granular Sludge_09_05-R3 | ecosystem: Engineered > Bioreactor > Anaerobic >...
CGAACCAATGCCCACTTGCCTAAGCGAATCTCAAGATCGACATTCATCTCTTTGGCAATCAAGCGGCTAAGCTCCACATTGTAACCATCCGGTGCCCCGGCGTTGTTCATGAATTCAAACGGAGGATATTCCGAATCTCCGCCAACTATGATTTTGCGCTTTGCAGGCTCATCCGCAAAAAGCGTCATACACAAAAACGTTAAAACAATGATCCACAAAACTTTCTTCATATTGTTCCTCTTATCCCTCCAGTTTGTCTAGCTAGATATGCCTGCATGTCAAACTTGCGCCTCAGCCCGTTGGAATTCATGTAGCGCACAGATCCGTATATGGGACGTGACTGCCAGGGACGATCATGTTTGCCAAAGCACCAGGCAATCCCGGCATAGGCATTTGGGTCACGACCATCCAGCTCATATTTGTTGTTTGGATAGAGCAGTATTTCATAGGCATCTTCGGGGTTTTTGCACCATGCAATCAGCCTTTTTCCCCAATACATGCGCATGTAATTGTGCATTTTCCCGCTTATTATCATATGCCGATTGGCGGCATTCCAATAGGGATCATCGGTTTCGGAAGCTTCCAGCCTTGACAAGGTGTATGTGCCTTCCCGTGGGTCAGAGCTATGCTCTTTAAGGCTTTTAGCTGCCCAAGCGGGGAGACACGAGAAATCATCGTAGTTGGGATTGTGTGACAGAAATTCATGCTCAGCTCTCGCCTGACTATCAGTTCTTCGGCAAAATCGCCCACCGATCTTATGATCCCATCGTTATTCTTGCGCGTCATGATCATCTCACCGAGTAATGATGGGGCAAGATCCACCTTCTCAAGCATCCTGCAAAGGATTTCGAGGCTTGAGATCTGCCCAAAATGAAGATATGGGCTCAGCTCGCTCTGGAAGTCCTTGCCTGGGTGACTTCGAAACTCGGAGTAGCCCCAAAGCTTGTTGTCAAGAAAGTCTCTCAGCTTTTTCTTGGCCTCAGAATAGCCTCCGATATGGTCGCTTGTTGTCTGCTGCTTGGGATCAAGATCCAGTCCCTCACACGCCCAAGCCCATAGAGCATCGAAATCACCTTCTTCTTGCTTGTATACTCGATGTTGTGTGATGTCCAATACGGGGGCTGGAAGTCTTTTTGGGTTGAGCTCTTCATCATCAAGCCATTCGGGGAGCAGAGCTATGATCTTGCGGCGCAAGGTAGCAGCGGAATATTCCTCTTTGGCTGAGGCGATATGCACCGGGATGAGGGGCTCTGTGTCGATCTCAAATATCTCAACTTCATCAAGAGATGGCTCCACAAAAAGTGAATCCCGAACTTGTCTTTGCCAAGCCAGATATCCACTGTCCATTATCAAGCTGTGGGCGCTACACGCGAGATCTGACACGATTCGGTGCATATTTCCCATGAGAAGCTCAAAGCGGATCCCGCGCTCCTTGAGGTCCTGCGCAATCTCTGCTATTCCCTCCAGCATAAAGCGATAATGGCGAGCTCTTGCCTCAGGGATTTCGTCGCTGAGAACAAAACATACCAAGATCCCGAGCCCATGCTTGCGGGCTTCTTCAAGAGCAAATCCCAAAGCCGGATTGAAGTCAGTCCTTTGAGCGCTTTGCATCCAGTATAGGACATGGCTTTGCGCTTGGGCTCCCAGAGCCTTCTTATGGCGTATCAACCTGCGGTTCATGCCGATAAATCTTCCTTATCTCCCAGCTGACGCAGCCGTCTATCTTCTCTGAATTCACGGTGAAGCAGAGCTAATAGCTACTTCATGCAAGGATGGTTTATATAAAAAAACTTTCTTAAACTATGTATTGCAAAGCTCGCTCTATCTGTCAAGCAAAACGTAGCTTCGATTTTGGATTGCAGATTGGGATACCGTGTCTAAGACTCTACCGAAAGCGTCTGTATCAGGGCTTGGGGGCGCAATGTCACCGGATGATCAAGCTCGGGATTCCTATGAAGTGATCATTTTTGTCCACAGTCATTGCCCGATAGTTTGAGAAAAGCCACGAAACACGCTTGACAGATAGGCAGAGAGGGAGAATTATGTATTCATAACTTTTACCCTACATAGAATGCCCTCCAAGACGTGGAGATCACCGCCCGGTGTTCTCCACGTCGCTTTTTTCTCTCTTGCCCATGCTTGCTTAGTCAATGAAGCAGTGTCTTGCTGACATGCCGGGCGGTTCCCTCGATCCATGCTCTCAAGATGGAAGCCTCAAACCCATCAGAAAAAACTTGACAGAACTTCGTAATATACTATCCTAGACAGCGTCGGGTGGAGAATATGGAATTTTGGCCTGACAAGGGAGAAAGACATTGCTGTTACAGAAGTATTTTGAAACTCGGATGCAGATGATTGACGAGGGCTTATCTACACTGTTGGATCTGGACAAACGCTATGCCGGACCCCTAAAAGAAGCCATGATCAAGGCTGTAATCCCCGGTGGAAAGAGATGGCGTCCGCTGCTTTTGATCTCCATCTTTGAAATGCTCTCAGGCATGAAGAAGAGCAATAAACAACTGCCTGATGCTGTGCATGCGGCATGTGCCGTCGAGCTCATTCACAATGCGGCTTTGGTACATGATGATCTTCCCAGTGTGATGAACAAGAAAGATCGGCGGGGCAGTTCTGCCACTCATCAAGAGTATGGCAATGCGGTTGCCATTTTGGCGGCTGATGCTCTTTATATTCTCGCTTTTGAGTCCATTTGTCAAATCAAAGATCCAGTCAAAGCAAATCTCGCTATCAGAAGCCTGGCGATCAATAGCAAAAGCTATGGCTTGATTGGCGGGCAGACCGTGGATCTTGCCAGTAAGCGCAGAGTCATGAAGATCAACACGCTCCGATATATTGACATGAAGAAGGTCGGCTCACTGCTCTTGGCAAGCTCGGAGATTGCCTGTATCTTGGCCGATGCTGACGAAAACACCAGGCAGATATTAAACGAGTATTCGGTAAATCTCGGAATGGCATATCAGATGATCGCAGACATTGAAAAGGATTATTCCAGGGGTAGTGAAGGGCTGGATTTCTCTGATGACTATGTCCCTGTATCCAAGAGTGGATACACCGGTTTGATGGGCTTTGACAAGGCTCGCCGCCAAGTCGAAAAGCTCTTGGACGAATGCGCCCGTGGGATCAAACCATTCCCGAACAACACCGTACTCATGGAGTTTATTCAAATGATAGCGGAGAGGTTACCATAAACGAGGCATGATAGACATACATTCACATATTCTTCACAGTATTGATGACGGTTCTGATGGCTTAGATAAGAGTTTGGCGCAATTGCGCATCATGGATGCCGGCGGCGTCAAAAGGGTCTACCTCAGTTCTCATTATTTCCGGGGTCACTACCAATATGAGCGCCACGAATATGACCAAAAGCTGGAAACGCTTAGGCAAGCTGCACACGATGAGGGGCTCGGCATCGAGTTGCAAAGCGGCTTTGAAGTCTTTGTGCAGCCGGGCATCGTGGAAGACATCAAAAGCAAGTCTCTGTTCTTGGGCGAGAGCAGTTACGTACTCATCGAAAGCGAGCTAAACGGGCTTCCGGAAGACTTTTACACAAACGTATATCCCCTGTTGCGCTCGGGCTACAAACCCATCTTGGCGCATGCAGAACGCTATGTGAGCATCATGCGAAAACCCTCAACAGCACGAGATCTAATCGAGAAGAACATATATGTTCAGACCAATGCCGGCTCACTTCTGGGCTATTATGGCGAGAAAGTTCGCAAAACAGCGTGGATACTCATTGAGAACGGCTGGACTCACATCTTGGCGTCTGATGATCATGTGCGGGGGGACTATGAAGCCATGTTCCGCGCCAAAAAGATGATTCAAGATCGCATTGATGACAAAGCCGCGAATCTGCTCACTCGAGAGCATCCCGCCATGATTCAATCCTCTGAGAAGATCCCATACAACTACGTATCTGTCAAGTATATCCCCCACAGGAGAAAGAGCTTCTTAAGGAGAATCTTTGCCTAAGCTTCTCATCACCGGGATCACCGGATTTGTCGGTGGAGCGGTCTTAAGAGCCATCGTGGACAGTCAATGGGAGATCACCGCGCTGGTTCGTCCCGGGACTCCGGCACGCCGCTTCCAAGATTATACCGGCAAGATAGAGATCAAAGAGCTTGATCTCGCAGACACAAAGTCTTTGCGAGACTATCTTCAAGGTTCGAACTTCGACAGCATCCTGCACATTGGCGCTTTGCGCGGTGGCAGGAAGGCAAGTAAAAGACAATACTATCGCAGCAATGTCAGCAGCACAGAACAGATGGTGGACTACTGTGTCAAGCACGATGCCAGATTAATCTTTTGCAGTTCAGTCGGAGTCTTTGGCGCGATTCCTGAAGAACTTCCCGCAAACAACCAGAGTCCAAAAAATCCTGATAACTACTATCACTACACCAAGATCGAGGCAGAGAAAGTGATCAACCGCGCTGTGCTGCATGGGCTAAGATCAGCCATCATCCGCCCCAGCATCACATACGGCAAGGGAGATCACGGCTTCCCATATCAACTGGTGAAGATGGTTGCAAAATACAGATTTCCGATGATCAACAAGTCGGTTTGGATCCACCTGTGCCATATAGACGCCCTGGTCGAAGCCTTCAAATGGTGCCTTGAGGAAGACTTCCCAAGCGGCATGGCATGGAATGTGGCAGATCGCGAGTCCATCAAGCTTAGTGCACTGGTAAACTTCATCTCAAGACAGCTGCACAAGAAGAACTATCCGTCATATCTGACTGTCGACCGCTTTTTCTTCGCTGCAGGGGAGAGGCTGGCTCGTTTGGCGAAGAATGAGCTCTTCATCAGCCGCTTTGAGCTCATCTCCAAAAGTTGGTTCTACAACGTTCAAGACTACTATGATGCTATGCAAAAAAGAGATATCAAAGATCACTATACGATACCCGATATTCAGATCACTATAGACGACTATTTGGAGCAATAGTGGCGATTCCCATCATAAACCACTGGCACAGCTACTATGAAAGTCCCCACGAGGGCTTAGGCTCGTCTTATGAGCGCGTCATTCTAAACAGATTGATCCTATCTCTTCATGACGAGTCGACTTATGAGAGCGCTTTAGAAAGCCCATGTTTTGGCTTCACCGGAATCTCGGGTATAAACTTGGTCGCTCTTGCTCAGAGAAGCTGCAAGATCCATCTTGAGGATCATGATGCGACGCGCATCTTTTTAATCCGCCAGACTTGGGAGGAGCTTGGGCAACAGGTGCACTTACGCCTAAATGAAAGCTATCGGAAGCTGGACTATCCGGACAAATCCATTGATTTTGGCTTCAACTTCTCCGCCCTATGGTTTGTGGAGGATCTGCCTGATTATCTAGGGGAGCTTTGCCGAGTGATCCGAGGGGATATCCTGCTCTGTGTGCCAAACCAATCCGGCATCGGCTTCAAAGGACAGCTAAAGGGATACAGCCCGGAGCTTTATCCCCGGCTCAAGCCGAAGTATATCGACTCCCAAAGCATTATGTATTTAATGAAGAAAAACGGCTGGAACCTGGTTGATGCAGATTTCATTGACTGCCCCCCTTGGCCGGATATTGGCATGAGCAAAGAGGATTATCTAGCAACTATCTTTGACAAAGATGTCTCCCAAAGAGATCGGCAGGAGAGAGTCCGCCAAAGACCCGCAAAAGAGCTGAGCATATTGCCGTTCTATCGGGGAGAGGATCCCGAGTTTCCGAAGCGCATGATGCGCTACTATCCCTTTGAGAAGCTTGCTCCGTCGATTCTCAAGCGCTTTTGGGCGCATCACTACTACATGTTATTCAGATCGTGAACAAGAGAAACATCCTTGCCCTGTCCATCGGAGCGGTGATCGGAGTGATCCTGATACTGCTTTGGTTGCACCACATCCCGATCAGTGAGCTAAGTAACTATTTCAGCCGCATTTCCCATATTCACGTGCTATACGCGTCCATCTGCTATCTATCTGCATACTTTGTACGTTCCGTTCGGTGGAACATTCTTTTATCTCAGAGCATCAAGATTCCGCTATACAGAAGCTGGCTCTATGCGATGGGTGGCAACCTGCTGAACTATCTGATTCCCATCCGCGCGGGCGAGCTTGTCAAAAGCTGGTTTGTCAAAAGAAATCACGGACAGAGCATTGTGCGCACCCTACCCTCCGTCTTTATTGACAAGACTTTCGACACTTTGGCAATAGTAAGCGTAATCATCTTGATCCCATTTTTGAAGATCCGAGTCAGCACAGCCCTTTTGATCCTTTTGATACTTTTGGCATTCGTGTTTGTGATATCTGTCGGCGTGATTATGCTGGCGGCATGGAAAAAGGACAAAGTGCTGGTCATCCTTAGCTATCCTATGCGGATACTTCCTCCGAGGATTTCGGCCATGATCATAGAGAAGCTTAGCCTATTTGTGGAGGGCTTGGATATCTTTGATCATCACCCTCTCAAGCTTTTGTCAGCGATCGTCTTGACCGGCATTGGCATCTTCCTTGATGGCTGCTATTTCTACCTGCTTTTTGTGGCGTTTGGAGTGGACTTCAGCTTTCTTTTGGTGCTCTTTGGCTACACTCTCATCAATCTAAGCTATGCTTTACCTCAGCCCCCGGCTCAATTGGGCAGCAACGAATGGATGATGATCATTATCTTCAGCATAGGATTTAATTTGACAAAGACAAGCGCTTCGGCGATTATGGCTTTTGCGCATATTCTGACGGCTTTCCTGATGCTGTCAGTTGGCAGCGTGGCATATGGCATCTCGGGTTATGAGGTGATTCGCATGATTTTTAAAGGAGAAAGACTCGATGGAAAACCAGATAGAAAAGATACAGCAGCTAAGTAAATCCACCCAAGAACTCAAAGCGCAGATCTCAAAAGTGATCGTGGGACAAGAAAAGGTGATTGATGAAGTTCTCACAGCTCTTTTTGCCAATGGCCATGTCCTGATCGAGGGGGTTCCCGGGCTTGCCAAGACCCTTATGATATCCTCTCTCGCGCAAAGCCTTTCGCTTTCCTTTTCCAGGATCCAGTTTACTCCGGATCTCATGCCGTCGGATATTACCGGCAGCGATATCCTTGTCTCGGATCCGAAGACCGGCGCTAAGAGCTTTGACTATCTCAAAGGTCCGGTCTTTGCAAACATCATTTTGGCAGACGAGATCAACCGTACTCCGCCCAAAACTCAAGCAGCTCTGTTACAAGCAATGCAGGAAAATGCCATCACCAGTGGTAATAAGACATGGGAACTGGATAGACCATTCATCGTGATGGCTACCCAAAACCCCATCGAACAAGAGGGAACATACCCTCTGCCGGAAGCTCAACTCGATAGATTTATGTTTTATCTAAACATAGACTATCCAAGCTATGAGGAAGAACTGATGATAGTAGAAAACACCACAGGTGCAGAATTGCCAAAGATCCGGCCCTGCCTGAATGCGGCTGAGATCATTGCCATGCAAGAAGTGGTGCGAGAATTACCTGTGAGTGAGCATGTGCTCAAATATGCGGTCAATCTGGTGCGATCGAGTCGCCCCAATAGCCCTGACGCCAGCTCCGAGATCAAGCGCTGGGTCAGCTGGGGTGCGGGACCGCGTGCGTCCCAATATCTCATTTTGGGTGCCAAAGCCGTAGCTGCGCTTGATGGCAGGCTCAGCCCTTCAGAGAAAGATGTCCGGCGAGTGGCGCCCATCGTGCTAAAACATCGCATACTCGTTTCATTCGCCGCTGAAGCGGAAGGGATAGATTCTCTTGTGATCATCAACAATCTTATCAAGGAGAAATCCTAAATAAACACGGAGGCACAATGAAAAGCCTTTTGTTTGCGCTTGTGCTTGTTGTCCTATGCTCAAGCCTGGCAGCCATAGACAATAGATTTGTCTATCCCTTGGGACAGGTCAGAGGAGTCAACGCCCAAAAGATATATGTTTCAGATACACAGGTGCTCATCAGGGATTCCCAAGATCTTCTGATTTACAGCACTTTCAATGCTTGGCAACCAAGGCTTGAAGCAGGATTTAGGTCGGAATTCCGAATGGAGGACGTAAACTTTCAAGCGGGAAACATAGTCTATGTCTCCAGTCAAGAAGCCAGTAACACCGTCTCTCAGATCGATTCTCTTAGTCAGCTTGGCAGGATCTTTTTTATCAACACAGTGATCGGCGATAAAATGAGCCGAGAAGGCTCAACCCTCTATGTGGCAGATCGTTATCGTGGCATTGATATCATCAATATCGGACGCGGAGGCACGAGTGAGCACTTGGCGAATTTCTCCGAAAAATGGGGAATTAAAGATTTTGTGGTCGAATATCCCTACATCTATGCGCTAAATGATTTTGGCTTTGTCACCGTTGACATCAGCGATCAGAGCTTTCCGCTAAGCATAGCCACGCACTACAATATCTCCAATGCGATTCGCTTGGTAAAATCGGGCAACCACGTATATGTTGCTGCCGGGAAAGAGCTTATGGTGCTTTCAGTGGATCAGATCGACAAGCCGAGCCTGATCAGTCAGGCTGCATTCTTCAATCATATCCAGTCACTAAATGTAAAAGATAACCGCCTGTACCTGGCATTGGGTCAAGGCGGAGTGAAGATACTTGACATCTCAGATCCATCTCGACCACAGGATATAAACACCTTCTACCCCCCTGCGGCTGCATTGGATATAGCACTTGAAAATGATTATATCTTTGTGGCAATGGGCAAGGACGGCTGGATGGTCTACGAATATCGTTGATCATAGCTGAGCTGCCATTCACAACTGTTTATCGTGAAGAGAATTTGATCCACGAGCGGTGCTAGCCAGATAAAATGTATCGGGAAAATCATCAAACACTAGGCTCGTAAGTGCCTGTAAAATAAGGGGCGCTCACGCCTCCCTCACCTCTTGCTCACCGGTCGAGCGTGCAAGCGGTGAGAAAATAAGGACTTAGAGTTCTTAGTTCGTAGTTCTTAGTTCGTAGTTGGCGCGGCAAATCGAATCTACAATGTACGATTTACGATCTACAATTAGGGTGTTGTTGCACAAATCGGATTGAGAACTGAGGATGGATACTTAAGGAGTCGTTACCCATATCGAATGCACAATGTACGATTTACGTTGTAAAGTTAAAGTGTCGCTGCGCCCGTATCTGCCTTATTACTACAAACCCAAAACCAGCATTCCATTGTGGAAGCTACATCTTGTCGCTTTACATCCAAGCTGCCCGCCAGCCCAGATAGCCATTCCATATCTTCACGACCAGCCCACACTAGTCATTCCGGAAAGTCAAACGGAGTGAGGCTTATCCGGAATCCATCTAAGCGCTTCAAGCTTCTGTCTGCGTTTTGCCGGGGGCTAAAGCCCACCGGAGATCATCTTTGCCAATAGGATCCGCATTTTATCCGGTGCTCAAAAAGCACCGGCTATCATCTTAGCTACGCAGGCCTCTATCCTGTCCACCATCCCCACACTAGTCACTTTGGGCTTGACCCGGAATCTATGATACACTCACAGAATAGCTTATGTCGTTTTGAACGCTGCAGATCCATGAATATAGAACGCAGATTTAACTGATTTGACGGATTCTTATGATTTGGTTTTGGAGTTCAGAAGTGCTGGAGTGCCCGAGTGCGTAGTGCTGGATTGAAGGATTTGCGGGTTACGGGTTATGCGGCTAATGAGTGCCGTAGGCACGCTAGTTTAGATAGCATCGATGCCTCCTAAGGTTTACCTGAGTCCCAGCGGGACGGTATTTTAGAGCTCAGATTAGATCCTGCCCGCCAGCCCAAAACCTGCCTCTATCATCGAGACCACATGCCTAGATTCGCCATTCCGGAGCGAAGCTGAGTGTATCCGGAATCAATACTAGTCACTGAGGTATACGATTCTCTGAGCAATACTGAAGGATGCCGAGTATTCAACGGATTCCTGGCAAGCCGCTTCACCCGGATAAATGCGTTGTCATAATGGCGCATGGCTCACAGCAGTAGTCTATGCTATACTATCTGTAAGAGCCAGTTACGATTTTGATCGCGGGCTTGTGAGGGTATCGTGGATTTGCCGTGTTCAGCGCGGCGTTTGTCAAAAGTCTTGATGTTGCTCTTGAGCGATTTCTGCCATCTGCGGCTATCGAGGATGATCTGATTTTGATATTTGCCGAGGAATCCCGAGGCGAGCTCGATGAAGCTTATATAGCTATATTCTTCTGCCCAAAAAAGCAGCAGGTGACTGATGTCAATCTCCGGGAAGTCCATCCTGCTATCAGAAAAATCGACAAAATAGAAGTCTGACCCTGCCAGCAGGATGTTTTGAGGTTGGTTGTCTATGTGGCACAGACATTTATCTTTGACCATGCTGGCGAGGTGGAATTCTGCAATGGCTAGGGCAAGATTCCCGGCTGAGAAGCTTTGTTGGTCTAGATAGGACTTACCCATGATTCTCTTGATAGTGATGTACCAATACTGCTCGCCCATCACTTCAGCTCTTCCTGACGATATGAGTTTTGGCACGTGGGGAAGATCTGATTTGTATACATCCAGTTCTCTAAGATAGGCTTTTTCATCATCAAAGAGCTTTGAGATTACGCTGGGGTAGAGTATTATATCCGGCTTCTGTTGCATCAGTCCAGCGATATCCGCTCAATGCGATTTGAGGTCAATAGCGGGACGATAAGTTCATTACCGGGTTTGTGATAGTAGATGTCGGCGGCGCCTTTGTATCCATTGAGATCAGTGATCATCCGGTTCTGCTCTTGCGGAATCTCAATGATCATTTCTTCTGACCATGAGCTGAAATATATCCGCCCGAGATCGTCAATGGTGATCCCATCGAGATTTGAAAAGAGGGTATCCATGAAGATGCTGACGCTATTGTCCCGCACATCAACGCTGAGGATGGGCGATTGATGGGCGTTGTTTACCACAAACATCTGCCAGCGAGGGCGATCATAGACAATACCGTTTGGCTTCTCGATGAGAGGATTGATGATCTTCTCTTGGGTTCCGGAAGCAGGCTCGTAGACAAAGATACAGTTTCCCGCGGTGTCTGTGATAAACATGATGCCGTGCTCTGTGATAGCGATGTCATTGAGGCCTACGGCGCCATCGATCGCGTAGCTTTCGATGATGGTCGCTTGGGCGACATCTACCTTATGGATGGTGGTGGGATCCGTCACATAGAGCGCGCCATCATGGATCAAGAGTCCTTTGGGAGCGAGGAATGCATTTGCCATATACTCTGAAAGATTGCCATCGTCGTCCATGGCAATGATGCTGCCACTGCCGACATTTGAGATCAGAAAGCGTTCGCCCACAGAATCATAGGCTACGCTCTCGGGTTTGTCAAGCTTTACTGAGCTGCCGATAATCAGACTGAGGATGAGGGCACTGATGATGATGACCGCCAATGCCAGCAGGATGATATTTCTTTTGTTCATTTCTATTTCCTTATCTCCCAAGTGCTTCCTTGGGGGCTGTCTTTAATCTCTATTCCCAATGCCTGAAGATCATCGCGGATCATGTCGCTTCTGGCCCAATCCTTTTGATTTCTGGCCTCAGTGCGGTATCTCAAAAGAAGTTCAATGAGCGCTTTGGAGATCTCCGGCGTATCTGATGAAAGGCGAAGCTCCGGGTTCTGGAAAAAGCCCAGGCATCCGCCAAGCTTGTAGAGCATGCGCGCTGAATCTTGAGCCCGAGAATCCTCCGGCTCACTTTTTTTGATGATCTGTGTCAGTTCAAAAAGCAGGGCAATGGCTTTGGCTGTGTTAAAGTCGTCATTCATGGCGTTTTGAAAATCAATTTCGATATCCTTGCACTGAGGATCAATGATCGTCGAATCCTTCCAGATCTTCTGAGGGAATCTAGCTAAGGCTTTGTAGAAGTTTGCCACAGCTTTGTCGGATTCTTCGATGAGCTCTCGGGTGAAGTCGATCGGAGAGCGGTAGTGTTTTGAAAGGAAGAAAAAGCGGATCGCTTCGGCGTCATATTCCTCCAAGATATCGCGTGCAGTGAAGAAGTTTTTGAGGCTTTTGCTCATCTTCTCGCCTTCGATATTGAGGAATCCATTGTGCATCCAATATCTTGCCAAGGGCTTGCCGGAGAGTGCCATAGCTTGGGCGTTTTCGTTTTCATGATGAGGGAAGACGAGATCGACCCCGCCGCCATGGATGTCAAAGCTGGTTCCCAGATAGCTTTGGCTCATGACCACACATTCGGTATGCCATCCGGGACGCCCTTCGCCCCAAGGGCTTTGCCAGACGGGCTCGCCGGGCTTGCTCTTTTTCCAAAGAGTGAAATCCGCAGGGTGTTTCTTTTGGAGGTTTTCTGCTACTCTGGCCCCGGCTTTTTGGTCATCAATCTTTTTCCCGGACAGGCTGCCATATTCCGGTAAGGAGCCTGTGTCAAAATATACGTCGCCATCCACTTCATAGGCGTGTCCGCTGTCCACAAGCTTGCGGATCAAATCGATGATCTGAGGCATTACTTCGGTGGCTCGGGGTTGATGATGAGGCTTCTTGATGCCAAGGGCAGCGCAATCTTCCAGAAAGGCGCTGGCGTAGGTCTGTGCGATATCATGAAAGTCCCGCTTTTCTGCTATGGCTTTTTCGATGATCTTGTCGTCGATATCTGTGATGTTTTGCACATAAGTGACCTCCATGCCCAGATATTCGAAGTATCTTCTCACCACATCAAAAAAGATGAAAGCACGGGCATTGCCGATGTGAAAATAGTCGTATACAGTAGGGCCACAAGCATATAGCTTGATCTTGCCTTCTTGAAGAGGGACAAAGTCTTCTTTCTGTCTAGTTCGGGTGTTGTAGAGCTTCATTGGGTCTCCATAAGCTATTTATAAATCACGAGACGTTCGCGTTTTTCGATGCTCTTTCCATCTTGAGTCTTGGCACGAACTCGAATGAAATAGGTGTTGTTTGCAAGTTTCTTGCCAAAGTCATCTCTTCCGTCAAAGGGAATCTGATTGAAACCCTGTTTTGCGGTCGTTTCAATTCGGCGGATCCTTCTGCCACTCATGGTGAAGATATCCAAGCTAATCTCGGCATTGTCCGAAATCAAGAAGGTGATGTGTCCGGTATTGCTCATCGGATTTGGATAGGGAAGAAGATTCTCCAGCGAGATGGGGCCGGTGTCTTTGGCGATGAAATGAGTTTCTGCGACTTGGGGGAGATTGTAGTTATCAAATGCAATCAACTGGAGGACGTGATGTCCCTCACTTAGCTCCGGCAGGGGATATGTGAGGCTGCCGCTAGTGAATGAATCCGTGTCATATTGGAAGTATTCGGTCACGCTAACGGGTTGTAAAGCGTTGTTTAGGATCAGGAATATGTGGTGACCGGAGCTTCCCGTCACGTTGATCCCATTTTCATCAGAGATCGTGGCATATAGCACGGGCTTTGTGCTCACGGTGTCTCCCGGACGAAAATCCATGGAAGACAGATAGAGCGAGATCTCAGGGGGAGAGTCGTTTAGCGGTGATCCGGGCAGGACTTCATTGGATAAAGAGATCGGAGAGTAGTAGGCGATATAATCCTTTTTGTTCTGCTCATCCCAAAAATATGCCAAAGCCAAGCCTGTGTCGCCTGATGAAACATTATCCGGAACAATGAAACCAGCCTGAAGCTCTGAGTCTTCCACGCTCACCTTACCACGGAAAAGCTGCGGTCCCCTCTTGTTTACGTTGAGATGGCTGATCTGATAGGGCAGCATGTTGTCAAAAGCGACAAAGGTGGCTTCCCCTCGTAGTCCGTTTTGATCATATTTGCCTTGCAAATGAGCTTGTTGTCTGGCATGCAGAGTGGGAATACCGTCGTCTTTGCTGTCGGATCTCAAGGTCGTTTCTGCATTGTTAAAAACACTTAAGACCATATTACTGTTTCTCTGGGGTGGCACGATCTCAAGATTTGGATCTCCCAAGATAACGTACATGGCGTTGTTATCCGGATTGCTTGTAAAGCGGGTCTTGGCATTGGTGAGGGAGTAGCCGAGGGGGTGGCGGTCGTTTATCATGTTTGGGACGAAGAGTCGCATCAGCGAGTGATTGGGACCCGGGAAGCTCTTTCTGGTGGCACCGACAGACGCGATCGCGCCCATGCCGTTCATGAGCACCGTCCTCTGGCTTAGGCTGTCAAAAGTCCAATAGTCAAACCAACTTACCTCACAAGATGCCGTGATGAACAAGCCCATCTGGCCTTGATTTTGGAATCTAATCATGTCGGTTGAAGCCGAGAAGTAGTTTTGCATTCCCAGCTTATCAAAGGAACCATGCCCAATGTAGTACCACAAGAGCCGTCCGTCATTGATGTTGTCAAAGAAGTCATTGCGAACGGCAGGTTTGTTGAGGAACTCGTCATAGTCATATTCTTCCGCGAAGATCTTGGTGTTTTGCACTGCGGGATTGATCATACTTGCCAAGCTTTGCATGTCGATGGAGTGGATCCACTCCCCGGTGTATGGTCCGTTTACAGTGTCATCTGCCAAGAACAGGAGATTGTTGCGCCATAATCCGGGTGTGGGATTCTGCGTATATTCTCTGAAGTTTGAGATCATGGTATTGAGCTCAGTCAGGTTTGTCACGGGGTATCTGCCGATGGCAATCTCCGGATGCCGATCATTAGTCAGCATGGCTATGTAGTCATCCGAAGTGATGGAATTGGAAGGATTTTGGTAGATCATCATCTTGTTTTTGGCTGCTGCCACGCCGGAGAAGTTGCGCCAATCAATAGTTCCCAAGCCGAGCAGGGTGGCAGCTTGGATCTTAGGTTCGGGAGCATTGTGATATAGATAACGCAGATATTGACGGATAGCACCCGGATCCGGGTGTCCTCCGCTAAACTGAGCAAAGATGTCTGTGTCAAGCACTACCTTAGTGGGGTATTGCCAATTCTGCCAATAGATATCAGCCAGCTCCTGCGCCTTGTCCAAGAAATCACCAGGGGTGATGATTACGCTGTGTATGGGTTCGGGAAGGACAGTCAAATCCACGGGGTTCATCTGGCGGACACTCACCGGGCTATAGAACTCCCCGGGCTTCGCAATGGCAAATCGTGTGCTGGCTCCCCCGGTCGAGGTGAAGCTGAAGCCATCAGTTTCAGTCTCAATCTGCAGTCTGCTGATGCTTCCAAGGCTGCTGATCTTGAAGACGAAGGTGTTTTCGGCATTGCCTGTGAAGTTGTATTTCACGCCTTGTCCAATAGTTGGTATGTGGGCGTTTGCTAGGTATTGGCTATTGCCCTTCTGGAGATTTCGATTGTAACGCACCGTAATGTAATCAAGGAAGAGGTTGGACGAAGAGCTGCCTCTTAGGACTCGGATGACGATGCGGTTGTTTCCGCTTTGGAAGGCAGAGCTTGGCCGCGAGAAATTGAAGATGGAGGTGCTGCTCCACTGATGATAGTCGCTATTGAACTGATTGGGGACAATCTCGCCATTGACGAAGACACTGATGCGATGGGTGTTGCCTCCCCCGGTGTCTTCCTCTCGCAATCGCATCTGCAGAAGCTGTTCTTCAGCAGAATCAAGATCCGGCAAGTTGATGTCAAAGGCATAGTCCAGGGTCGAAGATCCAAAAAGACGGCTCATATACCAAGTGTATCCTGTCAAATCTCGGCGATGCCGCTCTTCTTCGATGTGGATGATCTCCGGGTGGCTTGTGACTTCATGGTTGAAGTCGGCAAGAGGGCTTTCCGTGGGGATCCTCATCGGGGGATCGTCAAAGCTGCCGGCGAACGTGAGCCAATACACCCCATTAGCAGAATAAGGATTGTGATAGATCTTTTGGGAATCGGTCTGAAGAGCGCTGTTTATCTCATATCCGCTTCGATCGGTTCCATAGAATGCAATGTAATCTTGAGAATCAAAGACAGCGTCATCTTCTCCGTGTACATAGATAGGGATCTCAGCAAAATCCTCTCCTGAGTAGACCGCCTCATTGGGCAAGACTTTGCCGAAGGTGCTGAAGATCCTGAAGCTCCGTGGATCTATCTCCGAGATGGGCAGAAAAGAGAGTTGAGAGGGATTGATGCGGAAGATGCCGCTTTTGTCAGTCTCAATCTTTACCCACCAAGGTGAGCGGGAGAATTCCGCATGCTTGATCTCATGCCGAGTCTGCTGAATCCAAAATTTGGCATCGTCAGCATTAAGAAGTTGCGATAGCAAGGCCTTTGCCATGGGATCTTCCCTTGGTGGGGATTTGGCGCTCATGTCTCCGCTGATGGAGATCTGGATGCGCATCTTGGTCAGCACTTCCATGCCCAGATTGCCATCATACACGAAGGGATTGATAATAAATGGCACGTATGGATGATCTCTGAAGAACTGAACACCAAGCTTTTCAATGGGATCTTGCCTAGTGGGATTGTAGAGTGCTTCATCGATGCGGAAATCGTATTGCGAGACGCCCTCTGTGCCATTTATGAACGGTACAGGCATGACGCGGTGATCCAAGCGGATCTGTTCGCTGCTGGTGGATAGAATCTGAAACTCGGCAGAACCATTTGGTGGCACGCCAATCTTCATCTCAAAATGGGGCAATGAAGGCGCGCCGGATTGCATTGATGCTCCCGCAACCTGATCTGTATGGATGGAAGTAAATCCGGACTCTTCAGAGAAACGGTATTCTCCCAAATCAAACTCGATGATCAAAGATGAGCCCTGTTTCTCTACAAGAGAGATCCCGGCGTTTAGCAGGCAAACTACCGCCAAGAGAGCTATCACGAGCATCACCTGTTTCATGCTTTTTTCTCCACGCTAAAGATCTTTTCCATTGTATAAATAAGCAGGTAGAATATTCCCGTAAAGATGAATATCCCCAGCATCCCTTGCAGCATTATCCACAGGGATTGTTTGATCACCTCTATATTTGCTATCATCATTTGAAGCATCATCTTCTCCTTTTAAACGTGATAGGATCTTCCTTTTGCAATCATCATGGCGCGATAGATTTGCTCGATCAGGATCAAGCGCGCCATCCTATGCGTGAAAGTCAAGCGGGACAGGCTCAGCATCAGATCTGCTCGTCGTTTGAGCTCATCGCTGGTGCCATAGACACCGCCGATCACGAAGACTATCTTTTTCCTGTCATACAAACTAGTCAGAAACTCCGAAAACTCAAGCGAATTCTTTTCTTCCCCTGTCTCATCAAGCAGGATCAAATAGTCATCCACATCAAGTTTATCCATGATGCTTTGGCTTTCTTTTTGGATCACAATCTCTTTGGTGCCGGTTTGCTTGATACTGATGTCCGGCATCTGCTGTATCTGTAGGCGGCAGAGAGGTCTTAGTCTTTTGAGATATTCGGAGATGGCTTCTGTAAGCCAGCGATCCTTATCTTTACCTAATTGGATAATCTTGATTTGCATCAGCCTCAGAGCATGGATGCCAATCCGAGCGCCATGCAGAGCATCTTGGTCTCGCCATCATCTGCCCTTGATGGGATCAGGATGGGAGCTTTGGTGCCCATCACCACATGAGCCACGCGGTATTTGCAATAGTAGGTCAGCATTTTCCCATAGATATTTCCGGCTTCGATGTTAGGGACGATCATGATATCCGCATTTCCGCCGACAGGGCTGGTGATGCCTTTGAGCTTCGCTGCTGTGGCATCTACGGCGTTATCAAACGCCAAGGGACCTTCGATCGTGCATCCGGGAATCTGTTTGCGATCATTCATCTTGGCGATCAAGGCGGCATCGATGGTGGATGGCATCTTGGGATTGACTGCCTCAACGGCTGAGATGAGCGCAACCTTTGGGTTGGGATTGCCAAGATTGTGTGCCACCTGCACCGCATTCTTGATGATGGCGATCTTGTCCTTCAGCTCCGGGAGGATATTAATCCCGCCATCGCTCATCAATTTGATGCCATCGGGATGCTCATAGGCGAGCACATCTGAGATCACGTCGCTGATTCTGAGCCCATTGTTTTTGTCTAGGACGGCTTTGAGCAAGACGGAAGTATCTGTCTTGCCTTTGAGGATGAGATCTGCTTTTCCTGCTTTGACCAAGGCAACAGATTGTTTAGCTGCTGCAACGAGATCCGCGCCAGTATCAATGATCTCAAAGCTATCTGCAAAATTGGGAGCCATTTGTTGAAGCAAAGCTTCGATGGCGGCTTTGTCGCCAACCAAAATACTTTCGGCAAGCCCTTCTTTCTTAGCCAGAATGGCAGCATCCAAGACGCTTTCGGTCTGTGCTGCAGCGATCACCACTGTGCCTCTGCGGGCTTCTTTTACTCTCAAGATGAGTTCATCAAAGTTCTGTATCATATATGCTCCTGTCTTAGTAACTGTATTTATCGATAAATTCATCCACAAAGGCATCTTCTTCAGGTTGCATCTGCACCAGAATCTTTTTGAGGGCTTCTTTTTGGATCTGCCGCACTCTTTCTCTGGAGAGCCCCATCATCTCTGCGATTTGGGCAAAGTTTTTGCTCTCACTATTCTCATTGAGTCCAAAATAGGTGCGGATAATATCAGCTTCTCTTTGTTCCAGTTTATCGATTGCTTTGTGAATTCGTTTGGTAAGGCGTTTCTTTTGATAAAGCTCTTGGGGATCCAAGGCTTTGGGATCCTGCATGAGGTCTTTTGTACTGAAGCTCTGAAAATCAGCGCCTTGCAAAATGTCGTCATATGAAGATGTTTCCGGCATTTGTTCCTTGAGCAGATCGATGGATTTCTCGGTCATATTCAGGCGATCTGCGATCTCTTCGGTGCTGGCTTTTTCACCGGTTTCGGAAAACAATCGCTCTTGAGTAGCTTTGACGCGGTGTGCGGCACTAGATTTCCCAAGCGGCACACGAATCAGGGAGGACTTCTCAGATACAGCGAGCATGATCCGCTGTTTGATCCACCAAATAGCATATGAGATCAGCTTGATATCCTTATCAGGATCAAACTTCTCGATGGCTTTGATGAGTCCGATGTTGCCTTCACTGATCAATTCGGATAGTGAAAGACCTCGGTTTTGATATCGGGCAGCTATCTTCACCACAAACTTGAGATTCGCCTGAGTAAGCTTTTGCATCGCGTCAATGTCACCATTTCGTGCGCGGATGCCCAGTTCATGTTCCTCTTCTCGGCTGAGAGCCTTATACTTAGAGATCTCATTCAGATAGTTTTGCAAGGCCTTATCGGCAAAGACACTTTCGCGTTTCATTCCTTTTGGCATATCTGTATCCTAATCTAGAGGCAAGACCTTTCGGGGGTTTATGGCTTTTCCTTTGACCCGATATTCAAAGTGAAGATGACTACCGATGGCATTGCCGGTGGAGCCAACTGTGGCAATCTGTTGCCCTTTTGTCACTTTGTCACCGACCGCGACCAAATTCTTCTCGTTGTGTGCATACACTGTCATCACAAACTCCGGATGTTCGATTACGATTACGTTTCCATAAGCGCCTTGTGTGCCGGCAAAGACCACCTTCCCATCCAGGACAGCATAGATCGGGGTGCCATTTTTAGCGCCAATATCGATCCCTTTGTGTGGCCTGCCATTGCGCAAGCCATATTCGGAGATGACCGTTCCTTCGACAGGGTTTGCCAGATCGTCTCGGATGCGATCCTGCCTCAGAAGCTCCTCATGAGCCAAGCGATCAAGGGTCTCCTGATCAACCGGACGTGGGGCAGAGGAGATGACCAGCCGTTGTCCCACGCGGATGGCATCGGAAGAAAGTGAATTCATGCGCCTAAGTTCCGCGACCGAGATATTGTTTGCCCGAGCAATTCCATAAAGAGTATCTTTGGGTTTGACCACGTAGATTGTCTCGCGGATCTCTGCCTGTGCTTGAGTCGATGACTGGTCTGTAGCGGGAGCCTGGGCAGCAGCGGTAGAGATGTCCTCTTCGCTAACGCTTGCGGGATTGCGGACTATGATCCGCTGTCCGGGAAAGATGGCAGCATTCTCATTGGCAAAATCATTCCATGCCACAATGTCGCGAACGCTGATCCCATGTGATCTGGCTATACGATAGAGATTATCTCCACGCTGGATTTGATAAAAGTATGTGGCGGGCAGGGAAGAGCGTTGGATCGGTTGATCTGATCCCGGCTGTATGGTTTCTGGAGCGGATCTTTCACTTGGTGCGGCATCTTTTACCTTGAGCACTTGGCCGATGCTCAAATGAATGTCCGAAAGGTTGTTCATCTCCTGAATCTCTTGGACGGACATGCCATATTGTCTGCCAAGGCTATAGAGGGTGTCCCCTCGACGCACTATATGTGACTGGATCTGAGCCCAAGCCGCAATCGGAAGCAAGATGGCAACGAGCAGGATCCCACGCATTCTATTCTTTCTATCTAATCTCAAATTCATGATACTCTTTTGTCGTTTCAATTTCTTCGATGCTTAGTGTCTTCACACGGGAAAAGCTGTTTCCCGATCTAATCAAATCACAAAAGCTCTGAAGCTGTTCTCGAGAACCGCAAGCTAGGATATGGACGGTGCCGTCCGGAAGATTCCGCACAAACCCTGTGATACCATAGCTGCGGGCTGATGCCTGCGCATGATATCGAAACCCGACGCCTTGCACTCGCCCGGAGGCTATTATTTCCCATTGAGGCATATTTACTCACTTCATGCTTTTCGTTCTTAATAATTTAAGGCTTGATATTTGTCAAGGATTCCTTTGCCATCATTTTCCGCGCTTATAATGAGCTATATCTTGAAGATTTGGCTATCTTTGCTTTTACCGGCAGGGATAAATTTGTATCATCATGATAGTCAATGCTATAGCCCAGATCAGAGAGATGTCCTGAAGACGGAGGGTAATATTTCCCTAACGGCTGAATGGAAGGTAAATAGACTAGAGCCGTAAGTCCTTATCTTCTCACCACTTGCACACTCGCCGAATGAGCAAGGGGTGAGGGAGGCATCAAGACGCCTGTAAGCTCGTGACTTATATACACTTAAAACGCCAAGAAAAAGGCCAAAATTCAGAAATAAGCCATTTGTACTCTCCTGCACTTTGACTATGCTTGCTACATTGAGTGTAGAGCTTTTACTGAAGATATGCACCTGATTGATATAGATAAGCTTTGGCACACCAGTCGAAAGATTCTTGCGACTAAGCTAAAAAGGAGATTACCATGAAAACAGCATCATTTTGGTTACAATCATTATTTTGTTAGGCATGATACCGGTCCCCCAAGATTAATCTGAATCAACGGACTAAAATTCTGCCTTGAGTTCGCGCAGCATGAGGTCATGCATGGCCTGCAGAGGATCTTTGTCTTGGTATAGGATAAAGTAGACCTGCTCGACTATCGGCATATCAATACCCATCTTTTGGGCAAGCTGATAGACCGAAGCTGTGGTGGCTACGCCTTCCGCAACCATCTCCATGCTCGCTTGGATCTCAGAGAGTTTTTCGCCGGTGCCGATCCTATAGCCGACAAGACGGTTGCGGCTGTGTGGACTGACCGCGGTGGTGATCAGGTCACCGATTCCCGAGAGTCCCAAAAAGGTTTCTCTGCGGGCGTTCATGGCTTCGCCAAAGCGGCTGATTTCCACGATACCTCTGGTAAGCAGAGCACCCATGGTGTTGTCGCCAAAGCCGAGTCCGCTGACGATTCCGGCGGCAATAGCGATGATGTTTTTTACCGCGCCGCCTATCTCCACTCCGATGATATCCTGGCTACGATAAGCCCTGAAATAATCATTCGAAAAGATGCCCTGCAGCTTTCGCAAGAGATCTTCATCCTGTCCGGCAATGACCACTGTGGTGGGTAGGCCTTTGGCGACTTCCTCCGCGTGGCTGGGTCCGGAAAGAGCGCAGATCTTGTGATGCACGGCACTTGGCAGCTCAGAGAAAAGGATCTGGTCGATGGTCTCTAAGCTGTTCTGCTCGATGCCCTTAGCCACATTGACGATTGCCTCGAGGCTGGGGGAACTCCAGATCTTCTGAGCAATGGGAGCATCGATGCTACGGAGGGTATTGCGGATAAATTGGGAGGGAGTTGCCAAGAGTATGATCCCGCTGTCAAAATCGGCAATTTCAGCGAAACTATCGGTGTAGCTGATACACTCAGGTAGAGTGATCCCTTTTAGCAAAGCGGGATTTGAGCGGGTTTCTTTGAGGCTTCTGAGGTGTTTGGGATTGTATTCCCATACGAGAAGTTCATGTCCATTTTCGGCCAAGAGCTTTGCTAAGGCAAGTCCCCATCCGCCTCCGCCGATGATGGAAATCTTCATTTCTTTATAGATTCGCAAAAGCGACAGAGATCCAGATCGTCGTCCTCGTCGTCCTCGTCGTCTTCATCTTCTTCATCCAAGATCCAGTCCGGGCAAAAGAGAAGATCCTCTTCGTAATCCCAGCCATCAACATTGGCGATGCCATAACGATCAAGGGTTTCTTCTTCCCAGAAAGAATAGTGGCAGACTCCTTCGGAATTTGCCCATACCAAGACGGGGTGTTTGTAATGACGGATCTCTATCTTGTGGTTTTCGACAAGGTCCAAAAACTCTTTAATCTTCTTTTTGTCTTTTTCGGATCTAAACTCCATGCTATCCTCACATCTTAGAATTTATAATTCACCATAGCCGAGAGGCGGTTTTCGCTGAATTCCTTTAGGCGAACCACGCTATCGTTTGGTGAATCTACATTCCTGAAGATGTGCAAGTAGTCAAGAGATAAATTCCATTTTGGGCTGAGTTTTACGTTGACTCCGGCTTTTGTGTTATATATATGATATGCGCGTCCGCCATACCAATCGCCATCACCCTGATAGAATCTATCTTCCTTGACCAATTCCAGATATGGCTGCCAGCTTTGTTCGCGCGTGCTTTCCCCGGAGATGGGCATTGCCTTCATGCGTAGGACGCCGCGATAGAAATTGCTGTCATAGCTGCCATCATCGGCTCCCACGTCTTTGTAGCCGGTGCTTTCATAGCTGCGGTAGCTGTATGAGCCCTGCAGGGAGAAGATCGGAAAGCTGTAGCGAGCGCCTGCTTCTGTGGTGATGCGATTGCCATCAGCTTCTGTGAAGTATTGGTTGTAATATAGGTCTTCATAGCGGATATTGGCAAAGGTGGTGAGCTTGCGCGTGGGTCTTACTACCAATTCTGCACGATAAAGGTTTCTTTCGTAGCTATATTTTTCCAGCTCATTGGAGCCATCGCTATCAGTGTAGTGACGATAGTAGATGTATGGATAGTAGCCATAGAGGGTGGTAAGGCTCCAATAGTGGCGATCGACTCTCAATCGGACAAGCGCGTCGTGACGATACTTATCGGTGTTACTGATGTTTTGGTTGATGGATGCGGTGACAGACGGGGTAAATGTCCACCAGCGATATGGGATTGGGTATGCCAGATCAAGTCTGGTGGCAATATTCAGATCATCTGTAGTTTCTGCAAATTCGAGATTAGGATGGTCGTTTTTCCAGCGACTGAGATCATAATCTGAGAGCTGAAAGACATTGTCTGTATAGGTGACGCCCATGCTCAGTTCAGCTTCAATCTGAGCGTAACCATAGCCCAAAGAGAAGAGCAGAAATCCCAAGCATAAGATTATGGGACGAAAATCCTTCTTGCGTCCCAAAGCTCGAGGACTGCGGACTTTCTTGTCGTTCTCAGATTTGGTGTCGTCTTGTTGATCCGGATATATCTCGCGGGTATTGGGTTTGTCGTTGCTGAGATCTTCTGGGAAAGGCATAACTATCTCCTATTCTTGGACGAACACCGGGCGGGCCATGAACATATGGTCACTTTCTGCACGTAGTTCATATTCACTGCTATCCGCATTCTCGGGTAGCTCAATTCTTCTTCCGATTGTGAGGTGACGCACTCCCTGAGCGCTGTATTTGGTAGTTCTTGCAAGACTAAATTCGACGGTCTCTACTAACTCACCATTGTGATAGACACTAAATACGGGTAGAGAACGATCAGTGAGCCTGGCACGGACATAGACTATGGCTTCGCGACCATTGTTGTGAGTAAATTTCAGGGCTTGAGTGGGGTTGAAGGTGTAGTACTCACTGCTGGTATTGTTGTGTGTGATGTCGATCATCCCGGCATGAGCTTGCACCTGGCGGTTTGGCAGGCGGGTGACCACCGGCTTCGGCTGCACGATGCTCATTTTGTAAGGACGCATATAGATGCTGCGTTGATAGCATAGCACTTCGATGGACGAAGTTCCTTGGGGGATGTCAAACTCAATATCCTCATAGATATAGTAGCCGTTGAGCTGTTCATCGAGATTTAGGTCAAATCTATTGCGCTCGCCATCGATGATGATAAACAGATGCGGTCTGCGCAAGTTTTCTATGCCAAAGCTGCGCAATTGAATGCGCTCGACATCTTCGGTCTTGATGCTCATGCTCTTTTCTGGTAAGCTGCGGTAAAACCAATGATTGGCATCTTCGAATCTGCGAATCCGTCTGCTTCCAGGATTCTCAAAGTCCAAAATGCTGGTACGATAGTCTTGGGCTAAGGCGATACTGCCCATAAGGCAGATCAGGATCATTATTATATATTGTTTCTTCATGTATAAAAGCCTCCTAAAGCTCATCGTCTGTATCGACGATGTTTGCCATAAACCTACGATCATGACGATCAAAGATGATTACAAATATGATGGCAAGGATCAAGATAATCAAGCATATGGTGGAAACAGTGACGTTGTGGATGGTGGAGCTAAAGACTGTTCCTTCTCCAATCACCGGTTTCTCATCCAGTGATAAACTGAGCTGATAGTTGTTTGCCCAGCGGATGATGCGGCGCATATGTAAGACATGAACATTGCGCTTTGCCATCTTCATCATCACGCCTTCACGCTCGAAGTTTCTCTCTGCAAGACGAGTATTGAGGCCTTCAGGGATCAATCTCGCGTTTGTCTCGCTACCCACGTTTGCCAAGCCGCCACCGATGTTTACAAAGAGACGATAGCGACCGTCTCCATCCAGCATGCGGTCATAGGCTTCCATGCGCAGATCAACGCTTTCTTCCAAGCTGCTGCCCATGATCAAGGGAACGTCGTTGCGTGCCATAGCCTCGCGCAGAGCATTGATGCCATAATCGGTCAAGCCGATCCCGCGGTCTTCACTGCCACCGATGGAAGCATAGCTGGAACCGAAGCTGAGCAGCCCTTTATCCTGAAGAATCGCCTCCATGTCCAGCCAGGTGAGCTCTTCACGATTTGCGCCGTATGAGGCTGAAGAGAGAGATACTATGATCTTGGGATCAAGCTCCAAGGCAGTGATGGCAGCATATAGAGCAAGATTGACTGCCGGATTGCTGCCCGTGATTCCGATGGCAATCTTGTCACCGGTGCGGGCACGGCTGAGCTCTTCTACAAATATCGCTGCGATGTTTGGATTGATCGCTGCTTGTTTTTCTGAGAGCAGTCCACGGTCGGTCGTGATGGGGCTCAGGCGCGAACCGATCAAGCCGGTCTGGAAAGGATCGTTGATGGGATCTATATCGATGTCCCGCGCGATGATCTCATCGGTGAGAGCATCAATATAATCCTGCATCAGGTTTACAGCGGCAAGTTTTTGTTCATAATTATTCGTGCGGATCTCGACGTAGCTGTTTGAAGCAATCAGGTATAACACTATGGAAAGCACAAAGAGCAGGACGAGAGACCAGCCGGATTTGAGATTAGGGCGATACATTTTGCGATACATCTTAGACCTCCCCGCCAAATACTACCATCAGCACCAGGCGAACCAATACCGCGGCTACACCCATTGTGGAGACGGTCTTCCAAAAACCTTGGCGCTCAAACCAGTTGGCAATCAAACCGGGGACAATATAGCCAATGGACTGCATCTGCAATTGGTGAATCGTGATCTCCTGAACTACCATAATGCGAGTAGCCCATCCAAGTATAAATCCGATCAGGATGCTGAGAACCATTCTGCGTTTGCCAAAAAGCAAAGTGAACTGACTGATCAGGCGGATGATCCCCCATGTGAGCAAACTGATTACCAATGTCCCTAAAATCTGCAGGGGTTTATCAAGATAAAGCGCGATGTATCCCGGGACAACTATTCCTCCGGCAGAAGCGCCTAGTAATTCTGAAAAGATCAGACTGATTATTACGCCGATTCCTACAGCGGCTTGTACTACTGCATCAACCACGACCAGCTCCTTTATTTGCTTTTGGTATTTTATGCTTAAAGTGCGCTACGATCTGAGCGCCATATTTAAAATCTCCGGCTATGTTGCCGATTCCCAATACGTGGGATTCAACGCGAGTGAGATCCCAGACTTTTTGATAGATCTTCTCCGTCAAAGGCTGTCCCATGGCAAAGATCTTGTCACGTGGGATCTTCTTGCTGAGAGCATAGGCTTCTACTTTTTCGGGAATCTCCCCGGTGAGCAGAAGATAGTCATAATCCACAGCAGCCAAAGAATCAATCAATTGCTGAGACCTGAAAAGACGATCGGCGCGGCTATTTAGCACGATGATGGTCTCCGCGCCTTTAAGATGGGCAGTGACCATATTGATGATGTATACAGTGGATTCCGGGTCATTGGCAGCAAAGACGTTGTAGAAATTGATCTCCTTGCCACGATCTGCTATATGGTATTTCTTCAATGCGCCGGGATCGGGATGCGCTGATTGCATTCCCTTAAGAGCTACATCGCGAGGAATTCCCGCTTCAGCACACACAGCAAGAGCAAGCTGCACGTTCTCTTTGTGTTCAATATAACGAAACTTCGCCAGCTCTTCCGGTGTCACATCCGTGGGCAAGATTTGATGGATGCGCGTCTTGCGACTTTTGGCTGCCTTCTGAAGGATCTTATACTGCGGAACTTCGGATGTATAGCAGACTCCCCCATGAGGGATGGTGTTTGCCAAGCTCAAAGTGACGCTTTGAACTGAGTTTCCCATCAAGTCCAAATGATCAGGACGACAGTTCGTAATCACCGAGATAGTGCTTTTTACGAATTTCCGCTCCGTGATCCACTGGAAGACCGGATTGACTGCCATGCATTCTATCACAATGGCATCCGGTTTTTCATTAGCGGCATATCGGAATACATACTTCTGCTCGATTATGTTTGCCCCTTGCAAGCGGATGATGGCGGCTTCTCTGCCGTCTTTCAACACAACGCGTGGCAGAGTTCCGGTGATCTTTGCCAAGGTCTTTTTACCGCCGGCCCTAAGCCCGGCTGCGATCAACCTGGTAACGCTGGATTTCCCTCTGGTGCCGTTCACGTGAATGCGGATGGGAATCGAGGCCACATTCCGGCAGTGGCGGTGATACTCCCAGGCCCAGTACAAGATCAGGACCAAGGTCGCTACGATCAATAATGTCATCTATTTCCTCATCTAGTAATAATCTCTTCATTTTGTGGGCGCTTTTCGCAAGCGATAGATCCACATCATTTCTTTGTGCAATATCCATTCCACTATCGGGAAAAAGTCTGCATTCTTTCATAAATTCTGATTTACTGCAGGATGGGACATGTTTTCTTCCCTCGTCATCAGCAGATTACGTATCGTATAAATCTCATCGCCTTTATGTGTCAAGATTTCTCTTTGCTTGCATCGACGAATACCGATCTAGTGGCTTATGGGCAAGAACATGGGATCCATCGCTTGCATTTTTGGGTTTAGGAAAGATTCCACTTGACAAATTGGCTGCATTTAAAAGCAATATAATATAAAGGTAGAAAAAATGGCAAAGCATAAAAGTAAAATTGTCAAAGAACTAGATCCCAAGGACGTAGAAGGCTTTTCTGAAGCACGGATACAGCACTATCTGTCCTTGGGGTATTATCCCTTTTTGGATGAAAGATCCAAGGTCAAATGGCTCACACCGGCTCAGGCAAACATGCGTGTCGCCAGCAGGATGAAAGTGCCATTCTCGCATTATATTTTTACGCCAAAGAGCAAGGGCAGATATCGTCGTCGAAGACGGCGCAACCGATTCCTCAGTTTTGTGCTGCATCATTGGCTGTTCATAGTTTTGACGCTGCTTGTTATCGTCGGCTTTGCCTACATCTATCTTTTCACATCGATACTTTATTAAGGAGCATATTTTGAGAATCTTATTGGTAAATGACGACGGCATCAATGCCCCGGGAATCCGGGCTTTGCAGAAAGCACTAAAAGAATTTGGACACAAGATCATCATGGTGGCTCCCGATAGTGAGCGCTCTGCCGCGTCACACTCGATTACTCTGCGCAAGGATATCACCGCCAAGCGAATCGCTGAGGATGAATGGGCGATCAGCGGCACTCCCGTAGACTGCGTCGTGATAGCCCTTCAGAAGATCATCAAAGGCGAGATTGATCTCGTGATATCCGGGATCAATGCCGGTCAAAACATGGGCGAAGATGTCCTATATTCCGGCACCGTTGCAGGTGCTGTGGAGGCTTCCATGCTGGGCTACAAAGCCATAGCTCTTTCGATCAACGCCTATCAAGATCAGCTCTATGACGAAGCCACCCGCTGGTTTATGGCTCTCATGCAAGAAGGGATCTATGAGCTGGCCCGCCCCAATCGCGTTCTAAACATCAATTTCCCAAACATCGCTCATGATGAAGTAAAGGGAGTGCGGCTGACCAAGACGGGTCATCGCCGCTACTACAATTTTGTGACGGTCAAAGATGAGACCGCGGATAGCTTCTCATATCGTGTGGGAGGAAATCAACCTGAGTGGGACCATGAGAGCGGCACTGATTCTGAGGCCGTAAGTCAGGGTTACATCTCGATCACACCTTTGGGCTTTGAACTCACTGATCCTGATGGTTTCCCGCCGATCCTCAGTTGGATTGAATCCCGCCATCTTTTGGAGGTATAGCTCAAGATGCGTTTTGAAGATCAAAGGGCGATATTGGTCGAAGAGCTCAAGCACAATCGGATCGCAGATGCGGATATTCTGTCCGTCTTTGCCAAAATTCCCAGAGAGGACTATGTCCTGCCGCAGTATCGAGAATATGCCTATCGGAATCAACCCTTACCCCTGAATCTGGGACAGACCATTTCGCAGCCTCTGATGATAGCTTTGATGATGAGCCTTCTCAAGCTGCGCCCCACGGACAAGGTCTTGGAGGTCGGCACCGGCAGCGGATATCAGACCGCGCTTTTGGCATCCATCGTAGATGAGGTCTGCACCGTGGAACTTCACGACCAGCTTTCTCTTTCCGCACAGAAGATCCTCAAATCAGCCGGGTTTAAAAACGTATTTTTTAGGATTGGTGATGGATGGCAGGGCTGGCAAAAGGCATATCCTGCCTACAAATCTTTTGACAAGATCATTGTATCTGCCGCTGCAGAAGAGATTCCCATGCGCCTGACCGAGCAGCTTGCCGAGGGTGGCATCATGGTCGTCCCCGTGGGGGATTCGCAGCATCAGATCCTCATTGTAATCACCAAACAAGAAGGTGAGCTCGAGATCCGTCAGGATAGTCCGTGCTCTTTTGTGCCGCTTGTCAGGAAAGCGAAGTGAGGTGATTGTGAATTCACTTTGGACATGGTTTCTTTCTCTATTTTCCGGCCCCAAGGACTATCTCCGTCTTCGGGACTATCCGGTCTTTGCCAAGCTTAGTTCCTATGATCTGTATCTGCTCTCAGAGCGGATTCATGAGCGCAGCTTTTCTTTGGGTGAGGTGATCTTCGAAGCCCAATATCCCCTTGAAGTCATCTATTTTATCCGCAGTGGAGAGATCAAGCTGGAAGGCATGTATGGTGGCAGTCAAGAAAAGATCTTGGGGCAGATGGAGCACCTAGGCATTCTTGATATGTTTCATGGAGATAGCCGCACCGGCACCGCCACTGCCGCCACGGATGTGCAGGTGGATGCGATCGCAAAATCAGACCTAATGGACTATATCGATGCTCGTCCCCGCTGTGGACTCAAGATCTACCACGCAATCTGCCAAGACTTTGCATCTTTCATCTTTGGAAGCCTAAACCAAAAGAGCGATGAACTGGACTAAGACCATCTTTTACATACTCTTGGCTATAGTGATAGTAGCCGGGCTCATCTTCTATCGATGGGTCTTTTCCTATCTGATAGCGGCATGGATCTTTTCCTATATCCTAGATCCCGGAGTGACTTGGCTGGAGCATCGCAAGATCCCGCGTTGGTTGAGCGTCCTGCTATTGTATCTGAGCGTGATCGGCATCATAGCTTGGTTTACGAGCAGGCTGATCCCGGAATTGATGACCCAAGCAAACAGCCTGATCACCATCCTCGGTCATGATGAATCCATGAGCGGCGAGATCTTGATGCAGATTCCTTTTTTGAGCGGGATTTACGACTTTGTCCTAGGCCTTGACGCCCAGATCCCCGGCTTGGACTTGGGAGAGCAATTTACGGCCGCGCTTGATAATGCAACGGATTTTATGGCGAAGCTACCCAAGTTTTTGGTGGATCACTATTCCACGATCATATCCGCGATGTCCTTCATTGGGATGATCCCTCTGATCAGCTTCTTTTTGCTCAAGGATAAGTTCAAGTTTCGCCGCAGCTTGCTCAAGCTCAGCTCAAACCGCTTTTTTGAGCTTTCGATCATCATTATAGGGAGGATCGATAAGACGGTCGGCACCTATCTACGTGCGATGGTCTTTGAGGTAATCGCTGTGAGCATATTGGCGACCATTGCTTTGCAGATCGTTGGAGTCAGCAATCCTGTCCTGATCGGAATATCCGCCGGAGTTGCCAATATCATCCCATATTTTGGTCCTTTCTTTGGTGGCGCGCTGGCAGTTGCGACGGTCTTCTTTGATGGCGGACCCTTCATTCAGATGGTCTATGCTGCTCTTGCGATGTATCTCACTCAGGTGGTTGATAATAACCTTGTCTATCCGGTAGTAGTCGGGACTACGATAAATATGCATCCTCTATTGGTACTTTTGACTGTTCTCGCGGGAGGATGGTATGGCGGAATCCTGTGGATGCTGATCTCTGTGCCCTTAGTATTTTTAGTTTACACTCTGATAACAGTCTTGTATACAAATCTTAAAGAATATAGAATCATATAAAGAGGAAACGAATGAGCATATTGGACAAATGCTTCAGTTTTACCGATGCCCGCAAAGCCATGGAGATGGGCTATTATCCATATTTTCGGGAGATCAGCTCGGAACAAGACACCGAAGTGATCTGCAATGGCAAAAAGATGCTAATGATGGGCTCAAACAGCTATCTTGGGCTCACCACTCATCCCAAGGTCAAAGAAGCCGGGATCGAGGCAATGAAAAAGTATGGCAGTGGATGTGCCGGATCCAGATTCCTAAATGGAACACTGGATATCCATCTGGAACTCGAAAGAGAGCTGGCTCGCTTGGTCGGCAAGGAAGCAGCCCTGGCTTATCCCACAGGATATCAAGCCAATGTGGGCTGCATCTCAGCCATCATCGGCAAAAAAGACTATATCGTCACGGACAAATATGATCATGCATCGATCATCGACGGCTGCCGCATGTCAGATGGCATAATGCTGCGCTACAATCACAACGATATGGCATCCCTTGAGCGCACCCTACAGAAGATCGAAGGGCACAATGCGCTCATCGCAGTCGATGGCATATTCTCCATGGAAGGAGACATTGCGAATCTTCCCGAGATCTCCGCACTCGCTCAGAAGTATTCAGCCAATCTGATGGTGGATGAAGCCCATTCCCTAGGAGTTCTTGGCGAAATGGGCGCCGGAGCCGCCGCACATTTTGGACTGACAGACAAGACAGACTTCATCATGGGAACCTTTAGCAAGTCCCTGGCCTCAGTAGGTGGCTTCATAGCGGCGGATGAGCCCCTTATTCACTATCTTAAACACAAGTCTCGCGCTCTGATCTTTAGTGCATCGCTGCCCCCTGCCTCAACAGCCAGTGTCTTGGCAGCCATCAAGATCATGAAAGAGGAGCCCGAAAGAATCGAGCGTCTGTGGGAAAATACTCATTACATGATGAATGCTTTCAAAACAATGGGATACAACACTGGCGAAAGCTGCACCCCGGTCATCCCCCTAGTCGTGGGTGATATGATGACGGCTTTTCATATGTGGGCAAGGCTTGGCGAGGAAGGGGTCTTTATCAATCCCGTAATTCCTCCGGCTGTTCCGCCAAATGGCTGCCTGATCCGCTGCTCCTTTATGGCAACCCATACCATAGATCAATTGGACATGGCATTGGAAAAATTTCACATGATTGGCAAAGAACTGGGACTTATCTAAATCTCTGCTTGACATTTAAGCCTATAGTTTTTAAGTGCCCATCACTTGACCTGAATATCAAAATATAGCCATACACGGAGGAACGATGGCAAGCAAGAGTAGCGCCGCGTATTATAGCGACCTCAAAGCTATGTCTCCCATCCGCGCAATAGCGGAGACATTGATGAACAACCATCTCGTGCGCAAAATCGATCTTAAAGAAGCCTATCAAATGGCATCAAAACAGCCGGGAGTGACGATCACTGATCTGCCCATGTGCCCGGAATTTGTCAAACTTCACAATCTACCCCAAGATGCCAAAGTGCTAAACGATTGCCATGGCAAGATCATCGGACGTACTGCTAAGGCCAGAAGATTCTACCATCGCCTGGACTCTGCAAACAAAAATAAGCTGGAAGGAGACTTCCGCGAAGCGGTCTGGCAGATGCAGCATCACCCCTTGATCAAGGCTGAAGCTGTCTTGGGAATGGATGATGACCTGATGATCAAAGCCACATTTATCACCACCGAGAGTGATGTGGCGAATCTCTATAACTGGCTCTTAAATTTTGCCCCATACGAGTCAGTCAAAGAGAAGTATGAAGCAAGTCCTGATCTGCCAATCCAAGACATCATCCTCATCGGCTTCAATGAGTGGACTTGCAACGATCCCTTTTACAACAACGTGGGTGCACCTCAGCTGGCATTGGTCGATGAAAAACACAATGTCATCGTCAATCTCGGCATGCGCTATTTTGGCGAGAGAAAAAAAGGAACCCTGACCCTGGCATGGACCTCCGGAATCAGGATCGGAATGGCAGCCTGTCACGGCGGAATCAAAGAGATTGATTTTGGCACCTGTGAGGACAGCTCATTCCACAAATTCGCAAAAAGATCCATCGCTTTCTATGGTCTTTCCGGAACCGGGAAATCCAGTCATACAAATTCTCATGATAATGCCGGAACCTTGCCCAAAGGATTTTCAAAAGTAGTTTTGCACGACGACGCTTTTCAGATAGATCTGGAAAACAAAGTCTGCCGAGCCTGGGAGCCAACCCTCTTTGACAAGACCGATTCTCGCCCCACCGACCATCCGGATTGGAGATATGCCCTCGCTGTGATGAATCATGCCATCCTCGATTTGGATGGCAAACGCCTCCCCGTCGGACAAGATCTGCGCAACCAAAACGGCAGAGCACTGCTGGATCGCCGCCTTCTGGGTAACTACGTCAATCGCTGCAGATTCCCAAAAGCCTTGGTCTGGCTGATGAAAGACAGCGTCCTGCCGCCCATCATTAAGCTCAAGGACAAACACCTTGCCGTCGCCATGGGAGCTGCTCTGATGACCCAAAGAAACAGGGCTGAAAACGTCACGGAAGAAGAACTCAATAAGCTCGTCTTCGAGCCCTTCGCAAATCCATTCAGGGTCTATGAGCTCTATCGCGATGTGGAAGCATTCTTGCACGTCGCCGAAGAAGGAGCAGACTTCTATTGCTTCAATTCTCGTGGATATTGGAAAGAATCCGACTCAAAGCTCGAAGCTATTCCGCTCAAGACTTCACTGACACTACAAACAGCTATTCTCACCGATCAAATCGAGTGGGAAGCTTGGGATATCTTGCCCAACGCGATGATCCCTACCCGCGATTCCATCGAGAAAATCCTTCCGGGATACTATGATCTCTATCACCCCGAGAAAAGAGACAACCCCGATAGATACATCGACCTTCTCAAAGATAGATTCCAACAGCGGATTGACTTCCTCGCCGAAAGCGATCTCAAGGAAAAGCCAGAATTGCAGAAAAGTCTTCTGGAATCTCTGAGGATAAATAGCTAAGATTGATCAGCACTGCTGATAAGATTGAGCCGGGATATTTGTCCCGGCATTTTCTTAGACCAATGTTTGAGCTTGGTTTACACTTTAAGACCATTGCATAAACTCCTGATGCTTGTATTGAGATGAATTTGCTCTGCATCCACCCACTGTTTTCTGTCTCAAAGTGACTATTTCGGTCATTTTTCCTGTTTTATCCCCTCAAAACCCCTCTTA
>Ga0334893_1000872_pt1 | contig 34083 bp, 18 predicted proteins | sample GraSluR3_MG_5_FD_207218 | JGI IMG/M metagenome (GOLD analysis project Ga0334893, IMG submission 207218) | Sludge microbial communities from methane-producing bioreactor in Wageningen University, Netherlands - Granular Sludge_09_05-R3 | ecosystem: Engineered > Bioreactor > Anaerobic >...
GGTAGTAGATCCATTGGAAGGGCAGGTCGGACGATTGTCCGGCGGCGACCAGGCAGAACACGCGGTAGTCGGTATCGCTGTGCCACTGGCTGGCGCGGACAAACTGGCGGAAGTGCTCGCCCAGGGCCTGCTTGACGTCGTTCTGGAAATCTTCGAGCGTCGATTTCGTCGCGTCGGCGGACGGCGGCAGCGACGTGACGTTGCAGTGGGCCAGCTTGTCGCCCCGGTCGACGAGCCGCAGGCTGGCACGCCCCGCGCCCTGGCTGCGCACGTGCCAGCGGCGGTCGTGCAGCAGGCGCCAGGCGCCTCCTTCCGACTCGTATTCGAGGCGCGTCAGCTCCTCGGACGCCTCGGTGGCGACGCCCGCCAGGGCGGCGTCGGTCAAATGGCCCGACGTCCTGCCCGGCGTGATGCGCACCTGGATTCGCGCGACGACGTCGAAACCCGCGTCGACGTGCCCTTCGGAACGCTTCTCCTTGATGAGCAGTCCGGCCCAGCCGATTCGCTTCGCGTCGAGGTCGAAACGGTACTTGCCGAGCAACTCGATCGTGGCGGCGGCCCCGCGTGCGGTGCCTTCGACCCGGCCCGAGAGCTCCACCTGGGCCTTGCCATCGGCCACCTGCTTCAACGTGCTCTCGACCGTGTTCTCGGCGACGGTATCCAGACCCAGCAGCGCGGCGATCCGGTCGTCGGAGAGTTTCCAGGAGCCCCCGACCGCAACGGGAACGTCGGGCAGCAGCCGATCGAGCAGCAGGCTGTTGCCCTGGACGTCGATCAGTTGCAGCTCCTCCCAGGTCAACGGACCTTGGGGGCTGTAAAGGGTCGCCTCGCGGCCGACGATTTCGACCCCGATAAGCCGCCGATCGCTCCGCAGGTTCGGCTCGTAGGCGAATCCTCCCGACTTGACCGTGCCGGTCGCCTTGCCGTAGTGCCGGATCGACCGCCAGGGCCTCGTGGGATCACGCGGCGCTTCGACCGATCTCTCGTGGTAGGCGAATCGGGCGACCACGTTCATCTTTTCTTGCTGGACTTTGCCGTCCCGGGTGTAGTTCAGGTCGCCTCCGGCTTCGAGAACGATTTCGACCAGATCGACCGTCCCGGAGGTCCGAGCCGACTGCAGGACGTGGGAAGTCGACGTCGCGTCGGCCCCGTGGGCATCGTGTCCGGCGGGCGAGGCCAGAAGAACGAGGGCGAAACAGCCGACGAGCAGCTTGCATTGGCTGGTCATGAAACTCAACTCCCAACGTCAGGGCAAGCCGGAAACCAGTGGAGATCGCTTGCGCAGTTTCGCTTGCTTTTCTAAATTGTTTTCGCGCAGCACTTTTGGACAATCGGAGATTGGCAGTCGCTAGATCGACTATTCGTGTTGGAGGAGTTCAGACGACTTTGGAGGAAACCTCCGATCGATCGCAGATTGCCGGTAACCTTTGCGCCGGGTTCGGCGTCTAATGGACGGAGCCTGTTTTGCATGCCAGCCGCCAGGAGGGGGGGATCTTGCCAAGGTTGGGTTACCGGAAGCAAGGGCCGGATTTCTGGTGGACCAAATGTCGGGGAGGCACGTACAAAGGCGTAGGTAGGTCGAAGCGACGTGTCCGGTTCGGCGTGCTTGACGCGAGGGGCTTGTTCCGGCCCATCGGAGTCATGGCGGAGTGAGCCGCTGCTGGGGGACGTTAATTTTGCAAGCGACTGTTGTCAAAATTAGCCGGAGGCGTTATAGTACGACGTGCCGAACGGTTCGGATGGGCGTGCCACGAAGGCGGCTGCGGCACGAGGCCGGGTGGCGGAGCGAGTCGATCGCAAGGAGATCCGCGGACCGGCAAAGGAGGTACACCGCCGATGCATACCGACTACGTCAATCCCGCGATTCGCCAGCTTCGGGATCAGCAGGTGCGTTTTGCTCCCCGAGAGAAGAAGCTCGAGCAGATCGATCTCGCCGAGAAGCTCCTGAGCGAGCTCGATCCTGCGCGAACCTATACCTATCAGTATCTCTGCTACCGGATCACGAAGTACCGCCCGGATTCGTATCCGGACATGAAGATGAACGGCCGGGAGGCCGGTCACGACCTGCGGCTTTTTGTCGAGGATCTTTCCGACTCGGCGAACGTGCCGGCGGAGGACGCCGGCGAGCGGGTCTTGACCGTCGACGAGTTGAGCGAGCGTTTTCGAGTTTCGACGAAGACCATTTCCCGCTGGCGGCGCCAGGGGCTGGTGAGCCGGCGATTCGTGTTCGACGGCCGAAAGCGGGTTGGGTTTCTGGAGAGTTCCGTGGATCGCTTTGTTGAAAAGAATCGGGAGCGGGTTCGGCGGGGCGCGCGGTTCAGTCAACTGACCTCCGACGAGCGGCTCAAGATCATCGAGCGGGCGCGCCGGCTGGCGCACGCGGGCGGGTGCCCGGCCGACGTGACGAAACGGTTGGCCCGCGCCACCGGTCGCAGCGTCGAGACGATCCGCTACACCCTGAAGCAGTTCGACCGCGACCATCCCGATCTGGCCATCTTTCCCGACAACAGCGGTCCCCTGCGCGAGGAGACCAAACGCAAGATCTATCAGCAGTTCCGGCGGGGCGAGTCGGCCGAGGCCCTGGCCAAGAAATTCTGCCGCACGAAGACGAGCATCTACCGGATCGTGGCGGAGATGCGGGCGAAGCGGATTCTGGACCTCCCGCTCGACTACATCCCCAACGAGCATTTCGACGAGGTTCGGACGGAGCGGCGGGAGCGGGAGATCCTGGGCCCCGTCCCGCCCAGCGAGGAACCGACCCGAAAGACCAGGATCCCCAGCGGGCTCCCCCCCTATCTGGCGAGCCTCTACGAAGTTCCGTTGCTGACGCGCGAGCAGGAGATGCACCTGTTCCGCAGGATGAACTACCTGAAGTACAAGGCGAGCAAGCTCCGAGAGACGCTCTCGCCGTCGAAGCCGAAGACGGCCTTGATGGACGAGATCGAGTCGCTCTACGATCGGGCCGTGCAGACGAAGAACGAGATCATCTCGGCGAACCTCCGCCTGGTCGTGTCGATCGCCAAGCGGCACGTCGGCCCCACGGAGAACTTCTTCGAGTTGGTCAGCGACGGGAACATGTCGTTGATCCGGGCGGTCGAGAAGTTCGATTTCGCCCGGGGAAACAAGTTCAGCACCTACGCGAGCTGGGCGATCATGAAGAATTTCGCCCGGACGATTCCCGACGAGCACCGGCGCCGCGACCGGTTTCGCACGAGTCACGGCGAGATGTTCGGAACGGCCGAGGACGTTCGCTCCGACCAGTACGAGCAGGAGACGGCCCAGATTCGCCGCGAGGCGCAGGTCGAAAAGATCCTGGAGCGCCTTGACGAGCGGGAGCAACAGATTATCATTAGCCGATTCGGGCTTCAGCGTGGCCGCGAGCCGTTAACACTCAAGGAGGTGGGGGCGGAGATGGGCGTCACGAAGGAGCGAATTCGGCAGATTGAGGCCCGAGCACTCAACAAGCTGCGCAAAGCAGCCGAAGAGGAGAGAATCGACCTCCCGGAGCCGAATTAGCCGTCGGTACGCGTTGTCGGGGCGCACGCAAGCCGAGGCCCTCGGGGCGCAACGATCGACCCCGATAGTCTCGGTTCATTTTGTGATCTTGCGCGCATCTGATCGCTCGAGGGCGTTTTGCCCCTTCCCTAGAGGGGGATGGTGGCGCGTTCTGGGCTCATGGTCGGTCTTTTGTCCTCCATCCGCCTTGCACGGTATGGGTGGACGGCTATATTAGATGGTTTGGTCGGCGGCCGGCTAGCGTAGCTCAATCGGCAGAGCGGCTGATTTGTAATCAGCAGGTTGTGGGTTCAAGTCCCTCCGCTAGCTCGTAAGGGAATTCCCCGCAACCACTTGGCACACACGAAGGACGGAGATAACCCCTCCTTGTAGGGATTTTCGTTGGCGAGCGGATGGAAATGGAGTCGTTGATTCGGGGGGTTTCCCGAGCGGTCAAAGGGGTCAGACTGTAAATCTGATGGCGAAGCCTTCGCAGGTTCGAATCCTGCACCCCCCATTGTTACAGCGATCGGAGCCGAACCGCCCCGACGGGGCATATCCGAGCCGTGCATTGTCGCGGGTGGGCAACGAGAGATGCGAGTTTTTTTTTGGCCCGCGGGCGGCCTGCGGGTGTAGCTCAACGGTAGAGCCATAGCCTTCCAAGCTAAAGACGAGGGTTCGACTCCCTTCACCCGCTGTTTCGATGCCTCTTTGCCCCCGTGGCAGAGGCGCGATGGGGCAACGTGAAGAACGCGCGTTTCGTGGGGCCCGTGATGGTCGCTGCTGTAGCTCAGTCGGTAGAGCGCGTCCTTGGTAAGGACGAGGTCATGGGTCCGAGTCCCATCAGCAGCTCTTGTTGCGGATAGTCCACTCGTCCACAACGTCGGTCCGTCCTACCGGGGATCCAACCGTACCCGCTTGAATGAACGCAGGGAGAAACAGATAGCATGGCCAAGGACGTATTTCAGCGTACCAAGCCCCACGTGAACGTGGGCACGATTGGGCACATCGACCATGGGAAGACGACCCTGACCGGGGCCATTCTGGCGGTCCAGGGGGCCAAGGGCTTGGCGAAGCCCAAGACCTACGCCGATATCGCCAAGGGCGGCACGGTTCGCGACGCGACCAAGACCGTGACGATCGCCGTGGCCCACGTGGAATACGAGACCGAGAATCGGCATTACGCCCACATCGACTGCCCGGGCCACGCCGACTTCATCAAGAACATGATCACCGGGGCCGCCCAGATGGACGGAGCGATCCTCGTGGTGTCGGCGGCCGACGGACCCATGCCGCAGACCCGAGAGCACGTGCTGCTGGCTCGCCAGGTGAACGTGCCCGCCCTGGTGGTCTTCCTCAACAAGGTCGACCTGGTCGACGACGAGGAGCTGCTCGAGCTGGTCGAGCTGGAGCTGCGCGAGCTGTTGAGCAGTTACGGGTTCCCCGGCGACGATATTCCGATCATCCGCGGCGACTCGCTCACCGCGTACAACAAGCCCGACGACCCCGAGGCGACGCGGTGCATCCAGGAATTGATGGACGCCATCGACGCGAACATCCCCGAGCCGCAGCGCGAGAGGGACAAGCCGTTCCTGATGGCCGTCGAAGACGTCTTCTCGATCGAAGGTCGCGGCACGGTGGCCACCGGGCGCATCGAGCGGGGCGTGATCAAGACCGGCGACGAGGTCGAAATCGTCGGCCTGGCCCGCGAGTCGCGGAAGACCGTGTGCACCGGCGTGGAGATGTTCAACAAGACGCTCCCCGAGGGAATCGCCGGCGACAACGTCGGCTGCCTGCTTCGCGGCATCAAGCGCGACGAGATCGAGCGAGGCCAGGTGCTGGCCAAACCCGGCTCGATCACCCCGCATACGAGGTTCGAGGGCGAGGTCTACGTGCTCTCGAAGGAGGAGGGCGGCCGGCACACGCCTTTCTTCAACGGATACCGTCCGCAGTTCTACTTCCGGACGACCGACGTCACCGGCTCGTTGAAGCTTCTGGGGGGCGCCGAGATGTGCATGCCCGGCGACAACGTCAAGTTGGAGGTGGAACTGATCAGCCCGATCGCGATGGAAGGCAACGTGCGGTTCGCCATCCGCGAGGGCGGGCGGACGGTCGGTTCCGGCGTGGTAACGAAGATCCTCGAGTAGGTCGAAAGGGTCGCTGCCGGCTTTTTTTGCGAACGGGGCGGGAGGGAAGACGCCGCCCTCCCGGCCACCCGGGGATCGTCAACGGAGATCGATCGGTGCAGGGGTGTAGCTCAACTGGTAGAGCACTGGTCTCCAAAACCAGCGGTTGGGAGTTCGAGTCCCCCCGCCCCTGCCATTTAGAACGTCGGCGGATCGTTTTGGACTGGAACACGGAAACCAATCTCTTCGCCCCGCGAGGCGAAGGGCGGGAAAGACTTCACCGGTGAACGCGTTCTTGCAGGAATTGTTCCACGTCGGGCTTTACAAGCGAAGCCAGGGCCGGGTGACCCGCCAGGTGACCTGCGCCGGCGTGATCGCGGTGCTGGCGGTCGGACTGTGGCGGTTGAGCGATGCCTTGATCGACTGGGGTGCGGCCGTGCAGTTCGGCGTGCCCGGCGCCCTGCTGCTGCTGAGCGCGTGGGCGGCCTACCGCTTGGTCAACGTGCCGGCGTTTGCCGATTTTCTCATCGCCGTCGAAGCCGAGATGAACAAGGTCTCGTGGCCGACGCGGACCGAGTTGTACCGGAGTTCGATCGTCGTCCTGGTGACCATTTTCGCGTTGGCGGCGGTGCTGTTCGCGTTCGACTTTTTTTGGAGATCCCTGTTTCAGTGGACCCAGATCTTGTGATCGCGCCCGTCGGCGGGCAAGCGGACCCCCGAGGGCGGACCCCGACCGACGCGGTACCGCGCGTGATTTCCCGCACCCAACCAAGGGGAGTCAGTCGTGGCTGACGAGCCGACAAATCCGATCGAGCAGGCCGGCGACGAGCCCTTCCGGGAAGCGGCCCGGGGCTCCGGGGACGAAGCTGCGCCCTCGCCATCGGCCGAGGCCGGCGCGGGGGCGAACGGGCCCGGCGCCGAGCCGGTCGGGGAACCCGAATCGCCCGATTCGGCGACCGCTCCGTCGGAGCCGGAAGCCTCCTCGGACGAGGGCAAGCCGGCCGACGAGTCGGAGGAGATGAACTGGTACATCCTCAAGGTGCAAAGCAACCGGGAGGACTCGATCCGCGAGGGGCTGCTGCGCCGGGTGAAGATTGCCGGGCTGGAGGAGTACTTCGGCGACGTGATCGTGCCCGTCGAACAGGTGACCGAGTTCAAGGGAGGCCGCAAGCGGGTCAGCAAGCGCAAGCTCTACCCCGGCTATCTCGTCGTGCACATGGTGGTCAACGATGAGACATGGTTCCTGGTCCGTGAGACGCCGGGGATCGGCGACTTCACGGGAGCGGCCGGCCGGCCGACGCCCATGCTCCCCCACGAGGTGGCGCGGATCCTGGCCCGCCAGGAGGAGAAAGCCGACGAGGCGCCCAAGCTGAAAATCGCCTTCAGCGCCGGCGACCGCGTGAAGATCAACGAGGGAACCTTCGAGAACTTCGAGGGTGAGGTGCACACGATCGACGAGACGAACGGCCGGGTGACGGTGATGATCAACATCTTCGGCCGCAGCACCCCCGTCGAATTGGAATACTGGCAGATCGAATCGATCTAGTTGACGAAGAATCATGGCCAAACAACTGGTTGGACAAGTCCGATTTCAAGTGCCCGGCGGCCAGGCGACGCCGGCTCCGCCCGTGGGCACGTCGCTGGGGCGGTTCGGCGTGAACCTGGGGCAGTTCGTTCAGCAGTTCAACGACCGGACGAAAGAGGATCAGGGGCTTCGCGTCCCCGTGGTCGTTCGCGTCTATAACGACCGCTCGTTCGAGATGGAAACGAAGAGCCCGGCGGCCGTTGACCTGCTCAAGCAGGCGGCGGGAATCGCCAAGGGCGCCGGCACCCCACCGCGCGAAAAGGTCGGCAAAGTGACCTCGGCGCAGATCGAGCAGATCGTCCGGCGGAAGATGAACGATCTGAACGCCCGCGACATGGAGCACGCCCGACGCATCATCGAGGGAACCGCCCGAAGCATGGGCCTGGTCGTCGAGGACTGAGAGAATTTCACATTACCCGAGCGGGTCTCTCTCGGCGAGCCAGCGGCCTGCCGCCGGGGACCCGTTCCGACACGGGCACCGAAATGGTCAAACGATCCAAACGAATGCGAAGCCTGGGGCAGAAGGCCCCGGGCAAGAAATCCCTGCCCCTCGATGAGGCGGTGGCGCTGCTGAAGACCTTCGCCAACACGAAGTTCGATCAGAGCGTCGAAGTGGCCCTGCGCCTGGGGATCGACCCGAAACAAGCCGATCAGCTCGTTCGCGGCTCGATCGTTCTGCCCAACGGGCTGGGCAAGTCGCAACGCGTGGTGGTTTTTGCCAAGGGCGACAAGGTCGCCGAGGCCCAGGAGGCCGGAGCCGACGAGGTCGGGGGCCCCGAGTTGGCCGAACGAATCAAGGGCGGCTGGACCGACTTCGACGTCTGCATCGCCGCGCCCGACATGATGGGCGTGGTGGGGCCCCTGGGACGCATCCTGGGACCGCGCGGCCTGATGCCCTCGCCCCGCGCCGGCACGGTCACCCCGGATGTCGGCAAGACCGTCCGAGAGTACAAGGCCGGCAAGGTCGAGTTTCGCAACGACGCGGGAGGGAACGTGCACGCCCCCGTGGGCAAGCTGAGCTTCGACCCTCCCAAGCTGGTCGAGAACATCCAGGCCCTGATCAACTACGTGCTCGGACTCAAACCGGCGGCGGTCCGCGGACAGTATCTGCGGGGAGTCGCCATCAGTGCCACCATGTCGCCCGGCGTGCGGGTTGCTGCCTAACTGCTTATTCCTACCAGGTCCGGTGATTCGGCCGGGCGAACCGCCATGAGCAAATACGTCAAGAATCTGATTACCGACCACCTGCGCGACCGTCTCAAGGACATCGACGACGCGCTGCTGGTCAACGTCGTCGGCCTGGACGCCAACGCGAACAACCGGCTCCGCAAGGAGTTGGAGGAAAAGGACATCCAATTGCTGGTCGTCAAGAACAGCCTCGCCCGCCGCGCGACCGAGGGCACCCGGCTCGGCGGAATGTTCGAGGGCCTCGGCGGCTCCAGCGCGGTCTGCTGGGGAGCCGAGGACGTCGTCAGCCTCGCCAAGGAGGTCGTGCGACTCGCCAAGGACAAGCGGTACGAGGCCTTCGAGCCCCGCGGCGGGGTCATGGACGGCGAACGGCTCAGCGCCGAGCGGGTCGAGGAGGTGAGCAAGTGGCCCAGCCGGCCCGAGCTGTTGAGCATCGTGGCGGGCCAGCTCTTGGGCGTCGCCTCGGAAGTGGCCGGCCAGCTCGTCGCGCCGGCCGCGCAGATCGCCAGCCAAATCGAAGAGCTGATCCAGCGGAAGGAAGGAGACGGCCAGCAGCCGGAAGCGCCCGCCTAGTCGCGGGGCGCACCTCGAGGTCCGGAAGGCGCCGGCGCGATGCCTTCCGGCATAGTTTTCAGCGGCCCCAAATACTACGCTCGACACGCCAACGCGTGAGGGCGGCGTTTGAACCGAAAGGAATTTGTAAACCATGCCAGACGAAGCAGTTGCAGAAGCACCCGCCCAGGAGTTCTCTTCCGAGACCAAGAGCCGCGTCGACATGCTGATGGGGCTGACGCTCAAGGAGCTGGTCGAGTTGAGGGATTGTTTGAAGGCCCACGGCGTCGAGCCGGCGGCCGGTGGCGTCATGATGGCTCCCATGGGGGCCGGCGGCGGCGGCGAAGCCGCCAAAGAGGAAGAAAAGACCGAATTCGACGTGATTCTGGAGAATTTCGGCGAAAAGAAGATCGGCGTCATCAAGGTTGTCCGCGCCGCGACCGGGCTGGGGCTCAAGGAGGCCAAAGAAAAGGTCGAGGCGATTCCTTCCAAGATCAAGGAAGGCATCTCGAAAGAGGATGCCGAGAAGCTGAAGAAGGAGCTCGAAGAGGCCGGCGCGACGGTGTCGATCAAGTAGCGTGTTGTCGACCACCAGACTACTTATCCCTTCACGGGCGCACCCAGCCGAGGGGACACGGTGCGGTGCGTGGGCACGAATTGCGCAAGCACACCAACAGGCCCGCTGACGCGGACGGGTATCCGCCGCGTGGACGGGTGCGCGCCGGGCTCCCGGCGCGGCCGCTTCGCGGTTTTCTTGACCGGTCTACTCCATCAGGAGGGTAGCTCTTTATGGCCACCACCGCTCAACGTCGTCTGCAACCGACCCAGAAACGCGAGTTCGGCATCGCGCGCGCCATGCACGAGATTCCCGATCTGACGGCGCTGCAGACCAAGAGCTACGCCGAGTTTCTCCAGTACGAGACGCCCTCGCCGAAACGCAAGGACCACGGGCTGGAGGGCGTGCTGCGGGAGATCTTCCCCGTCGAGAGCTACGACAAGTCGTTGCGCCTGGAGTACCTCCGGTATGAGTTGGGTAAACCCCGATACGAGCCCGACGAATGCCGTCAACTCCGGCTGACCTACGGCAGGCCCTTCAAGGTATGGCTCCGTCTGACCAAGGAGGAGCCGATCGAGGAAGAGGTCTACCTGGGCGATATCCCCATCATGCTCGGCGGCGGCGAGTTCATCATCAACGGAGCCGAGCGCGTCGTCGTCAGCCAGTTGCACCGCAGCCCGGGCGTCGATTTCGTCGCGGAGGTCGAGGCGGGCGAACGCCGACTGCATAGCTGCCGCATCATTCCCGAGCGGGGAAGCTGGATCGAGCTGAACGTGACCCGCAAGGAAAGCCTCTCGGTGCGGATCGACCAGAGCGGCAAGTTCTCGGCCATGACGCTGCTTCGGGCGATGGACCCGCAGTACAGCGAGGATTCGGCCATTTTGCGGGCCTTCTACAACACGTCCGAGGAGAGCATCGTCGACGGGCGCAGCGCGAGCAAGATCGAAGGAAAGCTGGCCGTCGAAGACGTGGTCTATCCGCCCGACAGCCCCCGCGCAGGCGAGATCCTCGTCGAGTGCGGCCAGAAGATCACCAAGAACGCCGCGGAGCTGATCTGCACCTCGGGGCTCACGTCGGTGCACGTCATGGCGGAGCAGAAGAACCGGCTCCTGCTCCAGTCGCTGGAAGACGACGTCACGGCCAGCCACGAAGAGGCCCTGCTGCGCATCTACCAGCGGCTTCGGCCGGGCAATCCGCCCCAGCTCGAAAAGGCGCGCGCCCTGTTCCACGAGAAGTTCTACGATACGAACCGCTACCGGCTGGGCCGGGTGGGACGCTTTCGCATCAATCGAAAGCTGGGGCTGAACGTGCCCGAAAGCGAGATGACGCTCCGCCCCGAAGACCTGATCGCCGCCATGAAGTACCTGCTGCTGCTTCGCAGCGATCACCCCGACGCCCAGATCGACGACATCGACCACCTGGGCAATCGGCGCCTGCGCACCATCGACGAGTTGGCGTGCGATGAGCTGCGCAAAGGCTTTTTGAAGCTCCGCCGCACGGTCCAGGAGCGGATGAGCCTCAAGGACGTCCAGGACATGACCCCCCGGAGCCTCGTCAACCCGAAGAGCATCTCGGCGGCGATCGAATACTTCTTCGGGCGCGGCGAACTCTCCCAGGTGGTCGACCAGACCAATCCGCTTTCGATGCTCACCCACGAGCGTCGGCTCTCGGCGCTGGGCCCGGGCGGGTTGAATCGCAAACGGGCCGGGTTCGAGGTCCGCGACGTCCACATCTCGCACTACGGGCGCATCTGCCCGATCGAAACCCCGGAAGGCACGAACATCGGCCTGATCTCCAGCCTGGCCATCTACGCCGGGGTGGACGCCTACGGCTTTCTGATCACGCCCTACCAGGTGGTCAAAAACGGCAAGCTCACCGACGAGATCGAGTGGCTCCGGGCCGACCAGGAGCACGACGCCTTCCTGGCGCCGGCCGATGCCCTCGTCGAGAAGGGCCGCCTGGTGGGCGACACGATCATCGCCAGACACCACGGCGATTTCTTCCTGGTTCCCGCCGATCGGGTGCAGTACATCGACGTCGCCGCCAGCCAGATGGTGGGTGTCTCGGCCGGCCTGGTCCCCTTTCTCGAACACGACGACGCCAACCGGGCCCTGATGGGGTCGAACATGCAGCGCCAGGCCGTTCCCCTCCTGGTGACCGAGCCTCCCCTGGTCGCCACCGGCATGGAGGTCGACGCCGCGCGCAATTCCAGCATGCTGGTCCGCGCGCGGCGCAAAGGCACGATCACCTACGTCGACGCCCGGCGGATCGAGATCGGCAGCGACGTCTATCCGCTTCGCAAGTTCACCGGACTGAACGAGCGAACCTGCCAGAACCAGAGACCGATCGTTTCCTTGGGCCAGAAGGTGGAAAAAGGGCAGGTGATCGCCGACGGCGCCGCCACCCACCAGGGTGAACTCGCGCTGGGACGCAACGTGCTGGCGGCCTTCATGGCCTGGGACGGGTTCAACTACGAAGACGCCATCATCATCAGCGAAGAGCTGGTCGAAAACGACACCTACACCTCGATCCACATCGAGGAGTTCGACGCCGAAATCCGCGAGACGAAGCTGGGACGGGAGGAGTTCACCTGCGACATCCCCAACGTCAGCGAAAAGGCCCTGCGAAGCCTCGACCAGAACGGGATCGTCTCGGTGGGCACCTACGTCCGCCAGGGCGACATCCTGGTCGGCAAAGTCTCGCCCAAGTCGAAAACCGAGCTGACCCCCGAAGAGAAGCTCCTTCATGCCATCTTCGGCCGCGCCGGCGAGGACGTGAAGAACGACTCCCTCGAAGTGCCCTCGGGCATCGAGGGGATCGTGATCAACACGCAGAAGTTCTCGCGCCGCATGAGCCTCACCGAAGAGGAGCGCAAGCAGTTCGAGGACGATCTGAAAGAGGCCGAGGCCCAGGGGAACGAAGGAATCGCCAAGGCGTTCGGCGACATGATCGTTCAGATGGAAGAGGTGCTCAAGAAAAAGCTCACCGACGACGACGGCACTCTGCTCGTCCAGGACCAGGACCACCGCTACGTGGCCCAGCAGGCGCAACAGTTCCGGCTCGAGTCGCTCGACGTCCGCAGCCCGCAGCGCAAGGCCGACGTGGAGAAGATCTACAAGAACGCCTGGCCCGCCGTCGAGGCGGCCATCGACGCCCGCGACCGGCGCCTCAATTCGATGAAGCGCGGCGACGAGCTGCGCAGCGGCGTGCTGCAGATGGTCAAGGTGTACATCGCGGCGAAGCGGGTGATCTCGGTGGGCGACAAGATGGCGGGGCGGCACGGCAACAAGGGCGTGATCGCGAAGATCCTGCCCAAGGAAGACATGCCCTTCCTGCCCGACGGCACGCCCGTCCAGATCCTGCTCAACCCCCTGGGCGTGCCCAGCCGAATGAACGTGGGCCAGATCCTCGAGACCCACCTGGGCTGGGCGGCGGCGAAACTGGGATTTCAGGCGGTGACGCCGGTCTTCAACGGGGCCAACGAGGAGGACATCAACGCCGCGCTGGAAGAGGCGGGCCTGCCCCGCCACGGGAAGACCGCGCTCTACGACGGACGCACCGGAGAGCCGCTCGAGCAGGAGGTCACGGTCGGGTACATCTACATGCTGAAGCTCCACCACCTCGTCGACGACAAGGTCCATGCCCGAAGCACCGGCCCCTACTCGCTGATTACCCAGCAACCTTTGGGCGGAAAGGCCCGATTCGGCGGGCAACGGTTCGGCGAGATGGAAGTGTGGGCCCTGGAGGCCTACGGGGCGGCCTACATCCTCCAGGAGCTGCTCACCGTCAAGAGCGACGACGTGGAAGGGCGAACCAAGATCTACGAGTCGATGGTCAAGGGCGAGAACACGTTGGAGGCGGGCACGCCCGCCAGCTTCGACGTGCTGACCAACGAGATTCGCGGGCTGGGACTGAACATGGTGCTCGAGAAGGGACGCATGTAAGGCGCCAGCGAGACCGGCCGGAGACCGCCCCCCGGCGACCTCCGGCTCCCCGTCACGACTACCTTTCGTTTCCTCCGGATAAGGAGCTCCCCCAGTGAGCGTCAGCGAAGCCACCTACGACCGGATCAACGATTACGCGTCGGTGAAGATCAGCCTGGCGCGGCCGCACGACATCCGCAGTTGGTCCTTCGGCGAGGTGAAGAAGCCGGAGACGATTAACTATCGCACCTACCGCCCCGAGAAGGACGGGCTGTTCTGCGAACGCATCTTCGGCCCCGAGAAGGACTGGGAATGCGCCTGCGGGAAGTACCGCGGCATGAAGTACAAGGGCATGATCTGCGACCGCTGCGGAGTCAAGATCACCCACAGCCGCGTGCGACGCAAGCGCATGGGGCACATCGAGCTGGCCGCCCCGGTCGTGCACATCTGGTTCTTCAAGGCGATGCCCAGCCGCCTGGGAACCCTGCTGGACATGAAGACCACGAACCTGGAAAAAGTGATCTACTTCCAGGACTACGTGGTCACCGAGGTGCCCGACCCCGAGGCCTGCCCGCTGAAACCGTTCCAGTTGCTCAGCGAGGAGGAATACCGCAAGGCCCGCCTCGAGTACCCCGAGAGCGCCTTCAAGGCCGACATGGGCGCCGAGGCGATTCGCAAGCTCCTGATGGACCTCGACCTGGTCCAATTGTCGCAGCAATTGCGCCGCGACCTGAAGGAGACCAACTCGAAACAGCGGAAAAAGGACCTCATCAACCGGCTGAAGATCGTCGAGTCGATCCGCGACAGCGACAATCGCCCCGAGTGGATGGTGCTCGACGTAATCCCGGTCATCCCCCCCGACCTGCGCCCCCTCGTGCTGCTCGACTCGGGCAACTTCGCGACGAGCGACCTGAACGATCTGTACCGCCGCATCATCAACCGGAACAACCGCCTCAAGAAGCTCGTCGACCTGAACGCGCCCGAAGTGATCATCAAGAACGAGAAGCGGATGCTCCAACAGTCGGTCGACGCGCTGTTCGACAACAACCGCTGCAAGCGGCCGGTGCTCGGGTCGAGCAACCGGCCGTTGAAGTCGCTCACCGACATGATCAAGGGCAAGCAGGGCCGTTTCCGCGAGAACCTGCTGGGCAAGCGCGTCGACTATTCGGCTCGAAGCGTCATCGTCGTGGGGCCTTCCCTGCGCCTACACCAGTGCGGATTGCCCAAGAAAATCGCCTTGGAGCTCTACCAGCCCTTCATCATCCGGCGTCTCAAGGAGCTGCAGCACGCCGACACGATCAAAAGCGCCAAGAAGATGCTCGAGCGGAAGGACGAGGAGGTCTGGGACATCCTCGAGGAGGTGATCTGCAACCACCCCGTGCTGCTCAACCGGGCCCCGACGCTGCACCGCATGGGCATCCAGGCGTTCGAGCCGGTCCTGGTCGAGGGAAACGCCATCAAGCTGCACCCCCTGGTCTGCCGAGGCTTCAACGCCGACTTCGACGGCGACCAGATGGCCGTGCACCTGCCCCTGTCGATCGAAGCCCAGGTCGAGGCCCATACCCTTCTGCTGGCGACGAACAACATCTTCAGCCCGGCGAACGGCGCCCCCATCATCAGCCCCTCCCAGGACGTCGTGATGGGCTGCTACTACCTGACGATGGCGCTCGCGGGCCGGCGCGGCGAGGGGATGGTCTTCGCTTCCCCCGAGGAGGTCCAGCTCGCCTACTCGCTCGGAAAAATCGACACCCACGCCGTCATCCGGCTCCGCTTGCCCAAAGACCGGCAGGTGAAGTCCGACGTCGACACCCGCGTCGGGTCGACGATCGAGACCACCGTGGGACGGGTCATGTTCAACGCCATGCTCCCCGACGGCATGCCGTTCTACAACTACCCGATGCGGTCGAGAAACCTCGCCACGGTGATCTCCGACTGCTACGAGATCCTCGGACGGCGGGCCACGATCGACCTGCTCGACGACATGAACCGCACGGGGTTCCGCGAGAGCACGCGAAGCGGGCTGTCGTTCGCCACCGACGACTTGATCACCCCTCCCAACAAGTCGAAGATCATCGGCGCCGCCGAAAAGGCGGTGCTGCGAATCATGAAGCTCTACCAGCGAGGGATCATTACCGAGGGGGAGCGCTACAACCAGGTCCTCGACGCCTGGACGCACGCGCGCGAACAGATCACCACCGAGATGATGGACGAACTCGAGCACGACCAGCGCCGTCCCGGCTACGTGAACCCCATCTTCCTCATGGCCCACTCCGGGGCCCGCGGCGGCGTCGAACAGATCCGCCAACTGTCGGGAATGCGGGGCCTCATGGCCAAGCCGTCGGGGAGAATCATCGAGACGCCCATCAAGGCCAACTTCCGCGAAGGGCTCAGCGTGCTCGAGTATTTCAGCTCGACCCACGGGGCCCGCAAGGGATTGGCCGACACGGCCCTCAAGACCGCCGACTCGGGATACCTCACCCGAAAACTCGCCGACGTGGCCCAGAACGTCGTCATCACGACCCACGATTGCGGCACCACCCAGGGAATCACCAAGGGAGTGATCTACCGCGGCGAGCGCGTCGAAGTCACGCTGGCCGACTCGATTCGCGGTCGCGTCAGCCGGGCGAACATCGTCAACCCAATCACCGACGAGGTCATCGTTCGCGAGAACGAGCTGATCACCGGCGAGATCGCCCGCAAGATCGAAGAGCTCGGCCTGGAGAAGATCCAGGTGCGAAGCCCCATGACGTGCGACGCCGCCCTGGGCGTGTGCGCGCTGTGCTACGGCATGGACTTGTCGTCGGGGTCCCTGGTCGAGGAAGGCATGGCCGTGGGCATCATCGGCGCCCAGAGCATCGGGGAGCCGGGCACCCAGTTGACCATGCGGACGTTCCACATCGGGGGCGCCGCCTCGCACCTCGTCGAAGAGAGCGAGATCCGCGCCAAGCGAGCCGGCCAGGTGAAGTTCACCCGCCTGAAGGTCGTTCGCAACAACCAGGGCGACCAGGTCGTCCTCACCCGCAACGGCGAACTCCTTCTGCTCGACCCGAAGGGCCGCGAGCTGGAGAAGCACGACGTCCCCGCCGGCGCCCAGTTGCTCGTCGACGAGAACCAGGAGGTCGCGCCGGGCGCCGCGCTCTGCCGCTGGGACCCCCACAGCATCCCCATCCTGGCCGAGGTCGGTGGAAAGGTCCGCTTTGAAGACATCATCGAAGGCGAAACGGTGCGTCTGGAAAAGGACGCCAGCGGCACCGTCCGGCGCCTCGTGATGGAACACAAGGGCGACCACCACCCGCAAATCGTCCTCGAAGACGCCACGGGCAAGATCCTCGACTTCTACTACCTGCCCGAACGCGCCCACATCGAAGTCGAGGAGGGCATGCAGATCACGGCCGGCACGCTGCTGGCCAAGACGCCGCGGGAGGTGTCGGGAACGCAAGACATCACGGGCGGCCTGCCCCGGGTCACCGAGATCTTCGAGGCCCGAAAACCCAAGGAGCCCGCCGTCATCGCCGAAATCGACGGGACCGTCGAGCTATTGGGTGAAAAACGCCGCGGCAAGCGGACCATCATCGTGCGCAGCGAGTCGGGCATCGAACGCGAGCACCTCGTCTCGCACGGAAAGCACCTCCGGGTGCACGCGGGCGATTTCGTGCGCGCCGGCGAGGCCCTCGTCGACGGCCCGCTCGTGCCCCACGACATCCTGCGGATCTCCGGCGAGGAGGCCGTCCAGCAATACCTGGTTCGCGAGATCCAGAACGTGTACCGCAGCCAGCGCGTCGAAATCAACGACAAGCACATCGAGATCATCGTGGCCCAGATGCTCCGCAAAGTGCGCGTCGAGTCGGGTGGCGACACGGGGCTGCTCGAGGGCAGCGTGATGGATCGGTTCGAGTTCCGCGCCAAGAACGAAGAGCTCGCGCATTGCATGCGAATTTCCGATCCGGGCGACACGAAGTTCCAGGAAGGCGACATCGTGCCCGTCGACGTCCTCGAACAGCAGAACGCCGAAATCGAGGCCAGCGGCGGCACCCCGGCCGTCGGCGAGCGGCCCAGCATGGCCACCGCGAGCACCCAGCTTCTGGGAATCACCAAGGCGGCGGTCCAGAGCTCGAGCTTCATCTCGGCGGCCAGCTTCCAGGAGACGACCAAGGTGCTGACCGAGGCGGCCCTGGCCGGAAAGACCGACGGCCTCGTGGGTTTGAAAGAGAACGTGATCCTGGGCCACCTCGTGCCCGCGGGAACCGGGTTCCGAACCTACCAGGAGGCGGAGGTGCGGTTCCGGCCGCAGACGCTTCTCGACATGGCCACGCGCAAGGTGGCCGAGCCCACGCCCGAGTTCCGCCTGTTGCAGGACGACCCACCCCCCCCGAGCCAATCGACCTCGACCAGCGGACCGGCCTCGCCCGCTTCAAGCGGCCTGGAGAGAAATCCGTTCTTCGAGGGCGACGCACCTCCGTCGAATTGATCCCGGCCGCCACGATCGGGGCGATCCCCGGGCGCATTGCTGCGGCGCCCCGACATACGGCCTCAGACGGCCGGCGACGGCGATCGATCGTTGGTCGGGGCGCGGGACCTGGCGTCTTTGGACCGCAGTTCGCCGCGAACCACGTGCATGTCTCTCGGCGCCACGATGCCCAGGCTCACCCGCTTCCCGACGATGCGGTGGACGACGAGCCGTACATTCTGGCCAATGAGGATCTCTTCTCCCAGTCTTCGGCTGAGGATCAACATGTGCACCTCCCTTCGCAGGTTCGTTTTCCGGCAGAGTGGACGCGAACTTCCTCCGCATATTGCGTGCCGAGTCGCCACCCCGGGGACGGCGCGACGCCGGAAGGGCTCACGACACAGCGCAGAACCACTAGATCGCCTATCTTGTCGCTTCTTGGCCCCTGAGCCGCTCGCGAGCGGTGGCCGCCACAGGAAGATGATGATAAAGCCCCCCGCGAGGTGGTCTGGTTCTGCGACCACGCCGCCAGGCCTGAGTCGCAGAATATGGCCGGAGTCGTCTGCCTCACACGAAGAGGTCGAATCGCAGGCAATCGGGGCCGCAGCGCGGTCGGGGAAGAATACGCCGCGATGATCGGCAACGGCGCCTTGTCGCCGACGGGCAATTGCCGGATGCCTCACGATCGGCATGCGATTTGCAACAGATTGATCCGTCCTCGCCGGACATCGGCGGAAGCCGTCGGTGTCGCACGGGCGAGAACCACCGGCTCGTATTGGTGCCTGGGCACTCGGTCGCGCGGTCATCATCCGGCGGCACGAATCATCTTCACCACGCTCTGTGCTTTCGACCGATCTGCCCGTTTCCGCCAACGCTTGGTTCGCCGCCGCCAAGCGTTTCTTCGTGGTCCCTCTGGTCGGATCGGCCGTCTCCTCCTACGCTGGAGGGAAGGCGGCGCGTGAGCGGCCTCGTGCCCTCGACCGCCGATTGCCGAGTTGGTTGCCGGGAGAGCCATGGGGACGAAAAGACCACCGACCGAATCGGGAGAAGAAGCGAGCCGCGACCTCTACCTCGTGGTGCGCGAGGGGCCCAGGTGGCGCGACATCTTCCGCCTCGTGCCCGATTCGATCGTCACGGTCGGCCGGGACGCGAGCAACCGCGTGGTTCTGCGCGACGAGCGCTGCAGTCGGCGCCACTGCACCCTCTACGAAGGCCCGTCGGCCTGGATGATCCGCGACCTCGACAGCCGCAACGGAACGCTCGTCAACGGCATCCGGATCGGCGAGGCTTGCCCGCTGGAGGAGGGGGCCCTGATTCGCATCGGCGCGAGCGAGTTGCTCCTGACGAGCGATATTTCCCGGCCGCTCGACCGCCCCGCCTCCGAGGATCCCCTGCTGGCGCGGCAGACGAGTCCGATCGAACTCGACGACGAGGCGGTCGAGCCGTTGATCCTTGAGCGGAAATCGCGCACCCAGTTCGTCACCGAAAGCCATCTGGCGGCCGAACGGAGCCGCGGGGCGGGGGTGCGCGAGGCCTACGCGACGCTGTACCGGCTCATCGTGCGCATGATGTCGTGCACCGGCCGGCGGGAAGTCTGCGAGGCGGTCCTCGCGGGGCTGCTTCCCGCGCTGGGCGCCGACATCGGAGCGGTCCTGCTGTTTCCCGAGCCGACCGCCGATCAGCCCGACCCGAACCAGTTGCGCGTCGTTTCGTACCTCGCTCCCCACGAATCTCCCTATCGCCGCGCTTCGGCAAAGCTCTCGGCTCGAACCTTGCGGGAACGGGAAGCCATTCTGGCCACCGATATTCCCCACGAGCCCGAGGAAGCGGAGTTCGGGACGCTTCACGCCATCGGGGCCAAGAGCGTGATCTGCGCGCCGATCCGCAGCGGGCAGTACCTGCACGGCCTGCTCCACCTGTATTCGCTGCAACCGGGCGGACGGCTCGACGCCGAGGCGTTGGAACTCGCCCTGGCCGTCGGCGACCACCTGGCGACGATCCTCGACAGCCTCAACCAGAAGGAATCGCTGACCGCCAGTCTCCAGCGCGTTCAGGATCAGAACCGTTCGCTCCGGCAGCTTCTGGAAATCGAGAGCGACCTGATCGGCGACAGCGAGCCGATGCGCCAGTTGCGCGATACGATTGCCCGCGTCGCCGCCTCGGACGTCGCGGTGCTGGTGCGCGGCGAGAGCGGGGTGGGCAAGGAGTTGGTCGCGCGGGCGATTCACGTCAACAGCGAGCGGCGCAAGGGGCCTTTTGTCTGCCTCAATTGCGCCGCCTTGACCGAGACGCTGCTGGAGAGCGAGCTGTTCGGGCACGAAAAAGGGGCATTCACCGGCGCAACGGGTCGCAAGATCGGCAAGTTCGAGCAGGCCCATCAGGGCACGCTGCTGTTGGACGAAGTCGGCGAGATGTCGCCCTCGACCCAGGCCAAGTTCCTTCGCGTTCTCGAGGGCCAGCCTTTCGAGCGGGTGGGAGGCAACACGAGCGTCTGCGCCGACGTGCGCGTGGTCGCGGCCACGAATCGCGACTTGGAGGCGGCGGTCGAGGCGGGCGCGTTTCGGCGGGATCTGCTGTATCGCCTCCAGGTGTTCGAGGTTCACGTCCCCCCGCTGCGCGAGCACGCCTCCGACGTGCCGGTTTTGGCGGAGCACCTGCTGCGCCTGGCGTGTCGTCGAACGGGTCGCCCCAGGATGCGGTTTTCGGCCGCGGCCCTCGACCGGCTTCGCGAGCACGACTGGCCCGGCAATGTGCGCGAGCTGCGCAACGTGGTCGAACGGGCCGTGGTTCTCGTCGAAGGCTCCGAGATCACCGAACGCGACCTCCGGTTCGCGCCGCGTCCGGTTGCCGAGCGGCCTCCGGCCGACGGGCCGGCCCCAAAGCAGGGACCGCTGGCCCTCGAAGAGGCCGAGCGCCAGCACGTTCTGCGCGCCATCGAGTCGACGAACTGGCGAAAGCGCGAGGCCGCGCGGCGGCTGGGCATCAGCCGTTCGACCCTCGACCGCAAGCTCGAGAAGTACGGCATTCGTCCGCCCGAGTCGTCTTGATCGCGACCGGGGCGAAAGCTCCGTGGCGCGGCTCGTGGAAAAGCCGGCCGTCGGCCGCGCCTACCGCGTCAGTTCCAACGTGGCCCAGAGACTCGGGTCCTCTTGATAGGGCATGGGGCTGCCCACCGTGAAGGTCTGCTCCCCCAGTTCCCGGTCGAGCACGGCGTAGGTGAAGCCCAGCCGGGGATGTTCCTGGGGATCGAAGCCGGTCAGCGCCTTGGCCGGGACGAAGACATCGAGCCGGTACCCGTCGGCGTGCCGGTCGGCGACGACCTGGAGGCTGCCCGGCGCGATGGCCAGGGGGTGCTGCCTTGCCCGGTTGATGGGCATCCACTGGGCGACGGGCCGATCGAGGCGCGGTCCGGCGCCCTGGGGCAGAAAAAGGAAGTAGTGGCAGAAGCGGCTCGCCCGGTGCACGTTGTGCACGTCGCGGGTGTCGATCCACAGGCGCAGGCCGTCGCTGTCTTCGGCGCGCGTGGGGCGGCACCAGGGCGGCTGCTTCTTTCCCCGAACTTGTGCGCGGAACGCCAGCCCCGAGGCATTCCAGCCCGCCCACACCTCGGCCCAGGGCAACAGGTCTTCGAGTTCGCCCAGGTGAGGCAGACGATGGGCGTCGCTCAACCCGGCCCCCTTCGACGACCACGGCTTGCCGGCGTAAAGGCATGGCGCCGAGAAGTGAAACAGGAATCGCTTCGGCAGCAAGGCGTCAGTCATGAGCAACGTGATTCCACGAGTCGAGGTGCTCCTTGAGAAAGGCGGCCAGGTCGCCGCGCTCGAGGTCGTCGACCGAGCGGAACTTGAGCCGGATCAGGTCGCGCTCGGGCCGTTCGCCGTCGAGCTCGGGATCGCGTCCGAGTTGCCTGATGCGCCCCAGGGCGAACCTTCCCTTCGGGCCCGACAGGGCCAGGTGGACCGCCTCGGGCTTCTTGGTCGTCACCACCGCCCAGGCGTCTTTTCGGCCCGGCACGTGCATGGGGACGAGCACCTTGTTGCCCCAGGCGAACTCTCCGTGCGGGGCGGTCCGCTCGAGCAGTTCGAACAGGCGCTCCAGCACGTCGACCTCCCAGCGAACCCGATGGGAGTTCGTGAACCCCTTTCGCATCAGGTGCCACTTGCGGCCGAGAGCCTTCCAGGGCATCAGCTCGTCGGGGTTCTGCCGGGCGCGGTCGGTGAACTTGCGGAAGCCCTCGATGGCCCGGTCGAGGAATTTCCAGAACTCGGGCCGATCGATCTCGGCGTAGCCGTGCACGCGCAGCTCGATTTCCTGCCAGGGGCCGCGCAGGCTGCGGCACCTCACCCGAGGCTCGGTCCCGTACAGCGGCAGATCGGGCACGTCGTTGAGCGGCTTCAGGTCGAGGCTTCGCTCGAGGTCGTCGCGGCGGAAGGTGTTCCGGGCGGTGCGGAACTTCATCTTCAGAAGCCACTCCTCGCCGGTGATGGCGTGGAAGAACCAACCGATCGACTTCTTGTTCCCGCGCACCTCGACCACGCTGCGGTTGTTCCAGTCGGCGGGGCTGAACAGGCCCGAGTCTTCGATGCGGTCGACGACCTCGGCCAGGATGCGCCCGTCCCAGCGGCAGGGGCTGCCGTTGCGTCCGACGCGGTCTTGGATGTGCCACCGGGGGCCGTCGATCTCCCAGGGCATGCTGGCCCCCCGGCCCACCTCTTCGATGTCGAGGTCGCCCTCGCGTCGTTCCACTTCGGCGGCGAAGTCGTGGGACTTGCGCTCGACGAACGGCCCCGCCTCGAGCACCGGCGCCAGCACCTCGCCCGTGTACGAGCGGTGGGGACCGAACGCGGACTGCATGGCCTTTTCGCGGCGGGCATGGGCGACGACGTCTTCGGGCGTGCCGGCGACGACAAGGTGGCCGCCCCGGTCGCCCGCTTCGGGGCCCAGGTCGATCACCCAATCGGCCGTCTTGATCACGTCGAGGTTGTGCTCGATGACGACCACGGTGTTGCCCAGCTCGACGAGGCGGTTGAGCACGTCGAGCAGCTTGGCCAGATCGTCGAAGTGCAGGCCGGTGGTGGGCTCGTCGAGCAGGTAGAGGGTGCGTCCCGTGTCGGGCCGCGACAGCTCGGCGGCGAGCTTCACCCGCTGCGCCTCGCCGCCCGAAAGCGTCGGGGCCGACTGGCCCAGCGTGAGGTAGTCGAGTCCCACGTCGCAGAGCGTCTGGAGGATGCGGCGGATTTTGGGCACGTTCTCGAAGAGTTGGACCGCCTGCGCGCAGGGCATATCCAATACGTCGGCGATCGACTGGCCGTGGTAGCGGACCGCCAGGGTCTCGGCGTCGTAGCGGCGCCCCCGGCAGGCGTCGCACTCGACCCACACGTCGGGCAGAAAGTGCATCTCGATCTTGAGCTGCCCGTTGCCCTCGCACTTCTCGCACCGCCCGCCCGGCACGTTGAAGCTGAACCGCCGGGGCGAGTAGCCGCGGAGCTTCGAATCGGGAAGCTGGGCGTAGAGAGTGCGGATCAGATCGAACACGCCGGTGAACGTGGCCGGGTTCGACGTGGGCGTCTGGCCGAGCGGCTGCTGGTCGACCCGGATCACCTTGTTGATCTGCTCGATGCCGCGGATCGCGTCGTGCGCGCCGGGAAAGGCCTTGGCGTGGTGCAGGGCCCGGGCCAGGGAGTTGTAGAGGACGTCTTCGACCAGCGAGCTCTTGCCGCTTCCGCTGGTGCCGGTCACGACGGTGAAGGCGCCCAGGGGAATGCGGACGTCGATCTGTTTCAGGTTGTTTTGCCGCGCGCCGATCACTTCGAGCCATCCGCCGCCGGGAGGCGGGGCATCCGTCCGTCGCGTCGCCCTGGTCCTCTTGCCGCCCGAGGGCTTACGCGATCGCCGCTTCGGCTCGCCATTGGCGCCGGCCGGGGGCCCGTGCCCAGCGGACCGGGGCGGCATGCGGCGGTTGGTGGGCACGGGAATCGCCCGCTTGCCCGACAGATAGGGGCCGGTCACCGAGGCGCGGCGTTGGGCGACCTGGTCGGGGGTTCCCCGGGCAACGATCCGTCCGCCGTCGCGGCCCGCGCCCGGCCCGAAATCGAGCAACTGGTCGGCGCCCCGCACGACCTCGCGGTCGTGCTCGACGACCAGCAGGGTGTTGCCCAGGTCGCGAAGCTTCGCGAGGGCGTCGAGCAGGCGGCGGTTGTCGCGGGGATGCAGGCCGATCGTGGGCTCATCGAGCACGTAGAGCACGCCGCAGAGTCCGCTACCCACCTGGGCGGCCAGGCGGATGCGCTGCATCTCGCCGCCCGAAAGCGTCGGGGCCGGCCGCGCGAGCGTGAGGTAGTCGAGCCCCACGTCGACGAGAAACCGCAATCGATTGCGGATCTCGCGAATCACCTCGCCCGCGATTCGTTGCTCGACCTCCCCCAGCGGCCACGACTCGAACCAATCGAGCAGCGCGGCCAGGGGTTGGCGGCAGATCTCGTCCATCGTGCGGCCGCGTAGCTGCACCGCGGCCGCGTCGTCGCGCAGGCGGCTTCCGCCGCAACCCGAGCACTCGACCTCGTCGACCAGGTGCTGCAAGCGGGCGCGAAAGTTGGGCGATACGCGGCTGGCCTCCTCCAGCGCCGGATAAAGCCCCTTGAACTGGAAGCGGAACAGGGGCCGGCCCGTCTTGCCCCGATCGGGGCCGTATGCCTCGAACCACTGGTCGCCCGTCCCGTGCATGATCAGACGCCGGTGCCGCGCCCCGAGCTGATCGAAGGGCACGTCGCCGGGCACGCCGGTGGCGCGGCAGAAGGCTTCGAGCATCGGCGCCCACAGACGCCCCTCGGGACTGGGCCATAGGGCAACCGCCCCTTGAGCCAATGTGCGCTTGGGATCGTGGACGAGCGCGGCGGGGTTCGTGCCCGTCTGCACGCCCAAGCCTTCGCACTCGGGACACCATCCCAGCGCGCTGTTGAACGAGAAATGGTGCGGCGTGAGCGGCTCGAAGCTCCGGCCGCATCGGTCGCAGGCAAAGTGCTGGCTGTGGACCTCGACGGGCCACTTGGGCTCGGCGACCTCGGGGTTCGGCGCGGTGACGCGCAAGACGCCTCGACCCAGGGACAGCGCGTTCTCGACGCTGTCGGCGATCCGGCTCCGGGCGTCGTCGCGCACGACGACGCGGTCGACCACGACCTCGACGCGGTGGCGCCGGCGCCGGTCGATCTCCGGAGGGCGGTCGACCGAATAGGTCTCGCCGTCGACCCGAATCCGGGCGTAGCCCGAGGCGCGCATCTCGTCCCACAACGCCTCGTAGCGCTCGCCCACCTGGACTTCGACCGGGGCCATCAGATAGAGCCGGGTGCCCTCGGGCCGGTCCATGACCTTGGCGATCACCTCGTCGGCCGACTGGGTGCCGATCGGCACGTTGCAGTCGGGGCAGTGGGGCTCGCCCAGCCGGGCCATGAGAATCCGCAGGTAGTCGTAGACTTCGGTCACGGTGCCCACGGTGCTTCGGGGCGTATGCCCCAGATGCTTCTGCTCGATGGCGATGGCGGGCGAGAGCCCTTCGATGTGCTCGATCTTGGGCTTCTGCATCTTGTCGACGAACTGCCGGGCGTAGGCGCTGAGGCTCTCGACATAGCGGCGCTGGCCCTCGGCGTAGATCGTGTCCATGGCCAGCGACGTCTTGCCCGACCCGCTCGGCCCACAGCACACGGTCAACCGGTCGCGGGGCACCTCGACGTCGATGCCCTTGAGATTGTGCTGGCTGGCGCCGCGGACCTTGATCGACCGGGCCGGCCGGGCGCGCCGGCCGCTCGGGGCGCCGAGCCTGCCCTTCCCGCTGCTTGCACCGGCCGAAGCGGTTCGCCCCGCGAACAGGGCGCGCAGCGCTCGACCCGTATGCGACGCGTCGACGCGGGCGACCTGTTCGGGCGTGCCCTCGGCGACGACCCGGCCGCCCTCGTTCCCGCCCTCGGGCCCCAGGTCGATGATCCAATCGGCCGTCTTGACCACCTCGAGGTTGTGCTCGACGACGAGCACGGTGTTGCCCGCCTCGACAAAGGCGTCGAGCACCTTCAAGAGCAGCTCGACGTCGGCGAAATGCAGCCCCGTGGTCGGCTCGTCGAGGATGTAGATCGTCTTGCCGGTGCTTTTTTTGACCAGTTCGCGGGCGAGCTTGATCCGCTGGGCCTCGCCACCCGAAAGCGTGGGCGAAGGCTGGCCCAGCTTCATGTAATCGAGCCCCACGGCATGGAGCGTCTCGAGCTTGCGCCGGATCTTGGGGACGTTCTCGAAGTGTTCCAGCGCCTCTTGGACGTCCATCTCCAAGACCTGGGCGATCGACTTGCCCTTGTAGCGGATCTGCAGGGTCTCGCGGTTGAAGCGATGCCCCTGGCACACGGGGCAAGTGACCCAGACGTCGGCGAGAAAGTCCATCTCGAGCTTGTTCGACCCGTTGCCCTCGCAGCCTTCGCATCGCCCGCCCGCCACGTTGAAGCTGAATCGCCCGGGCTGGTAGCCCCGGGCCTTCGACTCGGGCAGTCGGGTGTAGAGGTGGCGGATCTCGTCGAACAACTTGATGTAGGTGGCCGGGTTCGACCGCGGCGTGCGCCCGATGGGCGACTGGTCGATGGCGATCATCTTGTCGAGATGTTCGAGCCCGTCGATGGCCGCGTGGGCGCCGGGATTGCCGAGGCCCGCGTTGAGGTCGCGGCGCAAGGCCTCGACGAGCACGTCGCCGACCAGGGAACTCTTGCCCGAACCCGACACCCCGGTGACGCATACGAACACGCCCAGGGGAATCGCGACGTCGCCGCCCTTGAGGTTGTTGTGGGTCGCCCCGCGCACGACCAGGCGTTTTTCGCCGGGCGCGCGGCGCCGGGCGGGAATCGCGATCCGCCGCGCTCCCGAAAGATACTGCCCGGTCACGCTCTGCGGCTCGGCGGGGATGGTTTCGGGCGGGCCGGTGGCCACGATCGTCCCGCCGCGCACTCCGGGCCCGGGGCCGAAATCGACCACGTGGTCGGCCGCCCGGATCGTCTCTTCGTCGTGCTCGACCACGACCACGGTGTTGCCCTGGTCGCGCAGGTCGGCCAACGTCGCCAACAACCGATCGTTGTCGCGGGGATGGAGCCCGATCGAAGGCTCGTCGAGGATGTACAGCACGCCGACCAACCCGCAGCCGATCTGCCCGGCCAGCCGGATCCGCTGCATCTCGCCGCCGGCCAGCGTGGGGGCCGTGCGATCCAGCGCGAGATAGTCGAGACCCACGTTGCGCAGAAATTGCAGGCGCCCGCGAATCTCCTTCAGCGCCTCGGCCGCGATCGCCTGTCCCGTGGCGTCGAGATCCAGGGCACGGAAGAACTCGGCCGCCTCGGAAACCGCCAGGGCGCACACCTCGGGCAGGGAGCGCTGGGGCCGGTCGGAGTACCTCGGCGAGGCCGTGGCCAGGGTGACCGCTCGGGCCTGGGCATGGAGCCTTTGGCCGCCGCACGACGCGCAGCGGACCACGCGCATGTATTTTTCCAGCGCGCGCCGCTGCATCCGGCTTTGGGAGCTGCGATACTGCGACAGGAGCCGGGGGATGATTCCCTCGTAGGTGCCGCCCCATTTGTGTCCCGACGGCCCCGACCGCCAGGTAAACGTGATATGCTGATCGCCGGTGCCCCATAGCAGCATGCGCTGGATCGCCGGATCGAGCTCCTCCCACGCGGTCTCAAGCACCGTGCCGGGTTCCAGATCGCGCAGCCGCTCGATCGTCTCGGCCACGCCGCGGTAGATGTGGCGCCGCCATCGGCCCATCTCCCGCCACGAGCCGATCGGCTCGATGCACCCCTGCTGAAACGATCGCGTGGGATCGGGAATCAGCCGCTCGGGATCGAACGAGTAGATCTCGCCCAGCCCGCTGCACTCGTGGCACATGCCCTGGGGGCTGTTGAAGCTGAACATCTGCGGGCTGGGCGGCTCGAAGCTCACCTGGCAGTGCGTGCAGGCGTAGTGGGCCGACAGATGCACGTCGCCGCGGCTCCCATCGCCGGCGGCCCCACGGCCTTCGCCGGGCGAGTCGTCTTGCCGCGCGACGATCAGGTTGCCGCCGCCCAATCGCAGGGCCAACTCGACGGCCTCGGCGACCCGCGCCTTCGGCGACGACCCGGCCGTGAGCCGGTCGACGACCACCTCGATGTGGTGCCGCATCTGGCGGTCGAGCCGCAGGTCGTCGGTCAGGCGGACCACGCTGCCGTCGACGCGCGCCCTGACGTAGCCCTGCTTGAGCAGGTCGTCGAACAGGTCGCGATGCTCTCCCTTCTGGGCCCGCACGACCGGCGCGAGCACGAGAAACCGGGTTCCGGCGGGCAGGGCGGCGATCTGCGCGAGCAGTTGCTGCCGGGTCTGGGCCGTGATGGGCCGCCCGCACTCGGGACAGTGCCCCTTGCCCACGCGCGCAAAGAGCACCCGCAGATAGTCGTAGATCTCGGTGATCGTGCCCACCGTCGAGCGGGGGCTCTGGCCGCTCGACTTCTGCGAGATCGAGATCGACGGGCTCAAGCCGGCGATCAGGTCGACGTCGGGCTTGGGCATCTGGCCGAGAAACTGCCGGGCGTAGCTCGACAGGCTCTCGACGTAGCGCCGTTGTCCCTCGGCGTAGAGCGTATCGAAGGCCAACGAGCTTTTTCCCGACCCGCTCACGCCGGTGAAACAGATCAGCCGATTCCGTGGCAAATCGAGGTCGACGCCGCGCAGATTATGCTCGCGGGCCCCCCGTATGACGATATCCGAAGCGGCCATCAGAGGTGCCGTCGCGCGTGAGATTCGTGGTTCCAGCCGAACCACGTATTCTAAAGCGCCCTCGCGAAGGCCGACAAGGAGCAAAATGGCTTGGGTGTGGCGCCAGGAAACGGGCCGGGCGAGGGTTTCGCAGCCTTGGCGCTGTCGTCGGCCTCATTGCCCCCCGGGGGCGGCGGGCAGCAGTGCGGCCAGCTCGGGGTGAGGCCGGGGGATGACGTCGGCCATGATCAGCTTGCCGGCGAGACGTTCGACCGTGCGCTTGCCCGCCTCGACGGCCGCCTGGACGGCCGCCACGTCGCCGCGCACCAGGATCGTGACGTAGGCGGCGCCGATCTTCTCCTTGCCGACCAGCTCGACCGCGCTGGCCTTGAGCATCTCGTCGGTCGCGTGAAGGGCCGCGACCAGGCCCTGGGTCTCGATCAGGCCCAATGCGTCGGAGCTTGCCATGGAATCCTCTCGCTTGATACGCAGGTCATAGAGATCCAACATGGGGACATAGGCGGGCGGAAGCGTCGCAGCGCCGCGCGTCGATTCGGTCGGCGCGAGAAGGACGACCAGGTCGGCTCGCGCGCCCATCCGCCGCGCCAAGGCCGCGCCCTGCTCGGCCGCCTCGCGCACGTCGGCGGCCGAACCGGCCAGCTTGATGCACTGCTCGGCTCCCATGGTGCTCTCGATGCCGAGGATCTCGACACCGGCCGCCTTGCTGCACCGGTCGGCCACGACCAGGGCCGGCACGAGGTTGCCGACTTCGAGCAGGGCAAAGCTTGGGTGGGGCATGGCGGGATGGGAGATGGAAGATTGAAGATTGGAGGGTGGAGGGCGGCAGGAGGGGGCGTTTCGGGGCCAAGGGTGACTTCGCACCAGAGACGGGTGCCGCGGGTTTCGGTTCTGTGGGTGTCACCTTCCCCTTGCAGGTTACACGAGGCCGCGCTGCGCCAGGGCGGCCACGATGCTCTCGACGATCCGGCGAAGCTCCGCGGCGTCGGGAGCCGGTGCGGCCTGCGCGAGGTTTTCGCCGGCGAGGATTTCGCCGACCGTCTCCCGCAGCCTGGCCAGTTTCGCCCGATGCTCGGCGGAAATCGGCTGCCGGCTCGCGCCCATGCGGAAGCCGCGAAGCTCGACCCCCAGGCGGAATCCCTCGGGAAAATCGACCGTGTAGAGCAGGGCGTCGAACAGACGGCGCACCACGTCCTGCACTTGCCGGGCCTCGTCGAGCCGGCCCGTTCGGGTCAGGTCGTACAGCCGTCGGGTCATCTCGGGCACGACGCCGCTCGTGGCGTTCGTGCCTCCGTCGCAGCCGATCAGGAGCATGGGCATGAGCACGGAATCCCAGCCGGTCAGAAAGCTGAAGTCGGGGCGATTGGGGCGCACCGCCTCGATCATGCGCATCATCTGAGACAGGTCGCCCGACGAGTCCTTGATGGCCACGATCTTCTCGCACTCTTCGCTGAGCCGCCGGATCGTGGGCACGTCGATGGGCGAGGCGAACATGGGGATGTTGTACAGCGTCACGTCGACCGGCGTGTTGCGGCCGATCTCCTTGAAATAGGCGTAGACGTTGTCGGGGCTGAGCCGGTAGTAATAGGGCGACACGACTGCCACGGCCCGCACGCCCAGCCGGTGGTAGTGCTCGCACGCCCGCAGGGTCTCGCGGGCGTTGGCCTCGGCGGCTCCGGCCAGGACGGGCACGCGCCCGGCCGCCTGGTCGACGGTGAACTCGATGATTCGCCGCCGCTCGTCGGGCGTGAAGCGGGTGAACTCGCTCGTCGATCCGTTGGGATACAGGCCGTGGACGCCGCGGTCGATCATCCAGTCGATGTAGCGCCGCAGCTCGGCCTCGCACACATTGCCCTGCTCGTCGAGCGGGACCATGTTGGGGGTGAAGATTCCTTCGAGTCGCCCTGCCATGCCACTGCCCGTCCTGCTGCGTCCCGTCACGATCGTTACAATAGGTGCCGCCGGAGCGGCCCGACCGGTCGCCGTACAATCATAGCTTGCCGGACCGCGCCCCGATGAATCGACCGCTGCTCGTACGATTGGCCGTGTTCGTGGCCCTGGGGGCCTACCTGGTTCTGTATTACGCCACGCGGCTCCCGATCCTGGAAGGGCTGACCGGGGGCGCGTTCCGCCGGGTCGACTACTTCTGGCTGCTGCTGTTGCCCGAAGAGCTCGTGCGCGGCTGGTTCGGCGAGCCCGCCGAGTTCGCGGTCGCCGACCGCCTGCCCGTGCTGGCCATCGCCGCGGCGATTCTCGGGTGCTCGGCGTGCCTGGGTTGGCTGTTGCTCGCGTTGGTGCGGATCGACCGCGGCCTGACGCGGCTCGAGGCGGTCGTGTTCTCGGCCGGGGTGGGGCTGAATGCCGTTTCGACCTACGTGTTGCTGGTAGGGTTGGCGGGGCTGCTGGGCAACCCGCTCGTGTTCTCGCTGCCCGGGACGGCGACGCTGCTGCTGGGGGGGTACCTCGCGTGGAAGCGTAAGGCGGGGGATCGACAAGCAAAGGTACCCGTGGCGACTGGGGGCTCGCTGCGCTTGACCCAAGCCCCCCCTCCCGGGGGTCGGGAGGACGAAGCTCCATTCGGTCTTTCTTGGCTCTGGCTGGCCCTGCCCTTCGTGCTCATGATCGTCCTGGGCGGGATGCTGCCGCCGATCGAGTTCGACGTGCGCGAGTACCATCTGCAGGTGCCCAAGGAGTTTCATCAGCAGGGACGGATCGGGTTTCTTCCCCACAATGTCTACGGCAACATGCCCCTGGCGACCGAGATGCTCAGCCTGTTGGCCATGGAGATCGCCGGCGACTGGTGGCTGGGGGCCCTGGCCGGCAAGACGGTCGTCGCGGCCTTTGCTCCGTTGACCGCGCTGGCCCTGCTGGCGGCGGGAAGGCGGCTCTTCTCGCCCGCCGCGGGCGTGTTTGCCGCGGTCGTGTACATCTCGACCCCCTGGATCGCCTTCGTCTCGACCAACGGCCTGGTCGAGGGGGCCGCGGCCTTCTACCTCCTGACGGCCGCCTACGCCGCGCTCGTGAGCACAAAAGGGGCCGGCAGTCTTTTTTCGCCCCATCCCAGGTCCTCCAACCCTCCGCACGACGAGCCGGGGCAACCGCGGCGGTGGGCCCCCGCGTCGATTTCGACGGCCGCCCTGGCCGGCTACCTGGCCGGGGCAGCGGTGTCGTGCAAGTATCCGGCCGCGCTGTTCGTCGTGGTGCCCCTGCTGGCCTGGCTCGCGCTGGACCAGTTCGGGGCCGACGGGCGAATCGCCTGGAAGCCGGCCGGCGTGTTTCTGTTGACCGTGGCCCTGGGATGCGGGCTTTGGCTGGGTAAGAACGGGGTCCTCGCCGGCAACCCGACCTATCCGCTCTTGTACCGCGTGTTCGGCGGAAGGACGTGGACCGACGAGAAGAATGAGCGATGGAACCGCGTCCACCGGGCGCACGATTTTTCGGCGACGGCCTTGGCGCGGGACCTGGGCCGGGTGGGCTGGCGCAGCCCTTGGCTCAGCCCGTTGGTGCTGCCGCTGGCCGCGCTGGCCTTCGTGCCGTCGCGGAATCGGCGGATCGCGACGATCCTGGCCGCCCACGTCGTTTTCGTGATCGCATGCTGGTGGCTGCTGACCCATCGGCTCGACCGGTTCTGGCTGCCGGCCCTGCCGCTGGCGGCCCTGCTGGCCGGCGCCGGGGCATGCTGGTCGCGCCAGCGCTGGTGGCGCGCCGCGCTGGTGGGGCTGTTTGCCGTGGCGTCGATCTCGAACTTCCTCATGGCCGCGTCGGCCGGGCCCGCCAAGTACAACCGGTACTTCGTGAGTCTCGCGCGTCTGCGAGTCGACCCGATGCGGGTCGACGCCTGGCATCGGTACTTCAACGACCACGTGGCCGAGGGGCGCGTGCTGATGGTCGGCGACGCCGAGGTGTTCGACCTCGAGGTGCCCATCCTCTACAACACGTGTTTCGACGACTCGATCTTCGAGCGACTGGTCCAGGGGCGCACGGCAAGCGAAGTGGCCGCCGCGCTGCAGAGCCGGCAGATCTCCCACGTATACGTTCATTGGGGCGAGATCGCCCGGTACCGCAGCCCCGGCAACTACGGCTACACCGACTTCGTCGCGCCGGGCGTTTTCGACCGGCTCGTCGAGCAAGGGGTGCTGTGGCCGCTCCCGGCGATCGACGATCACCCGGGCAGGGCGTACCGCGTGCCGGGCGGGAAACCCGGGACGGACTTGAATCGGCTGCCCCCTTCGCGTATGCTGAAAACCGATCTGGGGGCCCGGTGGCCCCGGAATCAGGTTCAGCGGCTTGACGACGAGGAGCCGCGACGTGCCGATCGCCTGTCGCGGGCCGGAGGGGGGATGGGGAGTTCTTGAGTTTCCCGTCCGCCTCGGCTTATCCTATCGTCGGGACCCAAGGAGAGCGCTCCTGTGCAGCGGTCCAACGCGCAAGTCATCGCCGCGCCGAACGGCCGGCGACCCGCGGGTCGCCGGTCTTCTCGCTCGACCTTTTCCCCCGCCTCGCCGAGGACGAAGGGCCCGTCCGTCGCGGGCTCCGGAGGGAGATTCTTAGAGCCACGAGCCGGGAGGTCTCAAGATGGCAGACCGAATGCATGTCGTGCTGAAGACCGGGGCGAAACCCGAAGCCGGTGAGGAAGACCATCGCACGGTCTACGACGGCCGCATCAGCAAGGGCATTGGAACGTCGTTCCGCGACGATCAGTGGACGCGGCTGCCCCACGGCGGAACGAAGGAGAAGCTTCTCTTTGCCCTCCATGTCCACGAGGGCTACCTGTCCGACGTCATCCAGGAATACTGCGAGTTCAAGGCGGCCTTTGCCAGCGGCGAGGCCAAGCAGACGTTCGCCGACTTTCTCGACAATCTGCGAAGCACCTATATGGACAGCATGCCCAACGACGCCGAGGGGTTTGTCTTCTACGTGTTCAACAAGGATAAGCGAGCCTACAAGGGCGTCAGCGCGCCGGTGACGCATCGACAGCGCTACGGCTGATCGCGCGGCCGAAACGCCCGGCGTCGCGATGTTCCAGCATTTCGGAGAAACGGGGAGGAGTGTCTGTGCCGATTGCAGTCACGTGTCCCGGGTGCGGCAAGCGCTACAGGCTTCGCGACGACCTGGCGGGCAAGCGGGTCAAGTGCAAGTGCGGTTCGGCCGTGGTTGTCCCCGGCGCCGCCTCCGGGGGCGATTCGCCCGAGGCGGCCTACGGGCTGGCCCCTTTGCCCGAGTCCGACCCGGGCGCCGATCTGCTCCGCGCCGAGGTGCCGCCGGACGCGGCAGGGCCGGTTTTGCGTCGGCCGGCGCCGAGCGCGGCCGAAAAGGCTTCCCAGGCGGAGGCCGACGCGCGAGCCCAGCGGCGGGCCCGTCAACGGAGCCGCCGCAGGCGCGTGGTCATTTTGGCCACGGCGGGGGTGATCGCCGCCGTGGCGGCCGCCGGCATCGGGGCCTTC